>Ga0187893_10003406_pt1 | contig 32339 bp, 28 predicted proteins | sample MA1701074metaG_FD_139574 | JGI IMG/M metagenome (GOLD analysis project Ga0187893, IMG submission 139574) | White microbial mat communities from a basaltic lava cave in the Kipuka Kanohina Cave System on the Island of Hawaii, USA - MA170107-4 metaG ...
CGACCGTCGCCCGGCTGGTCGGCGACGCCGAGGACAGCGCGCTCTACCGCCTGAAGGAGGAGTGCCACGCGCTGTTCCGGCTGGACGGCTCGCGCCCGCGCACGGAGGTCCAGGCCGAGGAGCTGTTCGACCTGGCGGTCGGGGCGCTGTTCCACGAGTCGATGAAGTTCCGCGAGGGCTTCTACCTGACCGACCGCTACGGCCCGCGGCTCCAGCGCATGATGAACGAGGGCTCGGCCGCCGGGCCGCTGGCCCAGGCCTTCTGGCGGGTGGTGGAGGCCGGCCGGCGGCGCATGCTCGAGTCCGAGGCCGAGGCCGAGCTCTTGTTCCGCGAGACGCGCGACCAGCTCCTGATCGTGCTGCGCCAGCGCGCGCTCTCGGGCGCGGTCGCGCGTAGCCTGGTCGAGGACCCGGCGCGCGCGCAGCAGGTGTTCGACCAGCCGCTCGCGCGTCTGCTCGCCGACATCCACGGCTCGGCCGCGCGCGGCTACCAGCTCGCGGTCGACAGCCTGATCGAGAACGGCCACTACGCCGAGGCCGCCGCCGTGCTCGAGCACCCGGACACGAGCGCCGCAGGCGTCGCCGGCGACGCGCTCGAGTTCGCGCGCGGCATGGCGAGCTACTTCTCGGGCGACAGCTTCGCGGCCGTCGACTCACTCGCGCGCTGGAGCGACTCCGGCGGCGACGCGCCCGCGCGCTGGCGCCAGAGCGCGGCCAAGGTGCTCGGAGCGCTGGCTCAGTCGATCGAGCTCACCGACGCGAAGCTCGCCCGGCACGCGGCCTCGCTTGCCGGCACTCTCAGCGCTGTGCCGGGGCGCTGACCGCGACCGTCTTCCCGCGCAGGTACAGCCAGCCGCTCGCGCCGATCGCGATGCACGCGAGCGCGACGAGCTGGGCGTTCGTGAACGGCCCGAGCGTGGCCGGGTTGATCCGGTACGCCTCGATCACCAGCCGGCCGACGCCCGCGAGCATCAGGTACTCGCCGAACAGGAAGGGCGAGCGCCCGCGCCGCCGCCACAGGAACGCGGCCACCGGAAACAGCCAGGCCGTCTCGTAGAGCATGGTCGGGTGCACGCGGAAGACCTCGCCCGTGACCGGGTCGATCGTCGGCGGCAGGCCCTCGGGAAACGCGACCGCCCAGGGCGTGTCGGACTTCACGCCGTAGTCGTCGCCGACGAGGAAGCAGCCGATCCGGCCGAGCGCCTGCCCGACCGCGAGCGACGGCGCCGCGCAGTTCGCGGCCGCGAGCAGCGGCACCTTGTTCGCGCGCGCGGCCCAGAGGCCGAGAATCGATCCGCCGATGAAGCCGCCGTACCAGGTCAGGCCGCCGCGCGAGGTGAGCAGCTCGAATGCGTTCGCGGCCGGATCGCGCGCCATCTGCTCGCTGACGTACCAGAGCTTCGCGCCGAGCAGTCCGCCGACCACGCACCAGGTGACGAGGTCCCAGGCCGTCTTGCCCTGCAGGCCCGCCTGCTCGAACGAGCGCGCCGCCATGAAGCCGCCGGCCAGGAAGCCCGCCGCGACCATCACGCCGAAGGTGGAGATCGGGAAGCCGAAGATCTCGAACAGGACCGGATACACGGCCGGGCAGGATACCGAAGGCTTCCCGCTGCGCTCCTGGGAGGGCGCCGTCCGCGGCCGCCCGCGGCGGCGCCCGCAAGCGCGCGGAGCGCGCGCGCAGCGAGCCGCAGGCGAGCGAAGTCAACTAGACGTCGCGCTCCTCGGCGCGCAGGCGCTCCTCGATCGCAGCGAGCTGCTCGGGGAAGCACTCCTTGGCGGCGCGCACGAACTCGGCGATCCGGCGCGTCTCGAAGAAATCGGGGCTCGAGTCGCGCAGCTCGAGGCCGAGCAGCCGCACGTCGCGCCGCGCGCGCAGGAGCTCGAGGTCGCGCCGGTGCATGGTCTCGATGCCCGCCGCGGCGACGGTCTGCATCAGCCGCAGCTTGCCGATCCGGCCCGGGTGCGAGCGGTAGCTCTCGAGCCCGCCGGTCAGCTTCACGTACACGATCACCAGCCGCTCGCGCGTCTCGACGCCGGCCGCGCGGTCGAGGTCCCACTTGCGCACGATCGAGTGCAGCGGGACGTCCTCGGTGGTCGAGCCGTCGATGTAGTGCGACGTGTGGCCGAGCCGCGCCACGACGCGCGGCACGAAGAGCAGCGGAACGCTCGCCGACGCGAGCGCGGCGGAGCGCGCCTCGGTCTGCACCATCAGCGTCTCGAGGTGCGCGGGCACGGCGTCGGGCGTCAGCACCTCGGGCCGGCAGTGCAGCAGGTTGAAGGCGATCGCGTAGAACGGAATGCGCGGCTCGATCGCGCCGCAGTAGCGCTCGAGCATGCGCGACAGGCTGTCGGCGCAGTCGACGAAGCCCGCGCCTTCCGTGCCGAGCGACGGCAGCAGCGCATCGCGCACGAGGTGCCGCAGGAACTGCAGCTTCGACGGCCGCAGCGCCAGGTCGACGCGGCCGGTGTACAGGTCGTAGCCGAGCTGCTCGATCGCGTGCGGCGAGAGGCCCTGCGCGTAGAGCAGTCCCGCCATCGCGCCGGCGCTCGAGCCCCAGACCTCGGCGAAGTGGTCGCCCAGCCCGAGCGTCTCGAACAGCCGGATCGCGGTCGCGTGCGCGAAGAGCTTCAGGCCTCCGGAGCCGAGCGAGAGCACCACGCGCGAGCCGGGATCCGCGCACACCGCGCGCAGGCGCTGGAAGCGGTCGTGCAGGGCGGGGCGCGCGGCGTGCAGCTCGGCCGGAACCACCTGCCAGACGTAGCGGCGCTGGCCGCCGGCGCGGTCGAGCGTGAAGCCGTCGGGCGGCACGCTGCGATTGCGGCCGAGGAAGCGGATGTGCACGGAGCCGCCCGCCCGGTCCTCGGCGAGCAGGCGCGCGAGCACCGCGAGGCGCGCGTCCTCGGGTGGCCAGTCGTTCACCGCGTCGTCGTGCGGCAGCGAGAAGCGGACGGGCAGGTCCGCCTCGAGCACGCGCCGGATCAGCTCGAAGCGCAGGCCGAGCGCGCGCGCCTCGGCCAGCTCCTCGTCCGTCAGGTAGAAGGAGCCGTCCGGAGCCTGGAAGCGCAGCGGGGACTCTCGCTCACCGAGCTCCGCCCAGGTCTCGGGCGAGAGCTCGGGCTTGATCTGGACGACGTGACCCAAGGGGAGGGAGGGCTCCTTCGTCGGACGCATCGGCTTTGCCTCCGGGCTCCCTTAGGCAGCCGCGGCCGCAACCCGTTGATGCGAGAAATGCTCAGCCCGGACAGGGGCTTGGGCGTTCCGATTACGCCGGTCCCGCGGCCCCGCGGCGCGCTTCTGAACCCGCCCGCGAGCGACACTCGCGACATGCCGATACACGCGTAGACACCCCCCCGGGCGGCGGATAGGCTTGTCCCGGGGCAGGGTGGTGAGAGCCATATGAGAGAACACGCTCGCTATCGCTGGATCGCGCTCTGCGCCGGTCTCCTGTTGTTGTTCGGAACGGCGACGCTCGAGCGCACGCCCTCGGCCGCGCGCCTGATCCCCGGCGTCGGCGCGGGGCAGCGCGGCTCCGCCGAGAGCGCGCTCGAGCGCGGCGTGGTCGCGGCGCTCGCGGCCAAGGCGCCCCGGCTCGACCAGGCGCTCTCCTCCCGGATCGCGGCCTCCATCGCGCGCTGCCAGCGCGAGCAGTCGCTGCCGCCCGACCTGGTGCTCGCGGTCCTGATGCAGGAGAGCAGCGGCCGCCCGGGCGCGCGCAGCCCCAAGGGCGCGATCGGCCTGATGCAGGTGATGCCGCACATGTACGAGGTGCTCGCGCTGCCCGGCGGCGTCGCGCACGTCGAGGCCAACATCGAGGCCGGCTGCCGGCTGCTCGCCGACAACATCTCGCGGCTCGGCGAGGAGCGCGGCATCAGCACCTACTTCTGGGGCACGACGGGCGGCAACGACACCTACCTGCGCGGCGTCCAGAAGCTGCGCCAGGACCTGCGCCCGTACCTGGATGGGGAAGCCGAGGGCGCGACCCCGGTCAGCGGATGAAGCGGCCCGTGCGCCGAGCCCGCGGGCCGCGGCGTTCGAGCCACTTCGACGAGCACGGCGCCGCGCGCATGGTCGACGTCGGCGACAAGGCCGAGACGCGCCGGGAAGCGATCGCGCGCGGGCGGATCGAGCTCTCGCGCGTGGCGCTCGACGCGGTCTTGGCCGGCACGGCGAAGAAGGGCGACGTGCTCGGCGTGGCGCGGATCGCGGCGATCCAGGCCGCCAAGCGCACCTCGGAGTGGATCCCGCTCTGCCATCCGCTGGCGCTCGACGGGATCGACGTCGCCTTCACGCCGGAGCCGTCGGGGCCCGCGCTCGCGATCGAGGCGCGGGTCCGCACGAGCGGGCGGACGGGCGTCGAGATGGAGGCGCTGGTCGCGGTCTCCGCGGCCGCGCTCACGATCTACGACATGTGCAAATCGATCGACCGCGGCATGGTGATCGGCGCCGTGCGGCTGGTGCGAAAAACGGGCGGGAAGAGCGGCCTGTACGAGCGCGAGGAAGGCTGAGCGAATCCTTGTCAGGCCCGCGGCGGTGGGGATAAGCTCGCCCCGCCGATGACACCGGCCCGCTTCCTCTTCGCTTGTGCTCTGCTCTGCCTGCCGCTCGTCGCCGTGTCGGCGGCGCCGCCAGCGGACGGCGTTGCGTCCGTCGTCGACCTGATCCCGACCGAGCGCGCGGCGTGGACGCCGAAGAACGTGCTGGTCGGACTGTCCGGGGTGTTCGGCGGCTGGAGCTACTGGTACGCCGAGCGCACGATGCAGGTCGAGACCGTCCCGCCCGACGCCGTGCTCGGGCTCTACTACCTGCGCCAAAACTTCCAGAAGCGCTTCGAGCGCACGGACGCGCCGGCGACCGTGAAGCTCCCCCCGCGCGCCGACACCACCGCGAAGGACGCCGTGCGCGTCCACGCCTCGGCCAACGGCTACCTGTCCAAGGACCTGAGCTTCGACTCGCGCGACGTGCCGGAGCGCGTGACGATCACGCTCTCGGCGCTGCCGAACTCGCTCGTGTTCCTGGGCCAGACGAGCTTCGCGGGGCGCACCACGGTCGTCCTGCGCACGACCGAGCAGCCGGAGGTGCGGCTCACCAAGACCACGCGCTCGAGCGGCTTCACGATCGCGCTCACGCGCACGGCGCTGAAGCTCGAGAGCACCGCGTCCGGCAGCGGCGCGCGGCTGCGCAGCATCGACGCCTCGCAGGTCGGCGAGGATGCGATCGTGCGCATCGAGACCGACTCGCCGGACACCGAGGTGCGCTCGAAGCAGAGCTTCGATCCGGTCAGCTCGCACTACGTCTACACCTTCGACCTCGTGCTGCCGGGCGCGACCGCGCCCTCCGACGCGGCGATCCGCGCGCGGCTCGATGCGACGCCCTACACGCCCAGCCCGGCGTGCGACGCGCGCTACGCCGAGCCGCTGCGCGCGAAGCTCGGCGAGGCCGCGATCGCCGACGCGCTGCGGCCGTCGGGCGGGATCACCGACCTGTACCGGCGCGAGGCGATGTTGCGGCTCGGCCGCACCCACTCCGGCGTCGTGCGCACCACGAGCGGCGAGTCGCTGCGCACGGGCAGCGCGCTCGAGCTCGCGCTCGCGCTGCAGTCGGCCGCGAACGTCGAGGGCTATCTCGCGCTGCTCGGGGCGCTCGCGCGCTCCGAGCCCGAGCCGGCCGACGCGCTGCGCAGCCTGATCGCGCCGCAGCTCTCGGCCGCGGAGTTCGCGCCGATCTACGACGCGGCCGAGGCCGCGCGCGCGAGCTGCCACCGCTAGCTCGAATCCGCCACTCCAAGGGGTCGTGACGTTCGATCCGCGCTTCGAGTGGCCGCGCGAGCGGCTGGACCGCGAGGGGCCCGAGTCGCTCGCGATCACCGAGCTGATCGCGCTGCTCGTCCGCACCGGCGGGCGCGGCGCGAGCGCCCTGCGCCTGGGGGACGCGCTGCTCGAGCGCTTCGGCTCGCTCGACGCTCTCGCCCGCGCGGGCAACGCCGAGCTGCGCGGCGTGCCGGGCATGGGCCCCGCCAAGATCGCCTCGCTGCGCGCCGCGTTCGAACTCGGCGCGCGGCTCGCGCGCACGCCGCTCGTGCCCGGCGCCAAGCTCCAGTCGCCCGAGCAGGTCTCCGCGCACTTCAGCGCCCGCATGCGCCGCTACCGCCAGGAGGTGTTCGTGGTGCTCCTGCTCGACAGCCGCCACCGCCTGATCGGCGAGGTCGAGGTAAGCCGCGGCAGCCTGAACCAGAGCCTGGTGCACCCGCGCGAGGTGTTCGCGCCGGCGCTGCGCGAGTCCGCCGCCGCCATCCTGGTGCTGCACAACCACCCGAGCGGCGACCCGCAGCCCAGCCGCGAGGACCACGAGGTCACTCGCCGCCTGGTCCGGGCGGGGGAGATTCTCGGCATCCGGGTCGTCGACCACCTGGTGATCGGCGGCGAGCAGTTCACGAGCTTCGCCCGTGCAGGGCAGCTTGCGGCCTCAAGCGACTGATCTCGTGGACCGATCGAAACGCGTAGGGGCGATTCCCATGACAGCCAAGTCGAAACCGACGAAGGACCGGCGCAGGTCGTCGCGCGAGGATCTCCGGATTCCCGTCGACTACTCGGCGGTCGACGCGTTCTTCAGCGAGTTCACGACCAACGTGAACGAGGGCGGCATGTTCATCGCCACCGAGACGCCCTCGCCGCTCGGCACCGAGGTGCGGCTCGAGTTCCGCCTGCCCGGCCTCGAGCGCCCGGTGAACGTCGCCGGCCGCGTCGCCTGGGTGAGCGACGGCAAGGGCGAGTCGCCCGTCGGCATGGGCATCGAGTTCCACGAGATCGCCCCGCAGGTCCGCTCGACCATCAACGACCTCGTCCGCGGGCTACGCCAGAAACGCTGAGCATCTCCACCGACCGGCGCCCGCAGCAAGACCGCGGAGCGCGCGGCCGCCCGCGCGCGGAGCGGCAAGGCGCGAAGCGCCGCGCAGCGAGCCGCAGGCGAGCGCAGCTAGATCAGAACGGGATTTCGTCGTCGGCTGCGCCGCCGGGCGGCATCGGTGAATCACCACCGCCGCCGCTCGAGCTGCCGCGCGAGTAGCTGTCGTCGCCGCCGCCGTAGCCGCTGCTGTCGCCGTCCTCGCGCCGGCCGAGCATCTGCATCACGTTCGCGATCACCTCGGTCGTGTATCGCTTGTGCCCGTCCTTGTCTTCCCAGTCGCGGGTCTGCAGCCGGCCCTCGATGTACACCTGCTTGCCCTTGCGCAGGTACTTCCCGCAGATGTCGGCGAGCTGCGCCCACGCGACCACGCGGTGCCACTCGGTGCGCTCCTGCTGCTGGCCGTCCCTGTCCTTGAAGCGCTCGGAGGTGGCGACCGAGAACGTCGCGACCGCGGTGCCGTTCTTGGTGAAGCGGACTTCCGGATCCCGGCCCACGTTCCCGACGATGATGACCTTGTTCACGCCAGCCATTTGCGAAGTCTCCTCTCGACAAGCGGGGCGAGGATTCGTCGACAGGCTAGCACAGCGACGTGCGCGCGCGGCGCGCGAAACTTGCCTTTCTCGACGGCGTTCCCGATCGTAGGGTTCCCCTCTGTGTTCGAGCACGCGTTCGTTCGCGGGCCGCGCTTCGCGGGCCGCCGAGCGGCGTGAAGAAGGATTCACGAGGGGCCGCGATGTGGGGACGGCGCAACCGGCGAGCGGTGCTTGGGTAGGGGCGTGAAGCGAGCAGCGGCAAAGCGCGCGGCCAGAGCGGAGCCCCGGCAGCCGGGGAGGATCGAGGCCGAAGCCGTTGCCGTGAGCGTCGCGGCGCTCGCGCTGTTCACCGAAGTCGCCCTGCTCTCCTACAGCCCGTCCGACCCGCTCTACGCGAGCGGCGTGCGCGTCGCGAATTGGTGTGGACCGGTCGGCGCGCTGGTCGCGGGCGTGCTGGCCGGCAGCCTCGGCTTCGCGGCGCACGTGCTGCCGATCGCCGGGGGCGTGGTCGCCGTGCGCTACCTGCGCGGTCTGCCGCTGCGGCCGCGCTGGATCCCGCTCGCGGGCTGGACGCTCTGCCTGCTGAGCCTGGCCGCGGGCTTCGAGATCCTGCACCGGAGCTTTCCCGACACGTTCGCGGCCGGGGCGGGCGGGGTGGTCGGCGCCGGCGTGGTGGGCCCGCTCTCGCGCGCGTTCTACCTGGCCGGCTCGAGCTTCGTTCTCTCGATCACGGCCGCGCTCGGCCTGCTCGCCGCGACCGGGGTCTCGCTGCGCGACGCCTCGCAGGGCGTGCGCGGGCTGCTGCGCAGCGGGACGCGCGAGCTCGGGCAGCTCGTACGCGTCTCCATCGCGCGGCTGCGCATGCGGCTGGCCGAGCGCGCCGAGCACCGCGCGCTCGCGCAGGAAGAGGAAGGGGAGGCGGCGGAGGACGAGCCGCGCCGCGCGCCGCGCCCGGTGCCGCGCGTCTCGCAGCCGCGCAAGGCCCGGGCGGGCGAGCCCGAGGTGGTCGAGCACCGCGTGGCCGCCCCCACCCCGCTGCGCCAGGAGTCGCTGCCGTTCGCGGACGGGCGCGGCGACGGCCCCTACAAGCTGCCCGACCTGGACCTGCTCGCGCGCGGGCCGGAGTCGAGCCCGAACCTCGACCGCGACGCGCTGATCCGGAACTCGCAGATCCTGGAGAAGAAGCTCGCCGACTTCTCGGTCAACGGGCGCGTGGTCAAGGTCCACCCCGGGCCCGTGATCACGATGTACGAGTTCGAGCCCGCGCCCGGCGTGAAGGTCTCGCGCATCGTCAACCTGTCCGACGACCTCGCGCTCGCGCTGCGCGCGACCTCCGTGCGCATCGTCGCGCCGATCCCCGGCAAGAACGTCGTGGGCATCGAGGTGCCGAACGTCGAGCGCGACGTGGTCGTGATCCGCGACGTGGTCGCGCACGCCTGCTTCCAGGAGACCGACTCGCGCATCCCGATCGCGCTCGGCAAGGACATCTTCGGCAATCCGGTCACCGCCGATCTCGCGTCGACGCCGCACCTCCTGGTCGCGGGCGCGACCGGCACCGGCAAGTCGGTGTTCCTGAACGCGCTGCTCTGCTCGATCCTGATGCGCGCCACGCCCGACGACGTGAAGCTCCTGCTGGTCGATCCGAAGATGCTCGAGTTCTCGCTCTACCAGGGCATCCCGCACCTGATCGCGGAAGTCGTCACCAATCCCAAGCGCGCCGCCGCCGCCCTGCTCGGGATCGTGAACAAGATGGAAGAGCGCTACCAGCTGATGGCGAAGCGCGGCGTGCGCAACATCGAGCAGTACAACAAGGCGATCGCGAAGGACCTCGCGACCAACCGGCCGAAGCCCGACGACGAGATCGTCCCGAAGAAGCTGCCGTACATCGTGGTGGTGATCGACGAGCTCGCGGATCTGATGATCGTGGCCGCGCGCGACGTCGAGGAGTCGCTGATGCGGCTCGCGCAGATGGCGCGCGCCGCGGGCATCCACCTCGTGCTCGCCACGCAGCGGCCGAGCGTCGACGTGCTGACGGGCATCATCAAGGCGAACTTCCCGTCGCGCATCTCGTTCCAGGTCAGCTCGCGCACGGACTCGCGCACCGTGCTCGACGCCAACGGCGCGGAGCGGCTGCTCGGCCAGGGCGACCTGCTCTACGTGCCGCCCGGCAGCTCCAAGCTCGAACGCATCCACGGCCCCTACATCTCCGAGAAGGAGGTCGAGGCCGTCACGCAGTGGTCCAGGCAGCAGGGCTCGCCCGAATTCGACCCGACACTGATCCGTCTCAGCCAGGAGAGTGAGAAGACGGAGGAGCGCGGCGAGGACATCGACGAGCTGTTCGATCAAGCCGTCGACGTGGTCGCGCGCTCGCGCATCGCTTCGATCTCGTTCGTCCAGCGCAAGCTCAAGATCGGCTACAACCGGTCGGCGCGGATCCTGGAGCAGATGGAGGCGGACGGCATCGTCGGTCCGCAGGAGGGAACGAAGCCCCGTGAGATCTTCGTCCGCCCGCCCGACGATTAGCGCGCGCGCGAGCCTGGCCTGCGTCGCGCTCGCGCTCTTCGCCGCGGCGCCGGCCGACGAGGCGATCGAGGCGCTCGACGCGGTCCAGAAGCGCTACGACGCCGTGCGCGACCTGCACGCGAGCTTCGAGCAGACCAGCTTCAGCGTGGCGATGGGAACCGAGACGGTGTCGCGCGGAACGGTCACGGTCGAGCGCCCGGGCAAGATGCGCTGGGAGTACGCCGCGCCCGACGGGCGCGTGATCGTGCTCGACAAGACGTCGATCCGGATCTGGAACCCCGACGAGAAGCAGCTGCAGATCGCGCCGCTCTCGGAGGGCAACGTCTCGCCCACCGCGCTCGGCTTCCTGCTCGGCCAGTCCGTACTGCGCGACACGTTCGATGCGGAGCTGATCGCGGCGTCCGAGCGCGCGGAGCGCGGACTGCGCCTGCGCCCGAAGACCGACGGCGGCTTCGAGCTGCTCGAGCTGTGGGTCGATCCGAAGACCAGCGAGCTGCGCGAGTCGGTGGTGCTCGATCTGTTCGGAAATCGCACGCGCCTGCGCCTGTCGGATCTGAAAGAGAACGCGGGCGTGCCGGAGGGCGCGTTCGTCTTCGAAGCACCGGCCGGCGCGGAAGTCGTAGACCTGCGATGAACGCACCGCGAAGCGGCGAAGTCTTGACACCGAAGCCGTCGGCGATCCGTCGGATGGATGAGGCCGTCAGGCGCGTGCGCCGCGGGCGTGCAAGTCGTTTGGAATCAATGACTTTCGCTCCCGGCTGCGCGGCGGAGCCCGTTGCAATGGGAAGCGCTTTTGATAGACTTCGAGAAGTTCGTAACCGCCCGATTTATCAGGTGATTTTGAACCGGTGCTGGGTTCTGGAAAAAGCCCCGCCAAGGGCCGGGCTCGTGGATCCTGAGCGACCTGTCGACGCGGAGCCTGCCGCGCTGGCGGAACGCGTGCGCAAGCTCTCGAACGATCTCGATATTCCGACGGCGCGTAGCACTCGTATGCGCCTCGCGCGGCGGCGGCGGACACAGGAATTCGCACACGGCGCTTGGTATGTCGATTGCACTTTCTGGCTCCGCGGACCAGCCGAAGGCGAGGAAATCCAATGAGCGACTCGGGATCGGGATCTGGGAGACGAGGGTTCGTCCGAGACGTAATGAAGCGCATCTCCACATCGCGCGGAGGTGACGACGACGAACGGGAGAGCCGGTTGCCTGACGAGGTGGACGAGATCGAGAGGATTCGTGACGGGCTTCGCTTCCTCGGACCGGAGTCGTCCGAGCTGGTTCGCCGCGTCGAGCGCGTGCTCATGGAGTACGAGCTGATCCGCCAGCGGCTCGAGCGGCAGCGCCAGCAGTCGTTCGACTCCGAGCGCCAGAACGAGAAGCTCGTGAGCGCCCTTCAGGACGCGAAGCAGCAGATCGACCTGCTGAAGCAGGAAGTCGACAAGCTGTGCTCGCCGCCCAACACCTACGGGATCTTCGAGCGCAGCAACAAGGACGGGACCTGCGAGATCAACGTCGACGGCAAGATGATGCGCGTCAATTCGCACCCGAGCATCCGCATCGAGGAGCTGATGGAAGGCCAGCTCGTGGTGCTGAACGAGGCGTTCAACATCGTCGACGCGACCACCTTCGACCCGCGCGGCGAGGTCATGACCGTCTCCGACGTGCTCGACGACGGGCGCGTCATAGTGCTCGGTCACGCGGACGAGGAGCGCGTCGTGAGCCTGTCGCAGCCGATGCGGCGCGAGAAGCTCAAGGCCGGCGACAACCTGCTCGTGAACCCGCGCACCGGCTTCGGCGTCGAGCGCCTGCCCAAGTCGACCGTCGACCAGGTGATGCTGGAAGAGGTCCCCGACGTCACGTACGAGGACATCGGGGGGCTCGGCGACCAGATCGAGGTGCTGCGCGACGCGATCGAGCTGCCGTACCTGCACGCCGACCGCTTCAAGCGCTACAGCCTGTCGCCGCCCAAGGGCATCCTGCTCTACGGCCCGCCGGGCTGCGGCAAGACCATGATCGGCAAGGCCGTGGCGAACAGCCTGGCGTTGCGCATCCAGGAGATGCGCGGCGGCGAGGCCAAGAGCTACTTCCTGAACGTGAAGGGTCCCGAGCTCCTGAACAAGTACGTCGGCGAGACCGAGCACAAGATCCGCGAGGTCTTCAAGAACGCGCGCGAGAAGGCGGAGGAAGACGTCCCGGTCGTGATCTTCTTCGACGAGATGGACTCGCTGTTCCGCATGCGCGGCTCGGGCATCTCGTCCGACATGGAGGCCACGGTCGTCGCGCAGTTCCTGTCCGAGATCGACGGCATCGAGAGCCTGCGCAACGTGATCGTGATCGGCGCGTCGAACCGCCAGGACCTGATCGACCCCGCCGTGCTGCGGCCCGGCCGGCTCGATCTGAAGGTCAAGGTGCACCGGCCGGAGAAGGCGGGCGCGCTGCAGATCTTCACCAAGTACCTGACCACCGATCTGCCGTTCAGCGAGGACGCGACGCGCAAGTACGGTCCGGACAAGGACGCGATCGTGCGCGGCATCCTGCAGGAGACGGTCGAGTCGATGTACGCCGAGAACGAGGAGAACAAGTTCCTCGAGGTGACCTACGCCAAGGGCGAGCGCGAGATCTTCTACTTCAAGGACTTCTCGAGCGGCGCGATGCTGAAGAACATCGTCGACCGCGCCAAGAAGAAGGCCGTGAAGCGCGCGATCACCTCGGGCGAGGACGGCGTGCGGCTCTCCGACATGCTCGAGTCGGTGCGCGAGGAGTTCAAGGAGAACGAGGACCTGCCGAACACCACCAACCCCGACGACTGGGCGCGGATCTCGGGCCGCAAGGGCGAGCGCATCATCAACGTGCGCACGCTGATCACCGGCATGAACCGCTCCGAGCACCAGATCGAGAACGTCGGCGGCGGCTCGGGACAGTACCTCTGATATGCCACTCCCCAGCGTACTCGGCAGCGAGATCGAGTACGGGATCACCGTCCAGGGCGATCCCGACTTCGACCCGATCTCGTCCTGCGTCCTCCTGGTCAACGCGTACCAGGACAACGAGGACGCCCGGATACTCTGGGACTACGAGCAGGAGAACCCGCTCGCCGATGCGCGCGGCTTCCACGTGGAGGGCGAGAAGTACACGCCCAACCAGCAGGAGAACATCGCGCGCAACAAGACGCTCCGGAACGGCGCGCGCTTCTACGTGGACCACGCGCACCCGGAGTACTCGACGCCCGAGGTCACGAACGTCCGCGACCTGATCGCGTTCGAGCGCGCGGGCGAGCGCACCATGGAAGCGGCGCGGCGCGCCGCGACCGCGCTCCTGCCCTCCGGCCAGACGGTGCTGATCCACAAGAACAACAGCGACCGCAAGGGCAACAGCTACGGCAACCACGAGAACTACCTGATCGAGCGCAAGACGCCGTTCCGCGAGATCGTCGAGCACATGACGCCGTTCCTGATCACGCGCAACGTGTTCTGCGGCGCGGGCAAGGCCGGCAGCGAGAACCGCGCGCAGCCGTGCGACTACCAGATCAGCCAGCGCGCGGACTTCTTCGAGACCGAGGTCGCGCTCGACACGATGGTCAAGCGCCCGATCATCAACACGCGCGACGAGCCGCACGCGGACCGCGAGAAGTACCGCCGCTTCCACGTGATCATCGGCGACTCGAACCTGTCCGAGGTCTCGACCTACCTGCGCGTCGGCGTGACCGCGATCGTGCTCGGCCTGGTCGAGGACGGCGCGATTCCCAAGACCCTGGCCGTGAACGACCCGGTCAAGGTCGTGAAGGAGGTCTCGCACGACCTCGCCTGCAAGCGCGCCTACGCGCTCGAGCGCGGCGGGCGCATGACGGCGGTCGAGCTCCAGAAGGAGTACCTGGAGAACGCCCTGCGCTACTTCTCGTCGCGCAGCATCGATCCGATCACGAAGGACGTGCTGGCGCGCTGGGAGCGCGTGCTCACCGCGCTCGCCGACGATCCGTTCCAGCTCGACCGCGAGGTCGACTGGGTGATCAAGCACAAGCTGATCACGAGCTACATGCAGCGCCACAAGGTCGACTGGCACCACCCGCAGGTGCACATGCTCGACCTGCAGTACCACGACATCCGCCCCGACAAGGGCCTCTACCACCTGCTCGAGCGCCGCGGCGAGGTCGACCGGATCGTCGATCCCGACGCGATCGAGCGCGCGGTGCGCACGCCGCCCACCGACACGCGGGCCTACTTCCGCGGTGAGTGCATCAGGCGCTATCCTGATGAGGTGTTCGGGGTGAACTGGGATTCGATCTCGTTCAACGTGGGGGACGAGCCGATCAAGCGCATCCTGATGAACGAGCCGCTCAAGGGCACGCGCGCGCACGTGGAGGAGCTGCTCGACGCGAGTCCGACGGCGCGAGTTCTGGTACGCAACCTCACGGCCTCGTGAGCTAGGAGAAAGTCATGGCCGACCAGACGCAGAAGACCAAGCAGGGCGGTGGCGAGTCGGGCAGCTCGACCTCCTCCGACGCCGGCGGGCAGAAGAAGCTCGCCAAGAAGGGCGAGGAGCTGAAGGAAGAGATGGACAACCTGATCGACGAGATCGACGAGGTCCTCGAAGCCAACGCCGAGGAGTTCGTGAAGAACTACGTCCAGCGCGGCGGCGAGTAGCGCAAGTGTTCAAGGGCCAGACCTACGGCGGCGACAGCTTCTACGAGTTCCTGCGGGCGGACCACCCGGGTCTCCTGCCGGACTGGACGCGCTTGGACTGGTCGCAGATCCAGGTTCTGCACGGCACCACCGTGCTCGCGATCGTGTGCAAGGAAGGGGCGCTGATGGCGGGCGACCGCCTCGCCACCGAGGGCCACGCGGTCGGCACGCGCGACCTCGAGAAGGTGTTCCGGATCGACGACTCCTGCATGATGGCGATCGCCGGCGCCGCGGGACCCGCGATCGAGATGGTGCGCATGTTCCAGCTCGAGCTCGAGCACTTCGAGAAGCTCGACGGCCAGCCGCTCACGTTCGAGGGCAAGGCGAACCGGCTCTCGTTCCTGCTGCGCCAGAACCTGCCGGCCGCCATGCAGGGCCTGGTCGTGATGCCGATCTTCGCCGGCTTCGATCACGACAAGGGCCGCGGCCGGATCTACAAGTTCGACATCACCGGCGGGCGCTTCCGCGAGGCCGACTACTACGCGACCGGCTCGGGCGGCAAGGACGCGCGCGGCTCGCTGAAGAAGATCGTGGGCCACATGGAGCTCTCGCGCGAAGAGGCGATCCACGCCGCGGTCGAGGCGCTGATGGACGCGGCCGACGAGGATCGCGCGACGGGCGGCATCGACGTCGCGCGCGGCATCTTCCCGACCGTGAAGATCGCCACGCGCACCGGCGTCGAGGACGTGGCGGACGGCGAGCTCAAGTCGATCTTCGAGCGCATCGTCGCGCAGCGGCGGGCCGCCTGATGAGCACGCCCTTCTACGTCTCGCCCGAGCAGTGGTACCAGGACAAGGCCGAGTACGCGCGCAAGGGCATCGCGCGCGGCCGGCCGATCGTCGCGCTCGAGTACGACACCGGCATCGTGCTCATGGCCGAGAACCGCAGCGCCACGCTGCGCAAGATCTCGGAGATCTACGACCGCATCGCCTTCGGCGGCGTCGGCAAGCTCGACGAGTACGAGAACCTGCGCAAGGCGGGCGTGCGCTACGCCGACATGCGCGGCTACTCGTTCTCGCGCGAGGACGTGGCCGGCAAGAGCCTGGCGAACGAGTACTCCACCGTGCTCGGCTCGGTCTTCACGCGCGAGATGAAGCCGCTCGAGGTCGAGATCCTCGTGGTCGAGATCAAGGAGCAGGGCAGCGCCCTGTACCAGATCCGCTACGACGGCAGCATGACCGACATGACGCACTGGGCGACGATCGGCGGCGACTCCGACCGGCTCGGCGACGTGATTCGCGGCGGCTGGAAGGCCGGCATGTCGCTGCGCGACGCCGCGCGCTTGGCGCGCAAGGCGCTGGCGGGCTCGGGCAACGGCGGGTCGCTCGACGACCTGGACGAGAAGTCCCTCGAGATCGCGATCCTGGATCGCACGCGCGTGGGGCGTACATTCAGGCGGGTCACGGGCGAGGAGGCTTCGGCTCTCCTGCGCGGCTGAATCGGCGGAAGGTCAAGGTGCAGAAGCGGATCTACGGCCTCGAAACCGAGTACGGCATCATCTTCACGCCGGAGGGTCGCAAGACCCTGCCGGTGGAGAAGGCGATCCGCTTCCTGTTCGAGAAGCTGATCACCACCGAGCACTTCCTGAACGTGTTCCTGGAGAACGGCGCGCGCTTCTACCAGGACACCGGCTGCCACCCGGAGTACGCGACGCCGGAGTGCGCGAGCCCGCGGGACCTGGTGATCTTCGATCGCGCCGGCGAGCGGATCCTCGAAGACCTGCAGCTCTACGCGGAGGAGAAGATCCGCGAGGAGCGCGTGCCCGGGAAGCTCTCGATCTTCAAGAACAACACCGACTTCGTCGGAAACTCCTACGGCTGCCACGAGAACTACCTGGTCGACCGCGACGTCGACTTCTACTACCTGGCCGAGCAGCTGATCCCGTTCCTGGTCACGCGCCAGATCTTCAGCGGCGCGGGCAAGGTGTTCCAGACCCAGGACGGCGTGCACTACTGCATCAGCCAGCGCGCGCAGCACATCTACCAGAAGATCAGCGGCACGACGACGAACGACCGCTCGATCATCAACACGCGCGACGAGCCGCACGCCGACCGCGAGAAGTACCGGCGTCTGCACGTGATCGTGGGCGACTCGAACATGAGCGAGTACACGAACTTCGTGAAGATCGCGACGGCCGCGATCGTGCTGCAGATGATCGAGGACGGCTTCATCAACAAGGACTTCACGCTCCGCCACCCCGTGAAGGCCATCAAGGACATCAGCTACGACACGACCTGCAAGCGCAAGCTCCGGCTCGAGAACGGCCGCGAGTACTCGCCGATCGAGATCCAGCGCGACTACTGCGAGATGGCGCAGCGCTACATGGAGCAGTTCCCGGTCAGCGACCAGCTGCGCGAGGGCGTGCGCGAGTGGCAGTACATCCTCGACTGCCTCGACACCGATCCCGAGAAGCTCGACCGCAAGATCGACTGGATCATCAAGCGCAAGGTGCTGCGCGGCTACATCGAGAAGCACCAGATCAGCTGGCACGACCCGCGCGTGTTCATGATCGACCTGCAGTTCCACGACCTGCGCCGGGACCGCGGCTTCTTCTACATGCTCGAGCGCAACGACCACGTCGACCGGCTCTACACCGACTCCGAGATCGAGAAGGCCAAGACCGAGCCGCCGCAGGACACGCGCGCCCGGATGCGCGGCGACTTCATCAAGCTCGCGCGCCAGAACAACATCCAGTACGACCTCGACTGGTCGAACATCCGGCTCGGCAACCTCTTGAACGTGCGCGTGATCTGCAACAACCCGTTCGAGACCGACACCGAGAAGGTCACCGAGCTCGTGCGCACGATCCAGAAGACCAACCTGCGCCGGACCTCGCTCTCCAAGCTCGTGATCCAGAGCTAGCGCGATGGACCAGGAGCCCAAGCTGCGATCCGTTCCGCCCGCCGGCGCCGGCCCGCGGCCGAGCGGCCTGGGCCGCAGCGAGAGCCCGCCGCCGCAGGGCCGCACCCCGCTCGTGCTCGGCACGGCGCTGGCGGTCGCTCTTGTCCTGCTCGTCTGGAGCTACCTGTCGCTCGGCTCGCGGATCGACACGCTCGAGTCCGAGGCTCAGCTCCTGCGCGCGGCCGTGGCCGAGCGCGACGAGCTGATCAACGCCCAGCGCGCCCGGCTCGACGAGGTCCGCGGGCGTGTCCAGGAGCTCCTGGTGCTCGTGGAGCAGCCGGTGGCGGGCGCGCCGCCGCTCGTGACCGAGCCCCCGATCGAGCCCGCGGCCGAACAGCCCTAGCCAACCCGCGCGAATTCCCCGCGCGCACTCAGGGTCCGGCCGGTCCTTGCCGATGAATGACGAGGCTTGGGGCGCAATCCCCCTCGAGACTCGGAGCCGACACGATGTACCGCTGGATGCTTGGGCTGCTCTCGAACGACCTCGCCATCGACCTCGGCACCGCGAACGTGCTCGTCTACGTGAAGGGCCGCGGAATCATCTGCAGCGAGCCCTCGGTGGTCGCGGTCGCGGACGGCCCGAACGGCACGCGCAAGGTGCTCGCCGTCGGCACGGAAGCGAAGGAGATGGTCGGCCGCACGCCGGGCTCGATCCGCGCGATCCGCCCGATCAAGGACGGCGTGATCGCCGACTTCGAAGTCACCGAGGCGATGCTGCGCTACTTCATCCAGAAGGCGCACAACCGCCGCCGCCTGGTGCGGCCGCGCATCGTGATCTGCGTGCCGCCCTGCATCACCTCCGTCGAGAAGCGCGCGGTGCGCGAGTCCGCGATGTCCGCCGGCGCGCGCGAGGTGTACCTGATGGAGGAGCCGATGGCGGCCGCGATCGGCGCCGGGCTCAACGTCACCGAGCCGACGGGCAACATGGTGATCGACATCGGCGGCGGCACCACCGACGTCGCGGTGATCTCGCTGGCCGGGATCGTGACCTCGAGCTCGGTGCGCGTCGGCGGCGACAAGCTCGACGAGGCGATCATCCACTACGTCAAGCGCAAGCACAATCTGCTGGTCGGCGAGCGCACCGCGGAGATCATCAAGATCACGATCGGCACCGCGCTCGCGAACGGCCCGACCAAGACCATGGAGATCAAGGGCCGCGACCTGGTCGCCGGCATCCCGAAGATGATCGTGCTGTCGAGCGACGAGGTGCGCGAGGCGCTCTCCGAGCCGATCCACCAGATCATCGACACCGTCCTGCAGACGCTCGAGCGCACCCCGCCCGAGCTCGCGGCCGACATCGTCGACCGCGGCATCGTGCTGGTCGGCGGCGGCGCGCTCTTGCGCGACTTCGACCAGCTGCTGCGCCAGGAGACCAAGCTCCCGATCGTGCGCAGCGACGACCCCTTCACCGCGGTCGCCGCCGGCGCCGGCAAGGCGTTGGATCAGATCTCGCTGTTGCGCGAGGTGGCAATGCCGACGTGAAGCCGCGGCGCGCACGGCGCGCCGCCCGTCTTCATTCGGGCGACATTATCGCCATCGCCATCTTCATCGGCACTTCGACGTTGCCGCCGAGCTGGAGCTTGCCGGTCATGAAGGCGCCCTGAAGGTCGAGCGCGCCGGAGATCAGCTGCGCGAACTCCGCGTCGGCGATCGAGACGGTCGTGGTCGCCTCGGGGATGGGCGGCGCGCCGAAGTGCAGGAGGACGCCCCAGGGCCGGGCGCCGGTCACCTCGAGGCGCATCGTGCCCTCGATCTCGCGCAGCTGCGCGACGCGCGCGGGCGTCAGCGCGAAGTCGGGATTGCCGCCCACGCCGCCCAGCAGCGCCATCGGCGACGGGCCCACGCTCGCCTCGAGCCGCTCGCAGTCGGCCTCGGACAGGCCGAGCGTCACGATCGGGTCGGGGTGCGCGCGCGGCGCGGCGCGCATCTCGCCGCGCTCGACGAGCAGGTGGAAGCGCGCGCCCGCGCCGACCTCGACCTCGAGCGCGAAGTCCGTCGCGCGCATCTTGGCGAGGAGTTCCGCGCCCTCGGCGCCGCGCGCGGCCTGCGCGGAGAGGCGCTCGTTCCACGCCAGCGGGACGCGCTTCTCGAAATACTCGGCGGAGCTCGCCATGGTCGACTCCCGGCCAGCTCAGCGCCTGGCTTGATAGCGTTTTACCGCCGCGTTGTGCGCGGTCAAGTTGCTCGAGAACTCGTGCGAGCCGTCGTTGCGCGAGACGAAGTACAGATAGGGAACGTTCGCGGGGTGGAGCACCGCGCGGATCGACGCGATCGACGGGCTCGCGATCGGCGTCGGGGGCAGGCCCGCGCGCGTGTAGGTGTTCCAGGGCGTGTCCGTGCGCAGGTCGCGGCTGCGGATGTCGCCGTCGAACGAGCCGCGCGTCTGCACGATCCCGTAGATCACGGTCGGGTCGCTCTGCAGCCGCATGCCGATCCGCAGGCGGTTGTGGAACACGCCGGCGATCGCTGCCTGCTCTGCGCCGTGTCCGGACTCCTTCTCCACGATCGACGCGAGCGTCACGATCTGGTGCAGCGTGTAGCCGGACTTCGCGACCGCCTCGAGATCCTCCGGCGTGAGCCGCGCGTTGAACTCGCCGACCATGCGCGCGAGCACCTCCTCCGGCGGAGTGTGGCGGCGGAAGCGGTAGGTCTCGGGGTAGGCGTAGCCCTCGAACGTCCCGTCCGGCAGGCCGAGGCTGCGCGCGAAATCGGCGTCGCGCGCCTGCTCGAGGAACGCGTCCGCGTCCGTGATGCCCGCGTCGCCGAAGCGCGCGGCCACCTCGTCCAGGCGCAGGCCCTCGGGCAGCGTCACCTCGTGCATCTTCACCGCGCCCTGCACGATCTTGTCGAGGATCTCGACCGGCGTCATCGCCGCGGACAGGTCGTACTCGCCGCTCTTGATCGCGCGGTCGACGCCGCGCAGCTGCGCGTAGGCGACCAGCACGCGCGGGCCGAACAGCGGCTTCACGGGCAGCATGCCGGCGGACTCGAGCCGCTGCGCGACCGGAGTCAGCGTCTCGCCCGGCGCGACCCAGAACACGCGCGCGCCCGCCGCCGGGTCCGCGGGCTCGCGCAGTCCGGAGGCGGCGAGGAAGACCACGATCGCGCCCGCGCTGGCGCCTGCGATCGCCGCCGCGGCCGCGCCGACTGCCCATTTCATGGTCGCCGCAGCTCCAAAAATGTGCGGAGCAGGAGCGACGCCGCGATCGGATCGACGCGCCCGCGCTGCTTCCTGCGCGACACCCCGGCCGCGTCGAGCGCGCGCTCCGCCTCGCGCGACGTCCAGCGCTCGTCCAGGTACTCGACCGGGACGCCCGTGAGCTGGCGCACGCGCTCGCCGAAGGCGCGTGTGCGCTCGGCCTCGGGGCCGCGCCGGCCGTCCATGTGCAGCGGCAGGCCGACCACGATCTCGCCGACCTCGCGCGTCTTCACGAGCTCGGCGATCCGGGCCAGGGCCGCGGCGTCGCCGGGGCGTGTCGCGATCGTCTCGAGCGGCTGCGCGAGCCGGCCGTCGGGATCGCTGATCGCGACTCCGATGCGGGCCTCGCCGTAGTCGAGAGCAAGCGTACGCACGGCGAAATCATAGCCGCCGATCCGACGCCGACTCTGTGCGCACGTCACGTTTTTCGTTTCGGCGCGGTGAGCCGGCGCGCGGCCTCCTGGCAGGCGCGGCGCACCTCAGGATCGCCGCGGCGCGCATGCGCTTCGAGCACTTCGAGTGCGGAGTTGCCGCCGATCTGCCCGATCGCCTGCGCCGCGGCGACGCGCAGGGCGCGCACGCGCGCGGCGCCCAGGAACGGCGCGTGCTCGAGCACCCGCCGCAGGCGCGCGAAGGCGGCGGGGCTGCCGATCCGGCCCAGGCTCGCGATCGCCGCGCGCCGCACCTCGTCGGAGCGCTTGCAGCGCTCGTCGGCGAGCGCCGCGAGCGCGGGCAGCACAGCGGGGTGGCGCACGTTGCCCAGGCACGAAGCGCAGGTCTCGGCCAGGTCGTCGGTGCGTGCGAGTCCGGAGATCAGCGCCTGCACCGCCGCGTCGCTGCCGATCCGCACCAGCGACTGCGCCGCTTCCTTGGCGAGCGCGTTGTCCGGCGCCGAGAGCGCGTCGGCGAGGAACGACACGCCCTGCGGGTTCTGCATCTCGCCGAGCAGGCGCGCGGCGCGGCGCGCGCGCTCGGGCGCTTGAGCAGCGAGCTCCTCGACCACCTGCGCGAGCGCCGCGTCGCCGAGCGCGATCAGGAGCTGGGTGATGCGCGCGCGCACGCCGTCCTTGCGATCGGAGAGCGAGCGCAGCAGGCGCGGCACCGCGATCGCGCCGATCGCGATCAGCACCTGGCTCGCCTGCACGCTCGCCAGGCCCGAGGGCCCGCAAGCCTGCTCGATCACCGCGTCGAGGAGGGGCTCGCGGTGGGCGAGCCGCGCGAGCCGCTCGCCCGCCTCGCGGCGGATCGCGTCGGAGCGCTGGTCCGGGTCGCTGGCGTGGCGCGCGAGCACCAGCGTCGCGCGGTAGGCGTCCATGCTGCGCTTCGCGCGCACCAGCACGCCAACCGAGACCTCGATCTTGTTCGCGGTCAGGTTGTAGCTCGCCACGTCGTCGCAGCGCTCGAGCTCGGACAGGCTGCGCACCAGCTCCGCGTTGTGGCGCGCGATCAGCGCGTTGTGCTCCGCGTTCGAGACCGGCGCGCTGCCGTCGGCCGGCTGGTCGCCCTCGCTCGCCAGCGCGTCGACCAGCCGCGCGAGCTCACCCGCGTCGGGCCGGCCCGACAGCTCGACGCGCAGCTGGTTGCGCGAGCGCAGGTCCGCGGCCAGCTCCTCGGCGCCCGGCCCGTCGAGCCGCGCGCCGTCGGGCAGTGCGAGCCCGGTCTCGCCCACGATCAGCGTCACGGCTCGCGCGTGCGCGGGCAGCCGGTGCCAGGCCGCCTCGCAGCGGCGCAGCGCCTCGACCGCGCTCGGGTGCCCGGCGTCGTGCAGCCGGCGCGCGCCGATCGCGCGGTTCAGCTCGAAGACGAGCGGCGCGACCTCGTGTGGCGTCGCTTTCCCGGGCTGCATCGCTCCCTCGCAGGCGGATCCGCCCGAGGCAGGATCGGCCCCGAACTCGCGGCGCTTGAGCGGCTAGCTGCCGTCCGCTGAGCCGGCAGAAAAGGCTTGCCTGCCGAATTGTATTTTCGCTATGTATTCGCCTCATTGACGCCCCGAGGGTCGCGGACTAGGATCGGCAACGAGTCCAGAAGTGCTTGAATTTCAATGAGAATATTGGTTCTCGCGCTGGCGACCGGGGCGGGCTCGGGCTATTCGCCCGTAGCCTCCGGAACGGTCGGCTCGGCGGTCGGGCTGCTGATCTGGCTGGCGCTCGCGGGGCTCCCACCGGCCGGCTACGCGGCCGCGACGCTCGCGGTCGTGTTGCTCGGCATCTGGGCCGCCGGACGGGCGCTGCGCCTGTTCGGGACCCACGACGACGGCCGGATCACGATCGACGAGATCGCGGGCATGCTGATCTCGCTGTTCTGGCTGCCCGCCCGGCCCGAGGTCGTGCTGTGCGCGTTCCTCCTGTTCCGCGCGTTCGACGTCTGGAAGCCGCAGCCGGCCGCCGCGGCCGAGCGCCTGCCCGGGGGCCTCGGCGTGATGGCGGACGACCTGGTGGCGGGCGTGTACGCCAACGTCGCCGGCCAGCTGCTCTGGCGCGTGGCGTTCAGCGGGAGCGCGTCGTGAGCGCGCAGCCGACACGCGACGGTGTCTGGGTGCTGACGATCGGCGACGAGCTCCTGCGCGGCGAGATCGTCGACTCGAACAAGTCGCACCTCTCCCAGCGCATGCTCGCGCTCGACCTGGAGAGCGCGCGCCACGTGAGCGTGCCCGACGACCCCGCCGCGATCGAAGAGGTGCTGCGCGAGGCGGCCGCGCGCGCGCGTGTGGTGCTGGTCTCGGGCGGGCTCGGCCCGACGCGCGACGACCTCACCACCGAGGTCGCGGCGCGCACCTTCGGCCGCAAGCTCTACCGCGATCCCGACGCGCTCGAGCACATCCGCGCCTTCTTCCGCCGCTTCAACCGCGAGATGGCCGAGAACAACGCCAAGCAGGCGGACTTCCCCGAGGGCGCGGTGGTGCTGCCGAACCCGCTGGGCACGGCGCCCGGCTTCATGCTCGAGGTGACCGGCGCGGACGGCGAGCTGGCGCAGCTCTTCTTCATGCCGGGCGTGCCGCGCGAGCTCTACCGCATGCTCGACGAGGAGGTCGTGCCGCGCATCGGCGCCCGGCTCGGCCGCGGGCGCGTGGTGCGCGCGCGACTCCTGCGCACGTTCGGGATCGGCGAGTCGAACCTCGACCGCGTGCTGCACGACATCGCGCAGGGCGACGCGGACGCGGTGCTCGGCTTCCGCACCCAGTTCCCCGACAACCTGGTGCGGGCGCTAGTGCGCGCGGACGACGCGGCGGCGGCGGAGCGGCGGCTCGACGAGCTCGAGCGCGAGATCCGCGCGCGGCTCGGCGACCTCGTGCTCGGCACCGGCGAGCGCGGGCTCGAGGAGATCGTCGCGGAGCTCCTGCGCGAGCAGAAGCGCACGATCGCGGTCGCCGAGTCGATCACCGGCGGCCTGATCGCGAGCCGGCTCACCGACGTGCCCGGCAGCTCCGCCTACCTGCTCGCGGCCTTCGTCACCTACGCGAACGACGCGAAGGTGCGCGAGCTCGGCGTCGATCCGGCCGCGCTCGCGCGCGACGGCGCGGTCTCCGAGAGCGTCGCGCGCCAGATGGCCGAGGGCGCGCGGCGGCGCGCGGGCACCGACCTCGGGCTCGCCACGACCGGCGTCGCGGGGCCCGACGGCGGCTCGCCGGAGAAGCCGGTCGGCACGGTCTGGCTCGCGCTCGCGGACGCGAACGGCACGATCGCCCACCGCTACCAGATGATGACCGAGCGGCGCCGCAACAAGGACCTCGCCAGCCAGCTCGCGCTCGACTGGGTGCGCCGGCGGCTGTGCGGCCTGCCGATCACCGCCGACGTGTTCCCGCGCCTGCAGGGCGCGGGCGGGACGCGGCCGTGAGCGACCACCTGCGCGCGTTCTTCGCGGTCGAGCTGCCCGCCGACGCGCGCGCGCGCGCGGCCGAGTCGATCGAACGCCTGGCCGCCGTCGCGCGTTCCGGCGTGCGCTGGATGGCGCCCGAGACGCTGCACCTGACGCTGAAGTTCCTGGGCGAGATCCGCGAGGACGACGTGGCGCGGGTGCGCGAGCGCGCGCGCGCGAAGCTCGCGCCGGAACACCCGTTCGACGTCGGGCTCGCCGGCTACGGCGCGTTCCCCAACGCGCGCGAGGCGCGCGCACTGTGGGTCGGCGTGAGGGAGGGCGCGAGCTCGCTCGCGCGGCTCGCGCGCAAGCTCGACGCGGCGGCGCGCGCGATCGGCGCGCCGCGCGAGCACCGGCCGTTCGAGCCGCACCTCACGCTCGGCCGGCTGCGCGATCCGCTGCGCGTGGAGCTCGAGCGCGCCGCTCCGCCGGAGCCCGTGGCCTGGACGGTCTCCGAGGTCGTACTCTTCGAGAGCCGCCTGTCGCAAAGCGGCGCTCGGCACGTTCCCCTGGCTCGCTTCCCGCTCGGCGCGGCGAGCGAGCTCGAAGCCGCAGATTTCGCCCCAGAACCCTAGGAGAGACACATGTCGCGAGCGCAGTCCGGGAACAAAGACGAGAAGAAGAAGGCGGTCGATCTCACCGTCGCCACGATCGAGAAGCAGTTCGGCAAGGGCTCCATCATGGTGATGGGGCAGGACCAGCAGGACCGCGAGGTCCAGGTGATCTCGACCGGCGCGCCGTCGCTCGACATCGCGCTCGGCGTCGGCGGCCTGCCGAAGGGGCGGATCGTCGAGATCTACGGCCCGGAGTCGTCGGGCAAGACCACGCTCTCGCTGCACGCGGTGGCCGAGTGCCAGCGCAAGGGCGGGGTGGCGGCGTTCATCGACGCCGAGCACGCGCTCGACGTCAGCTACGCGAAGAAGCTCGGCGTGAACGTCGAGGAGCTGCTCGTCTCGCAGCCCGACACCGGCGAGCAGGCGCTCGAGATCACCGACATGCTGGTGCGCTCGGGCGCGGTCGACGTGGTGGTGATCGACTCGGTCGCGGCGCTGGTGCCCAAGGCCGAGATCGAGGGCGAGATGGGCGACTCGCACGTCGGCCTGCAGGCGCGCCTGATGAGCCAGGCGCTGCGCAAGCTGACCGGCAACCTGTCGCGCTCGAACACCTGCCTGATCTTCATCAACCAGCTGCGCATGAAGATCGGCGTGATGTTCGGCAACCCCGAGACCACCTCGGGCGGCAACGCGCTGAAGTTCTACGCCTCGATCCGGCTCGACGTGCGCCGCATCGGCCAGATCAAGGACGGCGAGAGCACGATCGGCAGCCGCACGCGCGTGAAGGTGGTGAAGAACAAGTGCGCGCCGCCGTTCCGCCAGGCCGAGTTCGACCTGATGCACGACCGCGGCATCTCGCGCGAGGGCGACATCCTCGACCTCGGCTCGGAGCGCGGCCTGCTCGAGAAGAGCGGCACCTGGTACAGCTTCGAGGGCACGCGCATCGGCCAGGGGCGCGAGAACGCCAAGGCGTTCCTGGTGGCGAACCCGTCGGTCTATGACCGGCTGTCGGAGCTGGTGTTCGCGAGCGCCGGGATCAAGAAGAAGGTCCCGGTGGCGAGCGAGGGCAGCGCAGCGGCGGCGGAGCCCGACGAGGCCTAGGGAACTCCCCCGCCGGTAGGGAACCGGCGCAAGCGAGCGACCGCGAGCGCGCAGCGAGGCGAAGCCGAGCGGAGGGCGGGTGGCGCGCGGCCGCCCGCGCGCCGGGTCCCGCTCAGTATTCAAGAACCCCGGGGGTCGCGACGATCCACCCGCAGGTAGCCCTCGCAAACGTGCGAGCGGAGGCTCCTGGCGGCAATGGAACTCAACGACATCCTGACGATCGCGATCAAGGGCCTCGCTTCGGACATTCATCTCAAGGCGGGGCTGCCACCGCTGTTCCGCGTCGACGGCGCGCTCGTGCCGCTGAAGAACGGCGAGCGGCTCACGCCCGAGCAGCTGCACGGGATCGCGACGTCGATCATGACGCCGGGCCAGAAGAACCACTTCGACAAGCACCACGAGGTGGATCTCGCCTACTCGATCGCGGGCCTCGGCCGCTTCCGCGTGAACACGTTCATGCAGCGCGGCACGGTCGGCATCGTGTTCCGCGTGATCCCCTTCGGCGTGAAGACGATCGAGCAGCTCGTGCTGCCCAAGGTCGTCGAGCGGATCGCGATGGAGGCGCGCGGCCTGGTGCTCGTGACCGGCACGACCGGCTCGGGCAAGTCGACCACGCTCGCCGCGATGATCGACTACATCAACACCAACCGCACCTGCCACATCATCACGATCGAGGACCCGATCGAGTTCCTGATCCGCGACAAGCGCTCGATCGTGAACCAGCGCGAGATCGGCGTCGACACGAACTCCTTCGCGACCGCGTTGCGCGCCGCCCTGCGCCAGGATCCGGACGTGATCCTGGTCGGCGAAATGCGCGACTTCGAGACGATCGAGACGGCGCTGATGGCGGCCGAGACCGGGCACCTGGTCATGTCGACGCTGCACACGATCGACGCGGCCGAGACCATCACGCGCATCGTGTCGGTGTTCCCACCGCACCAGCAGCCGCAGATCCGGCTCCAGCTCGCGTCGATCATCAAGGGCGTCATCAGCCAGCGCCTGGTGCCGCGCGCCGACGGCAAGGGCCGCGTGCCCGCGGTCGAGATCCTGGTCGCCTCCGCGCGCGTGCGCGAGTGCATCGCCGACCCCGAGATGACCAAGGAGCTCAACGACGCGATCGCCAAGGGCTTCACGACCTACGGCATGCAGAGCTTCGACCAGTCGCTCATGCAGCACGTGCGCAGCAAGCTGATCACCTACGAGGAGGCGCTGCTGCACGTGTCGAACCCCGACGACTTCGCGCTGCGCTTCAAGGGCATCTCCGGCACCGCGGACAGCTCCTGGGACGACTTCGACAAGGAGCAGTCGGACAAGGGCATGGAGCTCAGCGATCCCAAGGACGACGATCTGAAAATAGATCGGTTCTAGTCCGGCGAGGGGCGGAGTTCGGGGCGCGAGCGGCGCGCCGCCGGGGCGTCTCCTCGTGGGTCCCCGTGGGCTCGCGGACTCGCCGCACGACCCACTCGTCGCCGCCCCTTACGGCGTGCCGCTCGCGGACCTCGACGGCGCTTGCCGGAAGGCGCTGGTACCATTGCCCGGATGACCGGTAACGAGATCCGCAGGGCCTTCCTCGACTACTTCGTCGAGCGCGGGCACACCGAGGTGGCGTCGGGGTCGCTCGTGCCCCAGGGCGACGCCACGCTCATGTTCGCGAACGCGGGCATGGTGCAGTTCAAGCGCCTGTTCACGGGCGACGAGCGGCGCGACTACTCGCGCGCGGCGACCTCGCAGAAGTGCATGCGCGTCTCGGGCAAGCACAACGATCTCGAAGAGGTCGGCCGCTCGCCCAGCCACCAGACGCTGTTCGAGATGCTCGGCAACTTCTCCTTCGGCGACTACTTCAAGAAGGAGGCGATCGAGTACGCCTGGGACCTGCTGACCCGCGTGTACCGGCTCGACCCGAACGACCTCGTGGTGTCCGTGCACAAGGACGACGACGAGGCGTACGCGCTCTGGCGCGACGGGATCGGGCTCGACCCCAAGCGCATCTTCAAGCTCGGCGACGACGAGAACTTCTGGGCGATGGGCGACACCGGACCGTGTGGCCCGTGCTCGGAGATCCACAAGATCCTCGACCGCGCGGTCTTCGAGAAGGGCGGCGACCCGTCGGGCCCCGGCTTCATCGAGATCTGGAACCTGGTCTTCATGCAGTACGAGCAGCGCGCGGACGGCACGCGCGTGCCGCTGCCCAAGCCGTCGATCGACACCGGCATGGGACTCGAGCGCATCACGCGCGTGCTGCAGGGCGTGTCGAGCAACTACGACACCGATCTGTTCCGGCCGCTGATCCACCACGCGTCGGAGATCGCCGGCAAGCCGTACGGCGCGAACCCCGACAACGACACCTCGCTGCGGGTGATCGCGGACCACGCGCGCGCCTGCGCGTTCCTGGTCGGCGACGGCGTGCTGCCCTCGAACGAGGGCCGCGGCTACGTGCTGCGGCGCGTGCTGCGCCGCGCCGCGCGCCACGGCGTGCTGCTCGGGATCGAGGGGCCGTTCCTGTGCGAGGTCGCGAACACCGTGATCGACGGCATGGCCGACGCCTACCCGGATCTCGCCAAGCGGCGCGCGTTCGTGATCGACACCATCCGGCGCGAGGAGGAGCGCTTCGGCAAGACGCTCGGCCGCGGGCTGGCCATGCTCGACGAGGCGATCGCGGCCGCGAAGCGCGCGAAGGCGGCGACGCTCTCGGGCGAGGTGGTGTTCCGCCTCTACGACACGTTCGGCTTCCCGACCGACCTGACCGAGGACATCCTGCGCGGCCACGGGCTCGGCTACGACCGCGCGGGCTTCGACGCGCTGATGCACGAACAGGCCGAGCGCGCGCGCGCCGCCTGGAAGGGAACCGGCGCCGCGGCGCCGGCCGAGGTCTACAACGCGATCGCCACGGAGCTGCGCTCGAGCTTCACCGGCTACGACGGCACCCAGGGCCGCTCGCGCATCCGCGCGCTCCTGCGCGAGGGCCAGCGCGTCGACGAGGCCGCGGAGGGCGAGCGCGTCGAGGTGATCGTCGATGCCACGCCCTTCTACGCCGAGAGCGGCGGACAGGTCGGCGACACCGGCGCGATCGCGGGCGCCGAGGGCCGGATCGAGATCGACGACACGCAGAAGCCGGTCGACGGCCTGATCGTGCACCAGGGCCGGGTCGTGCTCGGCCGCGTGCGCGCGGATGAGACCGTCTCGCTCGAGGTCGATGCAAACGCGCGCGCCGCGACCGTGCGCAATCACTCCGGCACGCACCTCCTGCACTGGGCGTTGCGCGAGGTGCTCGGCCCGCAGGTCACGCAGGCCGGGTCGCTGGTCGGGCCCGAGCGCCTGCGCTTCGACTTCACGCACGACGCTGGCCTCAGCGACGAGCAGGTGCGCGAGGTCGAGAACCGCGTGAACGCGCTGATCCTCGCGAACCTGCCCGCGAGCGTGGAGCAGAAGTCCTACCGCGAGGCGCTCGACGCCGGCGCGATCGCCATGTTCACCGAGAAGTACGGCGACCGCGTGCGCGTGGTCAGCTTCGGCCCGTCGACCGAGCTGTGCGGCGGCACGCACGCGCACGCCACCGGCGACATCGGCTCGTTCCGCATCGTCTCGCAGTCCGCGATCGGCGCCGGCGTGCGGCGCATCGAGGCGCAGACCGGGCTCGGCGTGCTCGAGCACGCGCGGCGCGAGTCGCGCACGCTGCGCGACGTCGCGGACCTCTTGCGCAGCTCGCCGGCCGAGGCGCCCGCGCGCGTCGCGAAGCTGATCGAGCAGCAGCGCGAGCTCGAGCGCGAGCTCGAGAAGACGCGCGCCCAGATGCGCCGCGGCGGCTCGAGCGACCCGCTCCAGCAGGCGCGCGAGATCGGCGGCGTGAAGGTCGTGGCGGCCGAGATCGAGGGCGCCAACCCCAAGGAGCTGCGCCAGCTGGTCGACGAGCTGAAGCAGCGGATCGGCTCGGGCATCGTCCTGCTCGGCGTGCGCCACGAGGGCAAGGCCGCGCTCGCGCTCGGCGTCACCAAGGACCTGGTCGGCCGTTTCTCGGCCGGCGACCTGGTGCGAGAGCTCGCCAAGGAGGTCGGCGGCACGGGCGGCGGCCGGCCGGACTTCGCCCAGGCCGGCGGTCCGGAGACCGGCAAGCTCGACGCAGCCCTGGCGCGCCTGCCCAAGCTGCTCGCCGCGGAACCCTAGCTAGCCCTAACCCGGCGGAACTGGGCTAGATTCGCGCCCGGTCCCAGCGCCACGAGCGCCAGCGAAAGCGCCACTTCGTGTAGAGTTGGCCTTCGTCCGCACGAGTCATGACAGGGGGGCGGCATTGGGTATGGGTAGCTGGGCTCGGGCGTTGGCAGGGCTCCTCGCGATCGCGGCCCTGCCGTTCGCCGCGCAGGCGAGCTTCGATCCGAGCGCACCGCCCGCCGGCGAGTTCACCCAGAGCCAGGGCCCGCGCTACTGGGTCAGCACGGTCCAGATCCGCTACGCGGAGGACCACCCCCTGCATCCGCCGGTCTCCCTCGTGCGCTCCGGGCAGTACGCCCTGGGCCGGGCCTCCGACGGCTTCGTGGGCGCGCGCCGCGGCGGCGACAACACCTGGTTCCAGCTGGGCGGGCTCGGCGCGGAGGTCCCGGTACCGGTCTACGCGACCGGGATCCGCGACCTGTGCGAGCAGATCGTGGGCGAGCTCGGCAATCGCGGCCTGATCGGCGTGTACGTCGCGCCCGACCCGGCGCAGATCGACCCCGACACCGGCCGGGACCTGCGGGGCGATGCGATGGAGCTGACGCTGGTGATCCACACCGGCCGCGTGCGCTCGGTGCGCACCTTCACCGCGGGCGAGAGCCAGCTCGGCGCGCCCGAGGCCGTCCAGCAGTCGCCGGGCTACGAGCAGATCGCCGCGCAGTCGCCGCTGCAGCCGGTCGGCTCGGGCGACCCGCTCGCCAAGGCCGAGCTCGACGCCTACGTCGCCGGCCTGAACCGCCTGCCCGGCCGCGTGGTCGACGTCGTGATCACCCCGACGCTCACGCCCGGCATCGTGAACCTCGACTACCTGGTCTCCGAGGACAAGCCGTGGGTGATCTCGAGCTCGATCTCCGACACCGGGACGGATCAGACCGGCGACTGGCGGCAGCGCTTCAGCTACGCGAACTACCAGCTCACCGGCCACGACGACGTGCTCTTGCTCGACTACCTGACCTCGAGCTTCGACGAGGTCAACGCCGTGCTCGGCTCGTACGAGACGGCCCTGCCGTTCTCGACCTCGCTGCGCGCGCGCGCGACGGGCTCCTTCAGCGAGTACACCGCCGACGAGTTCGGCCTCGACGACGCGTTCAAGGGCGAGCAGTACGAGTTCGGCGGGGCGCTGGTAGCCAGCATGCTGCGCCGCCCCGGACTGTTCCTCGACGCGACGCTCGGCACGCGCTGGATGCACATCGACATCACGAACTTCGGCACCACGGCGAACATGCCGTTCTTCGTGCCGGAGATCGCGCTCTCGCTCGAGCGCATCCAGTCCACCTCGCGCACCTTCGCGCGCCTGGCCTTCGAGCAGAGCGTGCCGTTCATCGCGGGCACGGACTCGGACGACATCCGGGAGTTCTCGGCCGCGGGCCGCAGCGACGTCGACGACGACTGGCGCATCCTCTCGCTCGACGTGCGCGGCTCGGTCTTCCTGCGCCCGTTCCTGCGCAGCGTGCCGGTTCGCCCCGGCCGCTCGCTGCGGCCGCGCGAGCTCGCGCACGAGCTCGCCTGGCGCGTCGGCGGCCAGTACTCGCTCGGCACGCGGCTGATTCCCCAGGTCGAGGGCGTGCTCGGCGGCCCGGGGACGGTGCGCGGCTACCCGCAGTCGATCGCCGCGGGTGACTCGCTGTTCGGCGGCAGCGTCGAGTACCGCTTCCACATCCCGCTCTCGATCGCCGCGGTGCTGCCGTGGCAGCTGCCGCTGGTCGGCGAGTTCCGGCCCGGCCCGAGCGTCGATCACCGCCTGCCCGACTGGGACTTCGTGGTCGCGAGCTTCTTCGACTACGGCCACACCTGGAACGAGCGCGCGGTGCCGGGCGAGGAGGACGCGACGCTCGCGTCGCTCGGCCTGGGTCTCGAGCTGGTCGTGCGGCGGAACATCTCGATGCG
>Ga0187893_10003407_pt1 | contig 32337 bp, 37 predicted proteins | sample MA1701074metaG_FD_139574 | JGI IMG/M metagenome (GOLD analysis project Ga0187893, IMG submission 139574) | White microbial mat communities from a basaltic lava cave in the Kipuka Kanohina Cave System on the Island of Hawaii, USA - MA170107-4 metaG ...
GTGCTCCGGCGAGTGAAGGATCCCGAGATCAATCTCAACATCGTCGACATGGGACTTGTCTACGACGTCGTCGTGGATGGTCGCGATGTGCGCATCGACATGAGCCTCACGTCACCGGGATGTCCGTCGGGTCCCGAAATCATGGGTGACGCTGAGCGCGAATTGCGGTCAATCCCTGATGTCGGCGAGGTGGCCGTGAATCTCGTGTGGTCGCCGCCGTGGACACCCGATCGCATCGAGCCACGAGTCCGAGCGTATCTCGGGTTCTAGTTCGCAAAAGCGGCAGCGCAGATACACGCTGCCGCTTTTGATCTTATCTCGAATTCACAACGGAACTGGCGCCGAGCGACATGATTACCGGCTCGGACTCCATTCCCACACGATCGATCACTGTAATCACCGCAGCTTGAGCATCGCTCAGCGTGACGCTGCTACGCGCAGCCGGAATCGTCATCGTCTCCCACGCGCTGTCGCCTCGCCAGCGCACGGTCCAGAGACGAATCGGGCTGCCTTGATTCGGCGTTAGGCGCAGCTCCCAGCGCCCCTGCGCGCGCTTGGCTGTCACCTTAGGTCTCGGCGGGGCGCTGTCAGCGAGCCATGGAGAGGGAGGAACCAGCGCGGTCGCCGTGTACACGTCTTTCGTCAGGCTCGTCGCAAGCGTCGACGATAACCCGAATGCCTTCATACTGAAGTGAATGTTCCCGGACGCGCCTGGCTCCAGCCGAGTGACGCGAATCTGTGCCACGACCTCGGCTGGATCCCACAGATTGCGTGCCGCTTGTGTGGCGCGGCTCGTGAAGTTCCCCGGCCAGACGTGGCGACCCATGCGGTTCTCGCCAATCCACCAGCCTAACAAGTCGAGATAACGCTGCTCCGGCGCGTCCGTGCGCCAATAGAGCTGCGGCGTGAAATAGTCCCCCCATCCCTCGTTCATCCACTTGCGCGCGTCGGCGTAGAGACGTTCGTATGCGTCGAAGCCTCGCACGCTCACCGGATGTCCCGGCCGCCAAATACCGAATGGCGAGATGCCGAACTTCACCCACGGCTTCGCGCGTTTGATCGCGTCGTACAGATCGCGCACGAGATCGTCCACGTTTTGCCGGCGCCAGTCGGCCTTGGAGAGCGTGCCGTCCGCTGCATAACGCCTGAACGTGGTCTCGTCAGGAAAGTCGACGCCGCCCTCCGGATACGGATAGAAATAGTCGTCGATGTGCACGCCATCGACGTCGTACCGGCGCACGACGTCGAGCACGACGCGCACCGTTTGCTGGCGCACAGCCGGATCGCCGGGATCCATCCAGAGATACTGCCCGTAGCGCCTAACGAGATGGGGACTGGTGCGGCTCACGTGCGACCCCGCCGCCGGTGACTTGTCAGCCGGATGCTTGGCGCGGTACGGATTGAACCAGGCGTGCAGCTCCAGCCCGCGCGCGTGCGCCTCTTTGATGGCGAATGCGAGCGGATCGTACGCCGGCTTGGGTGCCTTCCCCTGCCGACCCGTTAGAAAAAAGGACCACGGCTCCAGCTTCGAGGGGTACAACGCGTCGGCCGACGGTCGCACCTGGAAAATCACGGCGTTCATTCGCAGCGTCACCACGCGGTCCAGGATCGCGCGCAGCTCGCTCTGCTGATCGCGCGTGCTCAGTCCCGGCTTGGACGGCCAGTCGATGTTATCCACGGTGGCGACCCACACGCCACGAAACTCACGCATGATGACAGGCAAACCCGCCGTGTCAGGAAGCGGGGCGGCAACCTTCGCAGACGCGCCTTGCGCCGAAGCCGCGTCGCGCACGAGAATCAGCGCGGCGCCAAGGAGCGCCGCCCCCAGCGCGCGATGAATCATCGTTAGGCTCCAGCCGCGCGCGCGCTGGCCGATGCGCCAGTGTTGCTGCCGCGGCCGCCGTTGGGAGAACCCATCGCGCGCACAAGATCGGCGCCTAACACTTCGATCTGCCAGCGGCGCAGGTCGGGAACCTCCGCGAGCGCGTCGCGCGATGTCGCCTGCCTCCGCGCGATCGCCTCGAGCCGCTCGCGCGGGCAGAGGACGCCGGGCTCGAGATCCAGATCTCGCGCCTTGGCATCACGCACCTGCCGCAAGCGATTCACCCGGTCGTCGAAGTCTGGATCACGCGCCCAGCGCGGCGACTTTGGAAAGCGTGGCAGATCCGCCTCCGCGACGCCAAGCCCGCGTTTGATTGCATCCAGCACTCCCGCCGCGCGTGTGTCGATCATCCCGCGTGGCATCCCCCTGATCGTTCCGAGCTCCGCCTTGGTGGCCGGCGCGCGGCGCGACAATTCGAGCAGCACCTCGTTCCCAACTACGCGGAACGTGCTGCGATCCAGCTCGCGCGCGACTTCCTCGCGCCACGGCACCAATTCACGGAGCACAGCCAGCTCACGGCGTGTGAGATCTCGCGCCCCTTTGATTCGCAGAAACCCTGTCGCTGCATCCTCCTCCTCCCAACGCGTTCCTTCCAAACGCTCGAACTCTTCGGTTGCCCAGGACCAGCGTCCACGCCGCTCCAATTCCGCACGCAGCTGCTCGCGCAGCTCGAGCAGGTGCATCGTATCCTGGGCTGCGTACGCCAGCATTTCTTTGGACAGCGGGCGCATCGACCAGTCCGCCCGCTGGAAGCGCTTGTCCAGTCGTACGTCGAAGAAGCTCTGCAACAGGGCCGCGAGGCCGAAGGCGCGGATGCCTAACAGCTGCGCGGCCAGGCGCGTGTCGAAGATGTTGGCGACGTGCCAGCCGTAGTCCTGATACAGCAGGCGCAGGTCGTAGTCCGCGTCATGAAAGACGATTTCCACCGCGCGTGACTCGACGACGGCTCCAAGCGCGTCCAGCGTGCCGGCGCGCAGCGGATCGATGATCGCGTGCCGCTCTCGCGTCGAGAGCTGAAGCAGGTAGATGCGATCGTGATAGCGGTGGAAGCTGGCCCCTTCCGTGTCGACAGCTAGCGTGGTCGCGCCGTCGATCGAGGCGACGAACTGCTCGACCGCAGCGGCGGTTTCGAGATAGGCTGGAGCTGACGCGCTTGACTGGGGGGCGGCTCCCTTCACGATTCTCCACACGGCAGGGCTCGGCTCGCACTCACGCTGCTGCCCGGCCGGCATGAAGCACGAAGTGCGAGTCCTGAGGGAGTGCCAAATCTAGCAGGTGGCACGATGCCGACGGCATGTTTCGGGGCCAAGGCCTGTCGACGCTGCATAACGCATGATTGCGAACTTGGGTGGCATCAAACTCGGCTACGACGAATCCGGCCGCGGGAATGGGTTGCCTGTGATCTTTTTGCACGGCTTTCCGCATCATCGTGGTCTGTGGGCGCCCCAGCTCTCGAGTCTATCGTCGCAGGCTCGCTGCATCGCGCTCGACCTGCGCGGTTTTGGCGAAAGCAGCGTCGCGCCGCCTTACACGATGGACCAGTACGCGGACGACGTCGCCGCGTTCATGGACGCTCTGCGCATCGATCGCGCGGTGGTTTGCGGACTTTCGATGGGGGGCTACGTCGCCTTTGCGATGTGGCGCAGGCATCGCCCGCGGATCCACTCGCTCGTACTCGCCGACACAAAAGCATCCGCGGACTCCGAGGAGGGACGCGAAAAGCGTCGCGCGATGGCTCAGCTAGCGCGCGAGCGGGGAACGAGCGCCGTCGCGGACGCAACGATTCCCGGCATGGTCGGGAAGCATACGCGCGAGACGTCGCCGCAGGTCGTCGACCTAGTCTACCGTATACTCGCGAAAGCGCCCGTGGCAGGAGTTGTCGGCGCGCTGGAAGCGATGCGCGAGCGAGAGGACTCCACGTCCACACTCGCCACGATCGACGTGCTCACGCTGATAATCGTCGGCGAGGAGGACGTGCTGACACCCGTGTCCGATGCGGAGGCGATGCACCGCGCGATCTACGGCAGCAGGCTACGAGTGTTGGCGCGCACGGGTCACGTGAGTAATGTGGAGCGCCCTGCCGCGTTCAACATTGTCCTCAGCGAGTTCCTCGACACCGCACGCCATGCCTAACGAAACGCCGGTCACTGTCTCCGCCACGCGACCGGATGCGTCGTGGATCGACGAGAACGTGCGCTCGCTGAGTTCGTCTGCGACCCTCGCCATCAATGAGGTGAGTAACCGGCTGCGACGCGAAGGGCGCACGATCTACAAGCTGGGAATGGGCCAGTCACCGTTTCCCGTCCCTGAAATCGTCGTCGACGCCCTCAAAGCCGCCGCGCACGAAAACGACTATCTCCCCGTGCGCGGGTTGCCCGAGCTTCGCGCCGCAGTCGCGGCACATCACCGCACGACTCAAGGGTTGGACCTAACGCCGGATGACATTCTGATCGGACCCGGCTCGAAGGAGCTGATGTTCCTCACGCAGCTCGTGCTCGACGCCGAGTTGTTCGTACCCTCGCCGTCGTGGGTGTCGTACGTGCCGCAGGCGCGTCTCGCGGGCCGGCGCGCGACGTGGATCGCCACGAAGCGCGAGGAGCACTGGCACCTCACGCCTAACGCGCTTGCTACGGCGCTGGAACAAGCGGCGGCAGGACCGAAGCTGCTGATTCTCAACTCGCCCAGTAATCCGAACGGCTTTCGCATAGCTCGGGAGGTACTTGCGGGCCTCGGACTCGTTGCGCGGGAGCAGGGTATCGTCGTAATCGCGGACGAGATCTACGGGCAGCTCGATCACGAAGGGATCGTCGATTCGATCGCCACCTTCTATCCCGAAGGGACGATCGTCAGCTCGGGCTTGAGCAAATGGTGCAGCGCGGGGGGTTGGCGTCTCGGTACGTTCGCGATCGCGCCGCAACTGCGCTGGCTCCTCGATGCACTCGAAGTCGCCGCGAGCGAGACATTTTCAGCGGTGAGCGCGCCGGTTCAGCATGCGGCCGTCACCGCGTTTCGCGGCGGACCCGCTATCGATGACTACCTGCGGGCTAACGGCGCCCTTGTCGAGGCTCCGCACGGCGGCTTCTATCTCTTCCCTGACTTCAGCCCGCATGCCGCGTCGCTTGGCCGTCGTGGCGTGCGCAGGTCGAGCGAGTTGTGCCGCCGGCTGCTTGACGAGACAGGTGTAGCGACGCTCCCTGGCTCAGCCTTCGGGCGACCGGACGACGAACTGACGCTGCGGCTCTCCTACGTCGACTTCGATGGCGCGGCGGCGCTGGCGAGCGCGCGGCAGCAGGGGGGCGCTTCGCTGAACGACGCCTTCCTCGATGTCTATTGCGCGCGCGTGCTGGAGGCGATCACGCTGATGGCACGCTGGGTCGCCGGAGCCTAACGAGTCGCTCGCTCAGCGCTGCGGACGGCCGGGAGGATTCTCGCCCGTGAAGACCTCGCGATTGATCTGCACGTACTGCTTGAGGTTCCCCGGAACATCCTCTTCTGGGAAAATGGCCGTCACGGGGCACTCGGGTTCACAGGCCCCGCAATCGATGCACTCGTCCGGATGGATGTAGAGCATCTTCTCGCCTTCGTATATGCAGTCGACCGGGCATACATCGACGCATGATTTATCCTTCGTGCCGATACAGGCTTCTGTGATGACGTAAGGCATGAAAATCGAGAGATCTGCCGTTCGGGAAAGGGAACCGGATATTGCTAAGATAGCCGTTGCCAAAGGACGGTAAAAGTCGCGCGGAAGGACGAACGCACCGTCTGGACAGCACCACGCGCCTCGGCTAATACCCTCTCCGTGAAGCTGACAGTCAACGGGCGTGAGCGAGAGCTCGAAATCGAGCCGGGCATGAGCTTGCTCAGGGTATTGCGGGACCGGCTGCATCTGAGCGGCGCCAAACCCGGGTGCGAACGTGGTGAGTGCGGCGCGTGCACGGTGCTGCTGGACGGCCAGAGCGTCTATAGCTGTCTGACGCTGGGTCACGCGTGCGAAGGGCGCTCCGTGACAACGATCGAAGGCGTTGCAAACGGCGCCGAGCTGCATCCAATGCAGCGCGCGTTCATCGCGCACGATGCGGTGCAGTGCGGATTCTGCACGCCGGGCCAGATCCTGGCGGCGATCGCGCTGCTGGAGCGCGATCATGCTCCGTCGCGCGAGAACATCGTCCAGGCGATGAGCGGGAATTTGTGCCGCTGCGGCACGTATCCCAAGATCATTCGCGCGATCGAAGCCGCCGCAGAAAGCGATGCCTAACGAGCGACGCAAGCGCTACGTCGCCACGATCGTCGAAATCGAGGGGCGCGATGAACGCCGCGTCGTCGAGACGCCCGCGTTCGACGTGCCGCCGTGGACCGAGCAGGAGCAGCTCGCCATAGTCGGCACGCGTGCGCCTCGGGTAGATGCGCCAGCCAAGGTTGCCGGCCGCGCGACGTATACGAGCGACGTATCACTGCCGGGGATGTTGTACGCAATCATCGTGCGAGCGCCGTTAGGCCCCGGTCACCTCGAGCGACTCGAAGTCCCAGCCGCCAGGGCCGTCCCCGGCGTCGTCGATGTCCTGACGGCGGACGATCTCACGCGACCGACCAAGTTCAGCGGCGTCGCGCTGTTCGATCCCGCGATCCTATATGCAGGGCAGCCTGTCGCCGCGGTGTGCGCCGAGTCGCGCGAAGCGGCTGAGGCAGGCGCCGCGGCGCTCGCGCCGCTCGTGCGCTCGTCGCAGCCGGTGCTTGATCCTGTCGTCGCAGCGGCCAACGAGGAGCCGGATGTCGTCGAACGCGGAGACGTCGAACGCGGCCTGAAGGAGGCCGCCGTTCTCGTTAGGCGCGAGTATCGCACGCCGTCACAGCTGCATTCAGCGCTCGAACCGCACGGTGCTGTCGCGCTCTACGATGGCGACAGGCTCACAGTCTGGGAATCGACGCAGGGAGTCTTTCGCGTACGCGATGATGTCGCCCGCGCCATGAGCATGCCGCGGAGCGCCGTGCGCGTGCTCATGGATCACATGGGTGGCGGATTCGGAGCCAAGAACCACGCGGGACCGCACACAATCGCCGCCGCGCTCTTCGCACGCCGAACGGGCAAACCTGTGCGCTGCGTGCTGCAGCGCGAGGAGGAGCAGATCGACACCGGACACCGGCCGGCCACCGTGCAGCACGTCACGTTAGGTGCACGCCGCGACGGGTGCCTAACGGCCATCATAGCCGACACGTGGGTCGCGCTCGGTGCCGGCGGCTGGGAAGGTGGCCCGGCGCAGATCTTTCATCAGATGTATTCCTGCCCCAACGTGCGCACGACCGAGCGCTTCGCCTATACGCACTCGCAACCGATGCAAGCGTTTCGCGGCCCCGGTCACACCGAAGGAGCCTTCGCCCTCGAGCGTGCGATGGACACTCTCGCAAAGGAGCTCGCCATCGATCCGCTCGAAATGCGCCTGCGCAACTTCGCAGAGCGCGACGAGCTCAAAGATCGCGACTTCTCGTCCAATAACTTGCGGCGCTGTTATGACGAAGCCGCTGCGCGATTTGGTTGGGCCACACGCCGCTCCGCGCCGCGATCCGTAGAGGGCCATCCAACCTTGCGGCGCGGGAGCGGCATGGCGTCACAGGTTTGGCCCGCTGGCGGCGGACCACCCGCGCACGCGACGCTCACCATGCACTCGGACGGCACGGCTGAAGTTCTGTCTGGCACCCAGGACCTCGGGACCGGCGCGCGCACAATCCTGGCGCAGATCGCCGCAGAATCGTTAGGTGCACGACTCCGCGACGTTCGCGTGGTGCTCGGCGACACGGAGCGCACGCCCTACGCCGGCAACTCCTGGGGATCGATGACCACGGCGTCCGTCGGTCCAGCCGTGCGCATGGCGGCCGTCGACGCGCGCGGCAAAATGCTCGAGGCTGCGGCTGAGCTGCTCGAGTGCCATCCGGACGACCTCGATGCGCGCGACTCCAAGATCAGCACGTGCGACGGAGCCCGTACGCTTACGTTCGCCGAAGTCATGAAGCGCATCGGCAACGTGATGATCGCCGGTCACGGAACGAGGGGCCCTAACGAGCAGAAACTGGGTTTGATGAGCTTCGGCGCACAGTTCGCCGAAGTCGAAGTGGACAGCGAGACCGGCCACGTACGCGTACTCCGTATCGTAGCCGCACATGACGTCGGGCGCGTCATCAACCCGACGCTCGCCGAGTCCCAGCTCGAGGGCGGCATCTTGCAAGGGCTAGGGTTCGGACTCTTCGAAGAGCGCATCCTCGACTCGGCGTCCGGTCTGCCGCTCAACCCGACGATGCACGACTACAAAATCCCGACAATCGCCGACACACCAGAGATCGAAGCGTGGTGCGTTGGCACAGTCGACGCGCGAGCCAATCACATCGGGGCGCGCGGTCTCGCGGAGCCGCCGGTGATTCCTACGGCGCCGGCGATCGCCAACGCCGTCGCCGACGCGTTAGGCGCCGACATCACCGAAATCCCGCTCACGCCCTGGCGCGTGCTGGCGGCGTTGCAGCGTCGCCAGCAGAGCGCCAGTTGAGGCGCTAGAACGTCTTGAGCGGACCGATCTCGCGCTCGATTCCCGAGAGCGGGCTGTGCGCCCATTCCGCCACACTCTCGTCCGTGCTACCACCCCACAGAATTCCGAGCAGCACGACGTTGTAGTTGCCGCCTTTCCTGCGAAATACAGGCGAGCCGCTGTCACCACCGTCCACGATTCCGCCGACGAGCACCTGACACAGCCTGATGTGAGTGGTGCCCACGGCAATGATGTCCACGCAGGTGCGAGTTGTCACACCGGTTGTCCAACCTGTCGTGCGACCGACTTTATTGGCGATCTCACCTTGCACAGGATCCGGCTGCTCTGCGCGGATGCGGAAGTCGCCGGCGATCGGATGCAGCGTGTCGGTAGCGACCGTCGTGATCTCGTCCGGCCGCGCGATGCGACCGAGCGAGACCTGCGCGCCGGGAGCGTATGCGGCGAGCGCCGCGTCGCTGTACCTACAGGCGAGCGGGGGCGGACAGTCGAGATTCAGCTGGCTCGTCCACTGCGGATCGTCCAGCTCAGTGCCGATGAAGTCAGCCGCACCATTTCTCTGGCGATTCTGATAGTAGTCCGTTGGCGTCTCTTCGCCACCCTCGACGTTGCTGCAGTGCGAGTTCGTCATGAAACCGGACACGCCGTAGCGCACGACGTTGAAGCCTAACGTGCAGATCAGCGTGACCGGGGCGACGCCGGGCGGCGTCGGGAAGAAGTTGATCTGCAGTCCGCCCTGCAGCGGCCGCACGCGGTCGCGCAGAGTGGAGACCGTCGCGATCGGCGCGCGCTGCTCTATGAGAAACGCGGAGCTTGGCACGCCGAGACCGGCGAGGACATTCTGCACGCCTAACGCGGCCGTCGGCGTCGTGACGCCGAAGTACAGACGGTTGTTCCCCTCATCGACGTCGCCCATCACAATGCCGGCGACAGCGAGCGCGTTCGGTCGCGCGAGCCGATACCACGTGTCGAGCTGTGTATAGAGGTTGGTCCCTTGCCGGACCTGCAGGTCGGACGCTGTGAATCCTCGCTCCGCCAGAAAGGCGCTCAGTGCTGCCTCGGCCGCTGGGCGCTGCGCGGCATCTGCGAGATATACGGTTGGCCGGCCCTCGGCATCGAGGAAGTATCCGCCGAATCCGGGAACCGCTTGCGCTACGGCGAGTTGCGACGGTGCCGAGTCTTGCGAGACCTGCTGCAACAGCGGTGATGTGGTAGAAACGCTCGGGTTCGGTTGCGTGGCCTGGTCGGCGCACGACGTAAGGAAGAGAACGGCAGCTGCGAGGACAATCCGGCGGGGATGTGATGCCGGCGCGTTAGGCAGCCGCACCAGCGTGGGCGAGACGTACATTTGGGCTCCGTGCGTGAAGGTCGTACAGCTTCCCGCGGAGCCCAGCAAATCGTGCGCCCGTGCTGTAGACTGTGCTTTGGCGTGCTGCCGACCTGAGGCGTTAGGTCTGCCGGGCTCAGCGTGGAGCCGGGGCGATCTCGCCGCCTGCGCGCTCGATCTCGCGCGCGTCGCCGCCGCGCAGGCGACTCACGACTTTGGCAACGACGATGATCGCGTCGGTGACGTACATCCCTAGCGTGTGCTTGCCGGCCCACAAGTTCATGAGGTACCCCCAGCCCATGTTGTAGCCGCGTCGTGCGCGCTTCGCCTCGTGCTCCGGGCGCCACTTCTCCCATCCGGTGGCGATGAGCTGCACGTCTGTGCCGTTCCCGTTAGGCGAGAAACGCACTTCCACGTGCTGCGCGGTTTCGGGTGCGCGTGCTGCATGGAACGTGAACGCGAGTCGATGCGGCGGTTCCCACACGAGCACACTCCCCCACTGAAAGCGACGGCCATCCTTGTGCTCTTCGAAAATGCGGCCGCCGACCTTGGGCTCCAGAACGATGCGGCGCACCTGAGCACCGCCCACCGAGTGCGAGTGCGATGGCCACCACCTGCCGAACTCCAGAGCGAATCGGCGAAAGGCCGTCTCTTGGTCCCAGGAGACGGACACCGAACGGTCGACCGGAGGAAAGGATGCGCTCATCTGGCTCCCTTCTTTGCCCGGCGCCTCCGCTGAACGGGGCTCGTTTTGGTGTCAGCGGCTGCGTATGCAGCGAGCACGTCGTCCCAGAGGGACTCGACGTAACGTCGCAGCTCGGCGAGTCCATCGCGGCTGGCGCGATAGTAACGGCGCGTGCCATCGCGTTCGTGCATAACGAGCTGAGCCTCGCTCAGGACCCGTAGGTGCTGTGAGACGGCGGGCTGCGACACACGCGCTCGCTCCGCAAGCTCGCCTACCGTATGCGGCCGCCGGCGCAGCTGTTCATAGAGACCGCGCCGCGTGGGATCGGCGAGCGCAAGAAGAACCAAAGCATAGGTCATGGCTTATATTAGTACAGACTACTGGATAGGTGCAAGAGGTGTGACCGTCGAAACACGCGGCAAGTTGCCGTGTCTACGAACTCAGCGCGCCACGTGGAAGCGTGCGACGAGCCCGCTTTTGGACGAAAGCGTGAGCACTGTGTCGCTCACCTGGTACGTTGTCACAGCGGGCAGCATCGCCAGGAACTTATTTTCCAGCTCAGCGGCCGAGGCGCAGATCATCTTGGTGGCCCGGGCGACGCGAACTTCAAACTGTCGCCGCGCAACGAATACGTCGCGAAGTAGCGATTGCATCCGGCGAAGCCGGCTGCACGAAGATCCGCGGACGTGAGCCTGAGCGTCGGCGGTTGTTGCTGCGGACCAACATGCGACACAGAGAGCGATTCCAGCACTGAGAATTGCAACATTCCAACGCATATGCAAATCCGCCTAACCTAACGAGAGTTCGCCGATTCCTTCTCAGGCTTCGGCCGATAAACTGTGCACGTGTGCCCGATGACCTGGATAACTTCGGCGTCCGTCGCGGCCGCGAGATGCTCGGCAGCTTCCTTCGCTGCAATATCCAGGCGCTTTCCCAGCTGCACCTTTACCAGCTCGTGCGTGCGCAACGCGTCGTCCAACGAAGCGATCACGGCTCGGGTGATTCCCCCCTGCCCGACGTGCACAATGGGATCGAGATGGTGCGCCGCCGAGCGCAGCGCTGCGCGATCCTTTCCACGCATCATCGCCGTTTCCCCGCCGCTTCGAAGATGCCGAACGGATTCACGCTTTCACCTTCCCAGTAGCGATCACGAAAGAGGAGAACTTGAAAATGAAGGTGCGGCGTGTTTGGCCGGGCGTTTCCTGTCGCTCCCACATAGCCGATCACGTCTCCGCGCGAGACGGTACTGCCGTCTCGTATCGTAGAAGCGTAACGATCGAGGTGCGCATAGTAGTACACGAAGCGCTTCTGCGGATCGATCTGATAGATCGTGAGACCACCTAACGCGTTGAATCCCATGCGCAGAATGCTGCCGTCGTCCGCCGCGAGTACGGCGGTGCCGCGCGGCGCGACGATGTCGATGGCGGCATGGCGCCGAGCGCCACCGTCGCGCAGCGCGTCGTAGGTGTTCTGGACGCGATCGAGCGCCACGCCGTCCACCGGAACCATGAGGTGCCGCTGACGCAGCAGCTCCATCGCGTTAGGCGGTGCGGCGACCGGTGCGGCCGGCGCTGGGGCGGCGACCTCCGACGGCGCCGGAGCACGCGGAGGCGGGAGCGGCGTGAGGGCCGGGCCGCAAGCCCCGCATAACCAGAGCCCAAGCAGCGGCCCGAGGATGATCCAGCCTGTAACGCGTACACTGCCGGTGCTCGTTTTCGTCCACATCAAAGGACAGACCTCTGGCCCGCTTTTGCGCAACGAGCGGCCATATCTCCAGCGGCTAACTCGGTTTGAGAGGCGAACATAGCATGTGTGATGACTATACGTCGCCGTGGCGGGTAGGGAGCGCCTTCCGTCGGCACGCGGCTCGCCTTACAGCCTAGCACGTCAGATCTCACTGGGAGCGCGTTCCATGTCTCGTCATTTGTCGGTGCTAGCTCGGCGCTGTTCGCCATTCGCCCTTTTCCTCGTTCTGCCGCTCGCTGCAGGCTGCGAAGGAATATTCGATCCCAGCTACAACGATGAACGTGATCTAGAGCGTGCGCGTGACCGCTGGTACGCCACAAACGCGTATGAATACGAAGTTACGGTCGATCGTCGTTGCGAATGTCTATACACCGGACCCATTCGCATGCTCGTCCGCGGTGGTACACCGGTGGCGGCAGTCGATCGATACTCGGGGGCCCAGGTACCATTGAGTGTCCTTCGTTATTACCCATCGGTGGAGGAGCTCTTCGATCTCATCGATGACGCGATCTTTGGGCGCACGGTGAACAACGTGGATGTGTCATATGACCACAGCTACGGGTACCCGCGCGTTACGTACATCGACTACGATCGGTTCTACACCGATGATGACATCACGTACGAGCTTCGCGAGTTCCGATTGCGGTAAGTGGCGGCGCGGCCTAACGCGATTTGGGGCCGGCACGGCGCTCGCGCTCAGCGCAGCGTGCGGCCTTGTCACCGGTCCGGGCGATGGCGACGACGACAAAACGTTGCGCCAGGCGCAGATTCGCTGGAACAGCGCGCGCGTGCAGGATTACACGGTCGTCGTGCAGCACCTTTGCTTTTGCGGCTACGTGCGGCCCGTGCGCGTCACCGTGCGGTCGGGTGTGCTCGTGTCGAGTGTGGATGCGGAGAGCGGCGAACCGGTTCCGTCTTACGCGACCGTGCGCGATATCGCCGGTCTTTTCACGCTGATACGCGAAGCGATCGACGAAGGAGCTGACCGCCTCGACGTCACGTACCACGCGCAGCTTGGATACCCGACGCTCATCAACATCGACTACGTCACCAACGCCATCGATGACGAGCTAACGGTCAAGACGTCGGAGTTTCAGCGGAATCGCTGATCGTTTTGTTCTCTGCCCCCTTGGCGCCGATGATCGCCTCGGCTTCGATCTCGACCATGATCTCCTGCGAGATAAGACGGCTCACTTCGACCATGCTCGTCACGGGTCGAACATCTTTGAAAAATTCGCCATGCGCTTTGCCGACTTCCTCCCACTTGGAGATGTCGGTGACGTACATGCGCGTCCTTATGACATCGCCTAACGTGGCTCCGGCACGAGCCAGCGCGCGCTCCACGTTGCGCAGCGTCTGTACGGCCTGCGCGTAGGCGTCGCCGGCTCCGACGATGGATCCGTCGGCAGCTGTCGGGGTTGTTCCGGAGACGACGACGCGATCTCCAATCCGTACGGCGCGCGAATAACCGACGATCGGCTCCCAGTGCGTCCCTGACGAGTAGTTGGTGCGTTTCACGGCAGATGGTTTCCGTCGGTTAGCGTTCCCAGGCGAAGCCGGCGGCGGCGCGTTCGAGCCGCGAGGCTGGCACGTTAGGCGGCGGGTTGCCGGCTGCGGCCGTTGCGCCCGGCATGGGTGCCTCCACGAGCCGGAGTACAACCAGAGCGCCGGCCCGCGTTACGCGTCCGCGCGCTGCGACGTCGTCGTCGCCGTCACCATCCGCATCGAACGCGCCTAACGTCTCGTGCGCCTTGAAGCGCAGGTCGCGCACGCTCAGCGCGCGGACGGTCCCCAGCGAGTCGATGGCGAGCGCGCGCTCGCGCACCCACTCGTAGTCCCCAGCGTACAGCGTGACGAACATGATGACAGCGGCGTTCTCGAAGCAACCGCCGATGCGCGAGGACGCATCCTTGAGCGAGTTGGCGAGGCGCGGGACTCGGGGAAGATCCTTCGCCGCACGCAAAATCTTCACAACAGAATCCTTCACAGCCGCGAGCCGCGTGTTGAGCGCAGGCGGAACCCCACGCATGCATTCTGCTGTCAACGACTCCTGCGTGCTGTCGCTGCGTACGGCGACCGCGGGCAACCAGTCGTGTGTACGCGCGAGTGAGTCCACGCGCGGGTTCGCTTGCAACGTGGCGACGATACGCCCGCTCCACGAGTCGTATCCACGCACGGCGACGTCTTCGCTTCCCCATGGCCCGCGCAGGCGCAGCCTGTCGCCCCTGCCAATCGGCGCCAGCTTCGAGACAGCTTCACGGAAGGCAGCCTGCCTAACGGGGCTGTCACCGATTGTCGTATCGACACGGCCGATGTCCACCAGCATGCGCTGGCCGCGTGAGGCTGCAGCGAACCAGCGCTGCGTTACGGGAACGAAAACCAGGAAGCGCGACAGCGAATCCGCCAATGGCGAAAGCCGCGTGTTCTGAGTCGCCGCGCGCCGCGCGGCGATCGTGAAATCGTCGGGAGAACCTGTGATGAGCGTATCGAGCGCCGTGTCAGCAACGGCGGGGGGCGTCTGCGCGGCCGTTTGCTGGGTGTCAGACTGCGTCGCTGGTGTCGTGTCTCGAGGTGCGCCGCACGCGAGCGGTGCAATCACTGAGATTGCGACCGTGAGCACGCGCGCTTGGACGGTGCTCCTGGTTCGTAAAGGCTTCCGCGCGTGCGTCACGATCAGGAAGTTATCACTCCGTGCGCAATTTCACTTACCTCGCCCCCGATAGTCTCGACGGCACGATCATAGCGCTCAGCGCGCCCGGGGCCGTGCCGATGGGTGGCGGCACCGATCTCCTCGTCGAAATCGACGAGGGTCTCCGCGATCCAAAATCGCTGGTCGACGTGCGCCGAGTGGGCGAGCTGCAAGGAATCTGCATGGGCGCGGATGGATCGACGCGGATCGGCGCCGCCGTTTCGCTCTCCGAGCTAGAACGCGACGCGAGGATCGTTCAATCTTTCCCCGCGCTAGCCAAGTCGTGCAGCGTTGCGGCGTCGAGTGCGCTGCGCAATATGGGCACGCTGGGAGGCAACCTGTGCCAGCGGCCGCGGTGTTGGTATTTCCGCCGCGGCGTTAGGTGCTACAAGCGGGGCGGCGACACGTGTCCGGCTGTGGAGGGCGAGAATCAGTATCTCGGCATCCTCGGCGGTGGACCGTGCTACGCCGTACACGCGTCAGATCCTGCTGTCGCACTCACGGCGCTGGATGCGATCATCGAGATCCGGCGCGAGGGCGATACTAGACGCATCAGGCTGGAAGACCTGTTTGGAGTGCCTAACGAAGACCCCACACGAGAGACGATCCTGGCGCAGGACGAGCTGATCGTGAGCGTCGACTTGCCTGCTGCCGCGGCTGGTGGGGTCCAATACTACGACAAGGTGATGCAGCGCAGCGCCTGGGACTTTGCGCTCGTGTCGCTCGCCGCCGCCAAGCGTGTCGACGGGGCTGTGCGCCTCGTCCTCGGCGGAGTAGCACGTCGCCCGTGGCGAGTAGATGAATCCGTGGAAGAAGACATTGCGTCCGGTGGACTTTCGGAAGACGACTACAGCACGCTCGCCGATCGCGCGCTATACGATGCCGCACCGCTCTCGCGCAACGGGTACAAGGTGGCGCTCGCCGCCGCGCTGCTGAAGCGCGGGATGCGCGCGCTGCTCAATAGTTAGGCATCATGCCCGCTCGCGCCACGTACGCCGCCGCAGTCATGCCCGCGCCCCGCGCAGCGATGCGCCTCGAGGAGCTGCCGCTGCCCGCGCTGGAGCCGGGCGGCGCGCTCGTGCACGTGACTTATTCGGAAGTGTGCGGCACCGACGTTCACTTGCACCATGGACGACTCTCAGGAGTGCCGTATCCGATTATCCCGGGTCACGTCTCAGTGGGAACGATCGCGGAACTTCCGGCGCCGTTGGCCGACGTCGATGGCGTTCCGTATCGCGAAGGCGACGTCGTCACGTTCCTCGATGTGCATGGGAGCTGCGGCCGCTGCTATGAGTGCCTGGTCACGAAGCAAACCACGCGTTGCCCATCGCGCAAAGTGTACGGCATCACCTACGGCGTGAGCGATGGCCTCGCAGGAGGTTGGGCGCAGGCGATCTGGCTCAAGCCCGGGACGCACCTCGTTAGGCTCCCGTCCGGCCTGTCGCCTGAGACATTCATTGGCGGCGGCTGCGGGCTGGTGACGGCCGTACACGCGATAGAGCGCGCCGAGGTGCGAGTAGGGATGACCGTCGCAGTGTTAGGCGTGGGTCCCGTGGGCCAATCCGCAATCGCGCTAGCGGCACTGTCAGGAGCTGTGCGCATCTTCGCGATCGGGGATCCAGTCTCGCGTCTCGAGTTCGCCAAACGGATGGGCGCCACCGACGTGATCGGGCTCGACGTCCCACCTAACGAGAGGACCGAGTGGGTGCGTCGCGAGACCGGCGGCCACGGCGTGGATGCGGTGGTCGAGGCAGCTGGCGTGCCCGATGCCGTATCGCAGGCGCTTGACGTCGTGCGCGACGGCGGACGAGTCGTGATCGCCGGGCAGTACACAGACACAGGCGACGTTCGCATTCATCCGCATTGGCAGATCAACAGAAAGCACGTGGAGATGCGTGGCTGTTGGGGCTCGGACTACTCGCACGTGCATCGCGCGGTGCAGATCGCCGCGCGTTTTGGCGAACGCGTGCCTTGGGGCGAGATGATTGGTGCCAAGTTCGGCCTTGCTGACACCGGCAAAGCGCTCGCAGCCGTTGAGCGGCGCTCGGTCACGAAGGCCGTCATCGTCCCCTAACGCCGTGGATTGCTCTTTGCATGGCGAACAGAATAGGAAACCATTTGAGAGGAGCATATGGATCCGGTTGTCACCACAGTCATTGTGGTCACGGCTGCGCTCGTCATCGGCGTGTACATGTGGCAGCATCAACGAGCCGTACGCATGCGAACGCAATATGGCCGTGAATACGATCGCGCTGTCGACGAGCTCGGCCGCCTCCGCGCGCAGAAAGCACTCAGTGATCGAGGGCGGCGCGTTGATCGAATGCGATTACGCGCCCTAACGCGCGAACAGCGCGACAGGTTCGCGGCGCGCTGGGAAGAGTTGCAGAGGCAGTTCGTCGACGACCCGGACGGCGCAGTGCACGAAAGCGATCGCCTCGTCGAAGACGTAATGGATGCGCGAGGCTATCCAATCAGCAACTTTGACCAGCGGGTTGCCGATCTGTCCGTGCATCACGTTCACATCGTTGACGACTATCGCGCCTTACGCGACATCGCGCACAAGCACATTCAGCAAGACGCAACCACTGAAGATCTGCGTCAGGCGATGATTCATTTCCGCGCGGTGTTCGACGATCTACTCGAGGATCGTGAGCGCGTCGGCGAGCGAGTCGTGCCGCGCGAAGTCATTCGCGAGCAGGTTGCCCAGTCGCTGGCGAGCAGAGCTGAAACGCCCCGGCCGCCTGAGCGCGACGTGCCGCTCTAGCCAGGCAGCTGCGTGTTCTCCGACAGCGCCCATGGCGCCGGGCTCCTCGAACGAGTGGCCGGCGCCCGGTACAACTGTTAGGCGACTTCGCCGCGGAAGCATTCGCCTAGCTTCTTGATTCAAGCGCAGCGTTTCGACATCGACACCACCCACTATCAGCAAGACCGGCACTCGCACTCGGCTCAGCACCTCGCGGGCCATGTCGACCCGTCCGTCGCGCGCGATTACGGTGCGAATCTGCTCCGGCTACACGTGTAGCAACGTACTACCTCCGCGACAAGAACGCCTTTGCCAACTGCAGCTCCTTCCGCGTGACATCTGCTTCTTTCAAGAGGTCAGCGACCTGTGCGTAGTAACGACGCGCCTGGGCCAGATCTCCGTCTCGCTCGGCGGATCGTGCGGCGCCGAAGAGGGCGCGAGCGCGTCGCGGTTCGCGCTCGAGAGTTTTGGCATAGCTCCACAGCGCGCCGCCATAGCGCTCCAATTCGAGCAGGAGATCCGCTTCCAGCTCTCGAGCAGGCAGCAAAGGTCCAGGTGTGACTGGGTGTTTCTCGACAGTTTCTTCCAGGTCGGCTGCTTCGCGTGCGAGCCGGACTGCGGCGCTGTCGTTACGCTCCGCGTGCGCCAGCCAGGCGGCTGACGTTAGGCGCTGTGCTTCGACGATCGTTGCCCAGTATTGATCTCCGGACTGCTTGAGTGTGTCGCGCAGCGCGGCGAGCGCCGCGACGTTCTCGCGCGCGACGTCGAGCTTTCCGCTGCGCGCGGCTCCTATCGCACGAGCGAACCGTGGAATGGCGATGACGTGAGGCGCCGCTGGCGAAGGCACGGGTAACTGTATCGCCGAGGCCCAGTCGTTGCGTTCCAGCGCATAGCGCGCTCGCATCGCCGCAAAGTTGTAGCCTAACGTGCCCTGATAGAATCGATTCGGCTGATCCACCGAGCGCTGCACAACGCGCCACGCGTCGTCGTCTTTGCCGAGCTGGAGATAGGCGTACACCATGTAGTCCATCGGGTGCACGGCCGCGTTGGAGTCCGGCTCAGCGTTCGCCGAGCGGCGGTTCGTGGTGATCGATTCCCGCCAGAGACCGAGGCGCGTGAAGATGTGCGACGGCATGTGCAGCGCGTGCGGCGCTGCCGGAGCGATGTCTGCGTAGCGGCGCGCCGCCGCGAGTCCCTGCCTCGCGAGGCTGGGTGCGTCGAAGGCGTGGATGATGTAGTGCGCGAGGCCCGGGTGTTCCGGTTGCGCGACGAAGATCGGTTCCAGCATCGCGGCCGCCGCGAGCTGACGCGAGAACGTCAAGTCGCTAGGTGCCGCGTTGGCAATGATCGCACGGGCGTGGAAGATCGCCGCTTCCAGATCGTTAGGCGCGCTGTCGGCGACGATCTTCATCGCGGCCTCGTGCCGCTGCATCCGCGCGGCGTGTGACTGCGTCGGCCAATCGCGATACAGCGCCAGCACGGCGTCGGCGTAGCGCTGCTCGCGGTGCGTCGTATAGAGCGTGAGCGCGCGCGCCTTCTCTGCGGCGGCGAGCGCGTCGCGCAGGCGCTCTTCAGATGGCGAGACGCGCGCGTACGGATTGCCGAGCAGGGTCATGGCGATTCCCCAGTGCGCCATGCCGCAGCTCGAGTCGGCTTGGAGCGCGTGACCGTATTCAGCTTCGGCGGCTTCGAACCAGAACGAATGCAGCATCGCTGTGGCTCGTTCGAAGCGCTTTGCAGCCTCCGGATTGCAGCTGACCGGAAACTCGATGCGGCCGACGGTTTCCTGACCTGCGGGATGACGATGATCCTGGGCCTGCGCCAGGGACGCGCTTAATAGCGCGCCGAGTGTGAGCGGCACGAGGCCGCGGGCGCGACTGCTCATTGTGCCCTCCTGGGGGAGGAGGCGGGCGAAAAGCATGCCTAACGATCCCTTGCACGCGGGCGCACGGGGCGGTCGCTTACGCGTGCCCCCTGATATCAGGGGCTCGCCGCGCGGGGTCAAGCAAGCTCAGCGGCGGAGCCTTCGGTTCAAACTGAACTGGGACCAACGGCCCAGACCAAGCGGCAACGCGTTGCGTGCTTGCCTATGCTCCAAGGTAGGAGTGCCGTCAGCGCGCGATTCTGAATGCGAATGGCTGCTGGACCAGCTGCTTGACTCGCCTGCCGGCCACCTCGGCTGGAACGAATCGCATGCTCGCCAAGGCGTCGTGGACTGCCTCGGCAAACAGATCGTGCGAAGATTTGAGCGCTTTGAATGTTGCGGCGTCAGCACGCCCGTCGACGTCGACAACGAACTGCGCGAGCACTTCGCCCTCGACTCCGGCCGTGCGCAAGATCCGCGGATAAAGCGGCGATGCACTACCAGGCGCTGTTGTCACCGGCTTGTCGACCTGGAATTCAAAGAACGCCTCGTCGTTCTTGGTCGCCGTGGTTACCACGCTGGGCAGTTTGTGCACTTCGTTTTGCGACGTGACCTCCCGTCGATCCGGTAGCTCCGTATTGACCGCGACTTCACAGCCGTAAATGGCGAGGGTAAGAGCGCTGGCAAAAGCAAGAACGCCTGGGGCGAGTCGTCGCGAGCCTGGTTGGCGCGTCATGAGTTGCAGCCTCCGTTCGAGTTGCGTGAAAGCGGCTACACCTAGCGCGAGGGCGCCGGCCAGCGATTCGCGCGGCCAGCTCGCTACGTTGAGTATCAACGACGCGTACGCGCGCACGTTAGTCGTCTCTCGAAGCACGCGCGCATCACAATCCGTCTCAATCGCGCTGCGCAGCCGTCGTGCAGCGATCCACAGAAACACATTCCACGGCAGTGCAACGAGCGCCAGCGCCACAGCGCGAACGAACCACTGATCCTTCGCCGCGATGTGCTCCAATTCGTGCGTCACCGCCAGCCGCTGCTCTTCCAGCGGCAACTCGGCGATGCGCCGTGGAATGACGATCTCGGGATGACGTAAGCCGACGACCGCAGGGCCGGAGCTGTCCGAGATCCAGACCGTCACACCGGCGACCTCGGCGCGCATCCAGCGTCGCGCGATGCGCTCGAGCGAACGGCTCGCCAGCACGAGCCTAACGAGCAAAAGGAGTGACGCGCTCAGCCACCCGACTATGAGCACTTTGTCGACGGTTGCGGCCGTGGGCGCGTCGACACGCTCCACAATACCCATGGTCAGAATGGTCGTGAGCGGGAGGGTCTGCGCCCAGCTGGGCTCCACGTTGATGTGAGGTGACCCGAGCGACAGTGCCACGAGTTGCACGACGGGGACTGCAATCGACACCGCGGAGGCGAGGATCCAGGCGATGCGCGTCTGGCGCCCCAGCGCGTGCAGACCGCGCTCCGCGCAGTATGCGGCGAGCACGAAGGCCAGACTCGCCACCAGTGCAGCAAGCATGATCGTCGCCATCGTCATTCCTCCTCTTCGTTTTCTGTCGCGCGAGAACGTCGTCCGAGCTTCCGTGCGGCGAGGTCTCGCAGGCGCTTCAACTCGTCGGCGCTCAGATCGTGCGCCGCGACGAGATGGGTAATGAGCTGATCATGCGAGCCCTGAAAGACCGTCGCGATCAGGCGCTTGAGCATCGATCGCCCAACCTGCGAGCGCTTGAGCACAGGGTGATAGCGGTGGGCTTTACCTTCGCCCGTGTGCCTAACGTGCTGTTTCGCTTCGAGATTTCGCAGAATTGTCAGCACGGTCGTGTACGCGAGCGGCGTCGGCAGACGGTCGCGCACTTCCGCCACGGTGCCTGATCCGACTTCCCACAGAACGCTCATGACATCGAGCTCGCGTTCACCAAGCATCCGACCCTCTACTAAGTCGATAGTAGAATCTTGACCTTTGTGGCGCCCCTGTCAACTAAGTTTTTAGTAGTAGCGGAGACGAGCTGCCGAATTCGCCAACATTTTTGTTGAAGGATTGCTTAAATTCGAGTAGCTTGCTCGGCATGACGCTGGCCACGCCGACACTCTCGGGCTACAGGGGTACACGAGGCGAGCTTCTGGTCGCCTTGAAGAAGGCGCAACCTGTTACGGTACAGGAGCTTGCGGAGAAGTTCGGCGTCTCGGCGAACGCTCTCCGGCGGCACCTCAAGGAGCTCGAGGCCGACGGCACCGTGCAGTACCGCCGAGTGGTGCATGGAGTGGGCGGACCGGTGTTCGCCTATTCACTCACGGACGCCGGTGAAGCACTCTTCCCGCGCGCGTACGACGAGGCGTTGACGGAAGCGCTGGAGGTCTTACGCGAGCGGATCGGTGTGGATGGCGTGGTGGAAGTCTTCCGGCGTCGCTGGGAGGCCTTGGCCGCGGAGCGGATGCCGGAGCTGTCGACGCTGCCGCTCGCGGAGCGCGCGACACGCCTGGCCAAGCTGCTCTCCTCGTTAGGCTACATGGCCGAGGCGGACGCGGCGCGGCTCACGGAGCGCAACTGCGCCATCCGTGCTGTCGCTCAGCGCTTTCCGGAGGTCTGCGCCGCAGAGGCGAGGTTCATGGAAGAATGGTTAGGCGCGCACGTGGAGCGCACGCAGCATATCGCGAGCGGCGCAACGTGTTGCGAGTACTGCATTCAAGCACGTTCGCCGCAGCACGCGGCGACGGATGAGACAGGATCATGAGCAGCAGCATCGAATCACTCGTAACTCGGGAATACAAGCACGGCTTCGCGACTGATATCGCAGCCGACACGCTACCGCCCGGTCTCAATGAAGAGACAGTCCGCGCGATTTCTGCCAAGAAGCAGGAGCCGGCGTTTCTTCTCGACTGGCGGCGCAGGGCGTATCGCCGCTGGCTCACGATGTCCGAGCCGCACTGGCCGAACGTCAAATACAACGCGATCGATTATCAGAGCGTTTCGTACTATTCCGCGCCGAAGACAGCCAAGCCGTTAGGCAGTCTCGACGAGCTGGATCCCAAGATCCGCGAAACGTACGACAAGCTCGGCATTCCGCTCAGCGAGCAGAAGCTGCTCGCGGGCGTCGCTGTGGATGCCGTGTTCGATTCCGTGTCGGTCGGTACGACCTATAAAGAAGAGTTGAAGAAGCTCGGCATCATCTTCTGCTCGTTTGGAGAAGCCGTGCGCGAACATCCGGATCTCGTCGAGAAGTACCTGGGCTCCGTCGTTCCTTACAGCGACAACTTCTTCGCTGCGCTCAATTCCGCCGTGTTCAGCGACGGATCGTTCGTGTACGTGCCGAAGGGTGTGCGCTGCCCGATGGAGTTGTCGACCTATTTCCGCATCAACGCGGCGGATACGGGACAGTTCGAGCGCACGCTTATCATCGCCGATGAGGGAGCGTACGTCAGTTACCTGGAGGGATGCACCGCGCCGAAGCGCTCGACGAATCAATTGCACGCGGCGGTCGTCGAGTTGATCGCGCTCAAGGGAGCCACGGTCAAGTATTCCACCGTGCAGAACTGGTATGCCGGCGACGAGGAAGGAAGAGGCGGGATCTACAACTTCGTGACCAAGCGCGGCAAGGCGTTAGGCAACGACTCCAAGATTTCCTGGACGCAAGTCGAGACAGGATCGGCGATCACGTGGAAGTATCCCAGTGTGATCCTGCAGGGTGATCGCTCGGTCGGTGAGTTCTACTCGGTGGCGGTCGTGAACAATTATCAGCAAGCGGACACCGGCACGAAGATGATCCACATCGGCAAGGACACGAAGTCGACGATCGTGTCCAAGGGAATCTCGGCCGGAAAGGGGAACAACTCGTATCGTGGGCGCGTGCAGGTGCTGCCACGCGCCGAGCGAGCGCGCAATTACACGCAGTGCGACTCGATGCTGATCGGCAATCGTTGCGGCGCGCACACGTTCCCGTACATCGAAGTACAGAACAACTCGTCGATCGTGGAACACGAAGCGTCGACGTCGAAGATCGGCGAGGATCAGATCTTCTATCTGCGTCAGCGCGGCCTAACGGCTGAGAACGCGGTGTCGATGATCGTTGCAGGGTTCTGCAAGGAAGTGTTCAAAGAACTACCGATGGAATTCGCATTGGAAGCACAGCAGCTCCTTGGGATCACGTTGGAAGGAAGTGTGGGCTGATAGGCCATAGTCCTTAGGCGTTAGCTACGAACACGGCCTATGGACTAAGGACTAACGACTAAGGACTTACGAATGTCTCTCTTAGAAATCAAAGACTTAAGCGCCAACGCCGGCGACAAAGAAATCCTTCGCGGAATCACGCTGAGTGTGAATCTCGGCGAGGTTCACGCCATCATGGGGCCTAACGGGTCGGGAAAGAGCACGCTCGCTCAGGTGCTCGCCGGACATCCGGCTTACGACGTGACAAGCGGCTCGGTGACGTACGACGGACAGGATCTTTTGGATATGGATCCGGAAGTGCGCGCGCAGGCGGGCGTCTTCCTCGCGTTCCAGTATCCAGTCGAGATCCCCGGCGTCTCCAACGCCTACTTCCTGCGCTCGGCCTACAACGAGAAGCGTAAGGCGCAGGGGCTGGACGAAGTCGATCCGATGGACTTCCTCGACATCATGGAAGCGAAGCTCAAGTACGTCGATCTCGACGCGTCGATGCTCAATCGCTCCGTGAATGCCGGATTCTCAGGCGGCGAGAAGAAGCGCAACGAGATCCTGCAGCTCGCCGTGCTCGAGCCCAAGCTCGCGATTCTCGACGAGACCGATTCCGGACTCGACATCGACGCGATGCGCACTGTGGCCGATGGCGTGAACAAGATGCGAAGCGCGAAGCGTTCGTTCGTGATCGTGACGCACTATCAGCGGCTGCTCAACTACATCGTGCCCGACTACGTGCACGTGCTGGCGAACGGGCGCATCGTGCGATCCGGCGGCAAAGAGCTCGCGCTCGAGTTGGAGGAGAAAGGCTACGATTGGCTCACGGAGCCGGCGGGGGCGCGCGCGTGAGCACGCCGTATCGCGAGCAATTCGTCGCGCTGGCAGACCGCGAGGGGCGCGGCGGCGAGCGCCCGGCGTGGTTGGTCGCGCGCCGTGCTGAGGCAATGGCACGTTTTGAGGCGTTAGGCTTTCCCACGACAAAGAACGAAGACTGGCACTACACGTCGCTGTCGTCACTCGCTGGCGCGGCGTTCGAGCCGATGGCCGCGGGGAGCAGCCTGCTCACACCTGCTGACGTGTCGACGTATTCGTTCGGCGCGTCGTTGCCGACGATCGTGTTCGTGAACGGGCGCTACTCGTCGGCGCTATCCACGATGCATGGTCCGCCCGACGGCGTGCGCGTGCTGCGCCTGGCGAGCGCCGTGCACGAGGAGCCCACGCTGCTGGAGCGGTACCTGACGCGCATTGCGTCGCTCGACGAGCACGCGCTGACGGCGCTCAACACCGCCTTCTTGCATGATGGCGTTGTCCTGCACATCGCGGCCGGGACACAGGTATCAACCCCGATTCACATCCTGCATATCAGCGACCGTGCGGCAGCCGGCGGCGTCACGCACTTGCGCGCCTTGATCGTCGTCGAGCCTAACGCGAAGGCGATGGTCATGGAACAGTACGTCGGGCTCGGCGCCGAAGCGTACTTCAACAATGCAGTGACCGAAGTGTCCGTGGGCGATGGAGCGACGCTCAACCACTACACGCTGCAGCGGGAGAGTGAGGGCGCTATTCACATCGGGACGATCGAAGTCCGCCAGGGTCGAGATTCGCACTACAATGCATTCTCGTTCTCGAGCGGCGGTGCACTTGCCCGAAGCAATGTCTACACGGTGTTAGCCGGCGAAGGATGCGGGTGCACGTTGAACGGCTTGTACATGCTGGATGGAACGCAGCACGGCGATCATCAAACGCGCATCGAGCACGCGGAGCCTAACTGCTTCAGCCGCGAACTGTACAAAGGGATCCTCGACGGCGAGTCGCACGGCGTGTTCAACGGCAAGGTGTACGTGCATCCCGTCGCGCAAAAGACCGACGGGAAGCAAACCAACAACACGCTATTGCTCTCCGAGCGCGCGAAGATCGACACGAAGCCGCAGCTGGAGATCTTCGCTGACGACGTGAAGTGCACGCACGGCGCCACTGTCGGCCGCATCGATGAGATGGCGCTGTACTACATGAAGAGTCGCGGGATCGCGACCGATACTGCGCGCAAGCTGCTCACGTACGCGTTCGCCGCCGAGGCGTTGGAGACAATCGAATTCGCCGCATTGCGCGACGGCCTGGAGCGCTTGACGCTCGAGCGTTATGCGGGAGTCGAAGCGGGAGCCTAACGGGTATGGCACACACAGTCATCGAAGGTACAACGCGCGAGACGCCCATTGCAAAAGCCTGGGACGTCGAGCGCGTGCGCAAAGACTTCCCGATCCTCTTCAGCACCGCGCACGGCAAACCACTGGTCTACCTGGACAACGCGGCGACGAGCCAGAAGCCGCGTGTCGTCATCGACGCCGTGCAGGAGTTCTACGAGGAATCAAACGCCAACGTGCATCGTGGCGTGCATTGGTTGAGTGAGAAGGCGACGGCGATCTATGAAGGGACGCGCGAGAAGGTGCGCGCGTACTTCAATGCTCGCTCGACGAAAGAGATCATCTACACGCACGGAACGACAGAGGGGATCAACCTCGTCGCGAACGCTTATGGGTCCAAGTTCGTCAGTGCTGGTGACGAAATTGTAATCAGTGAGCTGGAGCACCACTCGAACATCGTGCCGTGGCAGATGCTGTGCGAGCGCACCGGTGCGCGACTGCGCGTGGCACCGATCGACGACGATGGGCAGTTGCGGTTGGACGCGTTCGACGCATTGATCACCGATCGCACGCGCCTCGTCGCTATAGCGCACGTGTCCAATTCGTTGGGCACCGTGCTGCCGGTCGACGAAGTAATTCGGCGGGCGCACGCTGCCGGTGCTCACGTCTTGCTGGACGGCGCGCAGCGCGCACCGCATCACCGCATCGATGTTCAGGCGTTAGGCTGCGACTTCTATGTGTGCTCGGGCCACAAGATGTACGGCCCCACGGGTGCCGGCATTCTTTATGGCCGCGAGGAGTTGCTCGATCGCATGCCGCCGTGGATGGGTGGCGGTGACATGATCGAATCTGTGTCATTCGAGCGGACGACATACGCCGCGTTGCCGGCCAAGTTCGAGGCTGGGACGCCAGATATCGGCGCTGTCGCTGGGTTGAGCGCTGCGCTGGATTACATGAACGGTCTCGACTTCGACGCGCTGAGCGCGCATGAACACTCGCTCATGGTCGAAGCATCGCGGCGCATCGCCCAAGTCGACGGCGTTAGGCTAATCGGCACGGCGAAGGGCAAGGCGGCCGTCGTGAGCTTCGTGATGGACGGCGTGCACGCGCACGACGTCGCGAGTGTCCTCGACTTCAATGGTGTGGCAGTGCGCGCAGGGCATCACTGCACGCAGCCGCTCATGAAACGCATGGGAGTGAGCGCGACGTCACGGGCGTCGTTTGCGATGTACAATCGCATAGAAGAGATCGATGCTCTCGTTGCGGGACTGCATGAAGTCCGCAAAGTGTTCAAAACAGAGCTTTGAGTTGCGAGTCTCGAGTTGCGAGTTCGGAGTTTTCAAATCAGTAACTGTATGATGTGTGACGCTGAGCGTTCTGCGGTGATCATCTCGTCCTCGAGACTCTGCACTCGAAACTCGTCGCCCAAAGCTCCTTGTTTTGCCCTATGACAGATCTCACCGCCTTGTACCAGGAAGTCATCTTGGACCACAACCGGAATCCCCGAAACTTCCGGGAGATTCCGGACGCGACCCGTCATGTCTTCGGTCGCAATCCGCTGTGTGGCGATGAAGTCACCGTGTATGTCAAGATGAACGGCGAGGTTGTGGATGACGTGAGTTTCGGCGGGCGCGGCTGCGCGATCTCGAAGGCGTCGGCGTCGCTCATGACGAGCGCCGTCAAAGGAAAGACTCGCGCCGAAGTGCACGATCTGTTCGACCGCTTTCACGCGCTTGTTACCGCATCGCCTGTTGCGGCCGCCGAGCCGCGCGCTGATGGACAAGCGCTAGGCCGTCTCGCGGTGCTTGGCGGTGTCGCACGCTTCCCCGCACGCGTCAAGTGCGCCACGCTCGTATGGCATGCCTTGCACAGCGCGCTCGAGGGCGGAGACAGCGAAGTCTCCACGGACGACCAGCTCTAGGCCTTAGTCCTTAGAGGTCTTACTCCTTAGTCCTTTAGTCCAGACCTTAGAATTTGAGCCTGCTCTTCGAGGATCTCGAGCCGGGCATCCCTTACGGGATTGTGCTCGACGACGGACGCGCTGTGTGTCTCCTGCGAATCGGTGATCAGGTTTACGCACTGGCCGATCAGTGCTCACATCAAGCGATGCCGCTCTCGGCTGGCTACGCTGTCTCGCCTAACGAGAGTGGCCGAGATCCTGAAATCGAATGCGCCTGGCATGGCGCGCGCTTTCGGCTCACGACCGGGGAACCGACGCGAGGACCAGCACTCGACGCCGTTGCGACCTACGAGGTCAGCATTGTGGACGGTCGCGTGATCGTTGGCGAAAAAAAGAAAGCTGGCAGCTAACGGCCGGCGCGGACAGCTGACAGCAGCTTGAGTCGTGCTACTCGTTAGGCTCGCTCGAAAAGACCGGTCTCCAGTAACGCAGCCGCATCCCGCTCGTGCACCGGAGTGCCGGCGTCCGGATTGAAAACATACGGCTCGCCCGTGATGGGACCGCGCAAGTACAGTCCATGCGCCCGCGCGTAGCGCAGGTGAATCCGTCCGCGAGCGTTATCAGTCGATGTATGAGGTGTCATTGGTCCGTCAGTCATGAGGTCTAGCCCCTTGCCCCTAGCCTACCTCTTCCCAATCGTTAGGTCCTGCTGACAGCCGCCAGCTGTCAGCCAGCTCGAGCGAATTGTCGGTCGCCCAACTCAGCGTCCGCCCGATGGCGCAAACTGGCAGCCGCGAGCGAACGGACTGCGAGTGTATCGAGGACCGCTACGCATCCAAGCTCGCGCCGGGCGTCCATGCGATCGCTCGAAAAGAATCCGGCGCAACGAAGCGCTGTCTCCGGGATCCATTCCCATCCCGCTAACTGCGCGCGCGCCGACCAATCCAGCCCTAACAACTCATCCGCGCGAGCGTCCAGATCAGGAACGACGACCGCGCGCGCTTCACCACGCGACGCCGCTTCGGTGACGTGCCACATCAACTGCCAATCGCAGGCATCCCATTCGCCTAACAAGGCGAGTTGTTCGCGCACTGACCACTGCAGGCGCAGCGCTTCGGCTCGCGTCATGAGTGGACGCGTGAAGAGATCGACCAGCGTGCGCCGCAACGAGGGAAGTCGCGTGCGACCGACAATCCACTCGGCCACGTCAGCCGGCGTTGCGTGCGGCCGTGTGCCGACCGCCGACAGCATGCCGCGCGTCCCGCCGACACCGTCATCCAGCGAGAAGACCACGGTAACGCGCGACGTGCGTCGGATGTGACGCACCTCCCATCGATCCGCCGCGAGGATGCAGACCGGGCACCACGGTGCGGAGTCTACGATTGGCTTGAGCTGCGCCGACGTCGGACGGACGTCGAGGCAGTCGATTAGCAGGATTGAGCCGAGGGCGGGGGCCTCACCAGTGTTCCGGCGGGCGGCCGCGTACGGCGGCTCGATGACCATGGAACGGAGTGTATCGCTCATGGTCCGCAGGATAGGAGTGCGGGTCAAGCGTGTACACTCGGGGAAGCCCTAGTGGGTTTGGATGTGTGCGCTTCGTTACAGATCGTTTGCGGATTCTGGGGAATTGAGCGTCGCAGCGCCCGCGCCACCACCCTCGCGACCCTGGAGCATTACGGCGTAGCGCAGCAGGCCAACTTCATTCGTTATGCCGAGGGCGCGCCTGATGGACGCGCGGTGGAATTCAATCGTACGGTGGCTCACGCCGAGCGAGTCGGCGATCTGCTGCGACGTCTTCCCTTCTCCGAGTAGCCGCAGAATCTGCTTGTGGCGTGGCGTTAGGCGATCCAGCGCGGGATCGTCGATGGCGGAGCCGTCGCGCTGCGTGTGCCGTGGGATCTTGGGGGAGATGTAGCGCTTCCCTTGCATGACCTGACTGATGGCATCATTGAGTTCTTCGGCACTGGCTTCTTTGGGGATGAAGCCGTGCGCACCGGCGAGCATCGCGGCGTCGGCCATGGCGCGATCCACGTGCATGGTGACGATGAGGACCTTGAGGTTCGGGAACGACTTTACAAGCTCGGGAAGGAGGTCAAGGCCGTTCCTGTGCGGCATCGAAAGGTCGAGGAGCAGGAGATCCGGTTTCTTGGACCTAACGCCGTCGACGACATCGCGGCCGTCCTGAACGACGCCGACGACTTCGCAGTTCATGCGCAGGATCGCGCGCAGCCCCTGGCTCACGAGAGGGTGATCGTCGGCGATGAGAATCGCGGTTCTACGGATCATGGCAGCCTTCCTTCTATAGTCGGTACCTCGACGCGGACGACGGTACCAGCGCCAGGTTGCGACTCGATATCGATGCGACCACCCGCATAACGAGCGCGTTCGGTCATGCTGACGAGACCCAGGCCGTGGGCGCGATCGTGCTGGGTCATGTCGAAGCCGCGGCCGCGATCGGCCACTGTCATCACGATCACGCCGTTGCGCTGAGCGAGGGTGATGTTCGCCTTCGTGGTCCCACCGTGTTTTTCGGCGTTGCGCAGCGCTTCTTGGGCGATGCGATAGAGGATGAGCGCACTTTCTTTCGGGATGGAAACAGCGGGTGCAGCGGAGGTGTCCACCGCGACCTCGAAGCCGGACGCGCTCTGTAAATCGCTGGCCAGCGCGTGCAGAGCGGGAACGAGGCCGGCGTGCTCGATGATAGACGGGTGCAGATGATGCGCGACTTTGCGGAGCATCACGCCAAGGTCGCTCAGTTCTTCGCGCAGCGCTGTGATGCGATGCCGCTGACGATCCTGGTCGACCGAGTGCTCGCCGGTCCAGTCGTCCAGCTCGTGCTGCAGCAGGGCGACGCGCTGTAAGGCGTCGTCATGCACTTCGCGCGCGACCCAAGCTCGCTCGTCTTCTTGCGCGGCGAGCAAGCGCTTGGCGTGTTCTCTGTGAAGTGCGACGATGCGGCGTTGATAGAAGACGAGGGCGGCACCCAGCGCGAACAGGATGACGCCTAACGCCAGCGCGGAGGCGACATAGATCTGACCGATGAACTGCGCGGAGCCGGACACGGCTTGGGGATAGCCCTTCCCTCCCAAGAAAGGTTGTGAGGCGGCTCGAAATGCGCTAGAGCCGTTCCAACTCGTTATGGCGCATGACGAAAGTACGCCGCCAGAGTTGGGTCTAGCTGCCGGCTGGGCCGGGGCCGAGTTGGCGGCGGCAGTCGTCGAGCTGCTGTCGTAGCCCAAGGGTCCGCCGCTGGTACATGGCCAGCGCGGCGCCGAGTGCGAAGACCAAGAGGCCTAACGCCAACCCGGAGGCTATGTAGGCTTCAGCGACAAAGAGCGGGGAAGCGGACATAGCATACCGATTGTCATCAGAATGAACGCGAGGATGTCAGCGCGTGCCTTGAACAGGAGGACCTGCTTGAGAAACTCGGTGTTTCCCTGCAGCAAAGCCATTGCCACAGGACCGAGGGCGACGCCGAGCGCGAAGTAGAGCGAGAGACCCAGGGTGATCCAGAACCAGTCTTCGCGCGCGAGTCGGTCACTGGAGGCGACGCTGCGACTGACGAGAGTGTAGACCGATGCCGCTAGCAGGGCGAGCTGCAGGAGGGGACCCGACTTGTCTCCGAACGACTCGAGGCCCTCCCAAAGCAGCGCCACCACGAGCGTCACCGGAATGAGAATCACGATTGCTTGACGCATCACCTTGCGTGGCTTTGGCTCGAGCTGCCAGAGAGAAAGAACCCAGAAAGCAACTGCCACGTTGATGGGCCGCGTTATGATGCGCAGCCACAGGTTCGGACCTGCGAATTGCCCGAGCGCGAATTGAAGGCCATCGGACAAGAAGATGAGCGTGCACCAGAGCATGAACCACCGCCTGGGCGCGGGCAGGCTGCTTCCATAGCGCAGCCCGCCCACGACGGGGAGTAGCTGAACGAACGTCGCCGCATACAGCTCCCATGGATAGATCAACGTCCGCCCGCCCCCGAATTGCTGGTTAGGCGAAGGGACCGCCCGGCGGACACCACGGCGGACACGGCCAGTGTTCTTCGAGCAGGTCATCTCCCTCGCCCGACATAGCCATCATCGCCGTCGCCCCTTTGGCACTACTCTTCTTCGCGGGCTGCGACCCACCGGCGATCTGCCTAACGATATCTTTGCCATCCTTGTCGACGCCGACGAGGACCAGGTGGTAGCCACCCTTCTCGTCCAGCCCGTGGTAGTAGCGCAATCCCACGACGCCAGACTGTGCCAGCAGCGCCCGCACTCGGTCAGCCCAAAAGAACCCGCCTTTTTCACTCGCCGGGCTGTAGCGCTGATACCGCTTCACATAGTCGACCGCTTTCGCGAGCGTGATTTTGTGGTCGCTCTTGGGCGGAAGCGGACCTTCTTTTTTGTCGTAAGCCATAGTAGTTCCTCGTGGCGGATTCGGGGTTTACCGAGAGAGAGAAAGTCCTCGACAGCATCGCACGGATTACGACGCCTATCGAGGACTGGGGGGCGAACCGCAGTCTAGTCGTCGACACACCTACATCACTGTGATGCAAGTGGCGACTAAGCGACCGCCCCGCACCTCATCCTTCAAGCCCCACCCGTTTCGGCCGCCCCCTGCCCCGATAGTCTCCCAACCACACCCCACCCGATTCTTCGAGACGCGGGCCACACCCAA
>Ga0187893_10003408_pt1 | contig 32337 bp, 19 predicted proteins | sample MA1701074metaG_FD_139574 | JGI IMG/M metagenome (GOLD analysis project Ga0187893, IMG submission 139574) | White microbial mat communities from a basaltic lava cave in the Kipuka Kanohina Cave System on the Island of Hawaii, USA - MA170107-4 metaG ...
ACGGGCGACGGCCGTCCCGACCTGCTCTTCGGGCTGGCCCGCGTCTTTGGGGCGGCCGACACGATGGATTACGATCCGGGCGATGAAGATCCGGAAACCGACGCCACGGAGGATGTAATCCTGACGGTCATCCAAGGGCTCGCGACGACTCAAATCGGCGATGGTCTGGTGTTTGCCCAGCCGTACTCAGGAACTCAGGACCTAACCATCAGCAGTGCCACTCCCACGACACCCGCAGGATCCTCGCCGGACCTGTTCTGGAGGAACGACCCGGCCGCCAACACCGTAGAGTGGAGCCTCATCAAATTCACCGATCTGCGCGATCTTATCCCGGATATCGACCAGTTAGAGCTTATTGATATCGCTTCGGTGCAGGCGACACTCCAGTTTCGCGTTTTTGAAACAGGCGGCAACGCCAACGTTCACCTGTGCAACACCAACTTTACCGAGCAGACGACGTTTTCAACTTTTGGCGACGGCGGACCTCCGGTGGCCGTAACGGATTATGCGGCGGACGCCCTCGGAAACATTGACGCCCAGGCCTCGGCAACCGTCAGTGTTGACATTACGCCACTCATCGTGGACCTGATCAACGGAGTCATCAGCGAGCCTCGGCTGATCGTTGTCCCGGATCCAGCGGAGGGGGCGAATCGAGCGGGGGTTCGATCGAGCGAATCCGGATCGCTGACCTTGCGTCCCACGCTCGAGATTCAATACACGCGTTCGAACATCTTCGGCGCTCAAGGTTGTTATCCAGACCCTTGGGCCAACAACAAGACCGACCAGGACGACGGCGGCGCCGACGTCCAGTTTTTCAGCGGGGGCATGGCCGTTCTCTTCAGCAGTCACAACCGTGACAGTGAATTTCGTGCCGCCGAAGTGCCTCAACCCCGGCTCGACACCACAGTCATTAGCATTGAGCTCGTCGGACAGGAAGGGCTTTGGAGATGGGACGACGGTGGAATCGCGGAAGGCGCTGGAAATATCGTCGTCCGTGCGGACAACTCCACGGCCGCGGACATCGGGACGGACCAGTCGGAGGAGGGCAGGATCGCCGGCGCCCGGTTCACCTCCGGATGGTACGACTACTATGACCATCTGTTCCTGAACCAGGGACCGCGGGAGGACCTCTTCGGTCAAACCGTCTCCTCGATCGGCGACCTGAATAACGACGGGTTTGATGAGATCATCATCTCGGCTCCGCGCGCAGAGAAATATCTTGCGGACTTGCAGGCCTCCTTCGGTCGCCAAAGCACGCAATTGCAATCCACCGGCTTTCGCGGCAGCATCGCCGTCATCCCCGGCGCCAATTACAACAATGTTTGGCGGGAGAAGGCCGATTCCGAAAACTCGACGGCGAGCATCCCGGTTATGGATCAGTATCGTTTCCCGCCCGCCGGTGGATTCGGTATGTGCTCCCAGGGCGTGCCACGAAAGGGGCCGCTCGACGACGGAACGCCTGTCGATTCTTTCGAGATCTACGCGGAGAATCCGGAAGACTTTCTCGGTGGGGCGACATCCGCCGGCGATTTCAATCAGGATGGCCTGTCGGACATTCTTTGCGGCGCGCCATTGAATGATCACGCCGGGCGAACGGATACGGGCACGGTCTACATCCTTTACGGGCGCAACGTTCTTGGCGCGTACCGACTCGCCAACGCCGACGACCCGGCGCTTCGGCCGCCGATGTTGCGAATTCGCGGCGTGCTGCCCGGCGATCAGATCGGCTGGAAGCAGGCCACGGGGTTGGACGTCAACGGCGACCGCCTTGACGACGTGTTCATCTCCTCCCCCACGGCCGACTTCGGCGGAATCGTCCGGTCGGCCTGCGGATTGGATTTCAACAACGACGGAGCGGTCGACTCCGACGATTTCAGCACGGCCAGCTTCAACGCCTGCCGCGACCGCTTCTCTCGCGAGGACCTGTTCACCGACGATGCCTGCCAGGATTTTGATTACGACAACGATCTGGATATCGACGACGCCGACCGCACGGTTCTCGAATGCCTGCAAGACGGAGGCACCAACTGCTGCGCCAATCTGGTCGACAACGGCTTCGTGGGCATCATCTTCGGCGGGGTGTTCACCGATGGGGATCGCAACATTACGCAGATCGCGGGAAGCGACCTTCCCGGGACGAGATTTTTTGGAAGCAGCCCCGGACATCGCGCCGGGATCGACATCAGTTCGGCGGGCGATTTCAACCAGGACGGCTTCGGCGACCTGCTCATCGCCGTACCCGGAGAAATCCGCGTGGATAGCGCCGGACGGCAGCGCTTGGGCGTCGTACACGTAATCTTCGGCGGGACCCACCTGGAAAACCGCACGTTCAATTTGGCCGAGGTCGGGACGTCGGACCTTCCGGGCATTACGTTCATCAGCCCGTACGTGACTGGCCGGCCGAATGAGGCCGCGCCGATGAGCGTCGCCTTCCTGGGAGACGTGAACAACGACGGGTTCGGAGACATCGCCATCGGAAATCAACTTGCCGATTTCATCGACCCTCGATTCCCTCAGGGTCCGGACGCCCCCGGCGGCGACGCCGAAGTGGGCCGCCGACGAAACGCCGGCGACATGTACCTGATCTACGGGAACAACTTCGGCTCGAACCGCGGGTCGCCCTAGAGATTCGCGCGCACTATGAAGCCGTCATAAGCCGAACGCGCCGCATACCGGATTTCGATCCGGCTGCGGCCGTTGTTCCCTGACCCAGCCGGCCCGTCCGCCGGCGGGGCCTGCACGATTCCGACTTTCCACCAGGTACTTCTGTGCCTAGAATCAGGAGCAACGGCCGATACACCGGCCGCGGAGTCGATTGCCTATGGCCCACGCACATTTGAAGGAGATCGAAGCGCAAACGGTCCGGGCAAGCGGTTTGCTCATTGCGACCCTGATGGGCGGGATGCTCGTGCTGAGTTCCTTTCTCATCGACCTGCCCTTCTTCGCCCAGCTCCTATTTCAAATCGTTCCCGGTGGGATCGCCGGCGAGCGAAGCCATTCCCCTTATTCCGATCTCATTGCCTTGGTCGGCGCCGTTTTGCTGGGGGCGCCGCTCGTCTGGCACGCCCTGAAATGCCTTTCCCACGGGCACATGCACATGGATGAATTGGTGGCCCTGGCCATCGTCGCGGCCATCGCCCTGGGGGAGTATCAGGAAGCGGGAATCATCGCGTTTTTCATGATCCTCTCCAATCTGATCGAAACCCGAACCGCCCTGGGGGCTCGGGCTTCCATCGAGTCGCTGCTCAGGCTGACGCCCGACAAGGCGCACCGCCTGTTGCCGAACGGGAACGAGGAGCTTGTGGATGCCGGGCGGCTCCAGCCGGGCGAGGTGATTCGCGTTCGTCCCGGGGACAATATTCCCGCTGACGGAACGGTGCTCCACGGCGAATCCACGGTCAACCAGGCCAACATCACGGGCGAGTCGATGCCGTTGGACAAGTCGGCGGGCGACGAAGTGTTCAGCGGCACGAGCAATCTGACCGGGGCGATGGAGATTCGCGTAACCAAGGCCGGCAGGGATACGACGCTCGGCCGGGTACAGCAATTGATTCTCGACGCCGAAAAGACGCGCATCCCGCTGATGCGGTTGATCGACAAGTACGCCGGTTGGTACACGCCGACGGTGTGCATGCTCGCGGCGATCGTGTGGTTCTTCTCCGCGGACAAAAAGGCGGGGATTCAGACGGCCATCGCCATGTTGATCATTGCGTGTCCTTGCGCGCTGGTTCTGGCCACGCCGACGGCCATGGTGGCGGCGCTGAGCTGTGCCGCCCGGCTGGGCATCCTGATCAAAAACGTTGTACAGCTCGAGTATGCCCGCACGTTGACCGCGGTGATCTTCGACAAGACGGGAACATTGACCACCGGAAAGCTTTCGGTAACGCAGATGAAGCCCGCGCCGGGAATCGACGGCGCGGACTTGCTCTTTGCGGCGGCGTCGGCGGAGCAACTGAGCAAACACCCTGCGGCCATCGCCCTGGTCGAGGTGGCACGGCGGGCGAAAATCAATTTGACCCGTCCGGATTCTTTCCACGAAGTTGCCGGCCGCGGCGTGGTGGCCCGGTTGCAGAGCGACACGATCCGCGTCGGACGCAGCACCTGGTTGTCCGAGGAAGGAGTGGACATCGGCCTCACTCGAGACCCGGCTTTCGCCGAGCCCGAGGGGGTCAGCATGATGTACGTCGCCCGCAACGACCTGTGCATGGGGTGGATCGGATTGGAAGACCGCACCCGGCCCGAAGCACGTGCCGCCATCGATGAACTCCGCTCGCTCAACATCCGCAATCTCTCCATGGTCACGGGAGACAAGGGGTCCGTGGCCCGTCGGGTCGGAAACGAGATGGGGTGTACCGAGGTGCAGGCCGAGGTGCTGCCGCACGAGAAATTGCGTTTGGTGGATGACCTTCGACGCCGCGGGCATCGCGTGGCCGTCGTCGGCGACGGGGTCAATGATGCGCCGATGCTTGCCGCCAGCGACCTGGGCATCGCGATGGGCGCGGCGGGCAGCGACGTGGCCATCAACTCCGCCTCGATCGCCCTGATGAACAACGATCTTTCGCGATTGCCGTTTCTGGTGCGTCTATCGCGGGCGACGACACGGGTGGTATGGCAGAACATCCTGTTCGGAGTGGGCTTCATCGTGGTGATGATGTCGCTGGCCGTCTGGCGGCAGATCACGCCGATCGTCGCCGCGGTCATGCACACCGTGGCCACGGCGTTCGTGATCTTCAACAGCGCACGATTGGTTCGATTCGGGGAGGAGAGGCATTCGTCCGCGGCGGCGTATCTTGCCGTTCCCTCGTCACAACCCGCGGCGGTTGCGGCCTGATGTGACGTTTCGCGGCTTTTGTCGGGTTTTTGCCGGTCAAGGGATCGGCCCGCCGCTTGAACCGGCCCGCTCCTTTCAAGGAGAAGTGCGATGTTCGCAAGGAGTCCGCGGACCACTTCGCCCGCTCGTTTGGCGTTCACGTTGCTCGAACTACTGGTGGTCATCGCGATCATCGCGTTGCTGCTGGCGATTCTCCTTCCGTCGTTGGAATCGGCGAGACGGGCATCGAAAAACGCCGCCTGTCTTTCGCACACCAAGAACATCGCCACGAGTTGCCGCGTCTACGAAGCCGACGACGCCAGCGGTTGGGGAATTCCCGTGCATCCTCTTCAGTTCCGCCAGGACCGTGACAATCCGACGTACATCGGCGCTTACGAATGGGGCGGCAAGAGCGGGGTGGGCCGGCCCGATTTTTTTCGACGAGGCGGAAGCGCGAAGGATCCGCTCGACAGCAAATACGGCACCCGCGCCGGGTTCGGTCCCTCGACCCGGCCGTTGAACGAAATCCTGTATCCCGGCGGATTCCGCGACAACCGCCGCGACCGCCGCGGGGGATACGCCGATACCCAGTTGGATCTCGGCCTGCTCAAGTGCCCCGCCGACGACGGTCCCCCGCGCCGCGGCCACTGCGAAGATTGGTGGAAGAACTTCAGCACGACCTCGTCGTTTGATTACTTCGGCACGAGCTACGCGGCCAATGTGTTCATGAACGGAGTCTTTGGAGCCGGGGAAGGCTGCTTTTTCAGCAACTCTCCGTATCTTCGCCCGACGAGCCGCGTGCCGACGCCCGCGCGAACGCTGTATTTTGAGGAGAACATCGGGCGATGGGCCTGGGCCGCCCGTGAGGACCAGTGCGATTTCATCAAGGGAATCGACGTCGGTCCGACCAAGACCCTGCGCGGCTGGCACGGCCGCGACTGGACCTACAATCGCGCATTCGTCGACGCTCACGCCGATACGCAACGCATCTACGTGGAAGACACCGCGGACCCGCTCGGTTATGCCCATCACTACGTCGTGGAAAAGCTCTCTTCGTATCCGCCGGCGATTCTGAGCTGCACGAATCCGCTGGGCGAAGACAGCGGAACCGACAGCGAAAGGGAAACCTCGTTTCGATGCATCATCATCCGCGGACCGAACTGGCAGAAAGACACGTTGCCCTCCCCGTTCATCCAGACCGGACTTCGCTGGGACGCGCGGAGCGATCACCGCCCTTCGTATGAGGATTGCGTGAGATCCGACGAGGACGATTGAGCGTCCGGTCCCTATTTCTTGCCCAGGGCCCGCTGCGCGGCGAAAAAGGATTGCAGCAAGGCGACGGATTCCTCGGCACACACGTTTTCCGTCACGTGGACCCGGTGGTTCAGCCGCGGATCGGAAACAATGTTGTAAAGAGAACCGCAGGCTCCGCCTTTGGGATCGCGGGATCCGAACACGAGTCGATCCACTCGGGCCAACACGATCGCCCCCGCGCACATGACGCAGGGTTCCAGCGTAACGTATAAGGTGCAGCCTTCGAGCCTCCAATCGCCGATCTCCGCGGCGGCGGCGGTGACCGCCTGCATTTCCGCGTGGGCGGTGGGATCGTGAAGAGTTTCACGCAAGTTGTGCCCGCGGCCGATGATCCGCCCGTCGTGCACCACGACGGCACCGACGGGAACCTCATTCTTCTCGAACGCGGATTGGGCCTCCTGAATCGCGGTACGCATGAATCGTTCGTCGATTTCCACGGAAAGCTCGCGATTCCGAGATCAGGGAGCCCCACCCGTTTTAGGGCGGATCTCCACGCCAAACCGCTGAACGATTCGGCGATAGGACTCGTCGCGAAGGTATTCGACGCGCCCGTCTCCAAATAAAACGTTTCCGCCGTACCTTCCGTGAAACGGTCTCGATTCATACGCCACGATTCGTTGACCGGGGTCGGGGGATTCCTGGTCCAAAACCAGCGAATAACTTTCCGAACCCAAGCCCGCGGATGGGCATTTCGCGGAGTCGGCCGAAATCAGCCCCAGTTCCGCCAAGCGTGCCGCATGCGGCGGTCCTTGAGCCGGATAATCATTCGAGTAGATCAGCACGGCCACGCCGAGGGCGTGCAGATTGGCCGCGCAACGCAGACGCCGGTTCGATTCAAAAAAAGATTGCACAACCGACACGTAATAAACACCCGTGAACAAACTCGCGATGCCACAAGCAATACCGAGCTTGATCATGCCCCGCGTTTCGCGAGCTTGGGGGTGGAAGCGGCCCCTGCGAAGAAGGACGGCCCCCAGAATGATGGCCGCCAGGCCCAACGGCAGGCAGGCAATCATGCCAAGAATTCCCAGGATCAGCGTCGCCGCAGCGAGCCCGCCGACCGAAGAGGCCGGTTGGGGGGCATTCGTGTCGACCAAATCGTTGTGCGCGTTCACTGGAGGCCGGGGTGCATCCGAAGAAGGGGAACGCATCAGGTCGCAGGCGGCTGTTTGACCACTTCGGAGCGCACCTTTTCGTAAGTCAATCCCAACGTGGTCAGGGCCTTGTGCGCCACGCTTCCCCGTTCCTGGAGCAGCGCGAGCAGCAAGTGCTCGGTACAAACCTCCTTGGATTCGAGTTGTTGGCACTGTTGAATGGCCACGGCCATGACGTTCTTGAAATGCGGGGTGCCCGGCAACCTTCCGAATACCCAGGTTTCCTCCAGCCGCTTCTTGACCAGGCGGTCGATTTCTTCACGAAGCTTGCTTTCCGTGATGCCGTGGTTCTTGATGATCGCCGCCCCCACGCCTGCCCCTTCACGAAGGATGGCCAGAAGGACGTGCTCCGTTCCGACGTATTCCTGGTCGTACTCGCGAGCAATAGCGTTGGCAAGCTTGATGACGTCCGCGACTCGAGTGCTCGATTTTGGAAGCATTCCCGGCGACCCTCGGACTCCAGGCCGTAATTCGGACTGGGGTTATCGATCAGGTGGGCTGTCCATACGAGGCCGCCCGCCTGATCAGCGTCCCACATCCTACCGGATTCGCCTGCGAAACAAAAACAGGGTGAGAAAGCTGCCGGCCAGGGGAAGGAATCCGGGGATGCACCCTCTTCCTCCCGCTCCCGCGCCGCCGTTGCAAATCACCGGACTGGCGAAACAAATGTTGTCGTTGCCGGTACTGGTATTCCCGCTGCCGGGCCGAATGGTGATCAGCCGCGTGGCCGAGTTGCTCAGCACCACGCCGCCCGTGGTTCGGGTGGTGATGGTGGCCGTGATGGGGATCACCAGGTCCATCGCCGTGGTGTTGAAATAGGTGTGCGGAACGATCAGGCTGCGAGCCGTGCTCCCGTCTCCCAGGTCCCACGTAATCGATTGAAGGGTCCCGGGAACCGAGCGCGAATCGGCGCTGAGTTCCACGGAAAACGGAGAGGTCCCAGCGCTTACGTCGGCGTCGGCGTTGCCCGGCAGGCCCACGATAATCCTCAGATCGGATTCCATCGAGCCCCCCATGTCGGGGTCCGCCGAACCAATAACGCGGATCATCACGCTTGCGGCGCCCGGCACGCCGTCCACGTCGTACATCGTGAGTTGTGCGGTGAAGGTTTGCGACTGGTTTCCGGCCACCAGGTAAGTCCAGATCGCGTTTCGCGTGGTGGAATCGGTCGTGGGGGAGGAGATATCGAAATCCCAGGAGGTCCGCCGTTCATCGATCGGCCGGCCACTGACCGCGTTGCCCATGAATTGGACGGTAAGGGGTGATTGGCCTTCGAGCGGCGAGGCACTGATCGTGACCCTTGGGCCCTCCGGCCCGCTTCCGCCGGTCGAGCCGGTGCCGGTGTCGGCGACGGTTCCAATTTCGGGTCCGGCGTCGGTGACGATCCCGGCGGAATCCACGGCCACGCCGAAAGCGTAGCGGCCGATCAGGTTGCGGGCGAAGATACCGTAGAATTTCTGGACGCCTTGAACGGACTCCACGGACTGGTTCCCTGCGAATTCGCAACCTCGGGCGCAACTGATGACGCTGGTGATGCGAACACCGGAAGGCAGCGGAGCGAGATTGCTCGAACCGCAGCCCAATTGATTCGCGACGTAGCACGATCCGTCGGCAGGAATGAACTCGAAGGGAAGATCGCCCTCCACCACAAGAAATTCATTGGTGCCCACGCTGGTTTGCCAACGAAGCCGTCCGGCGGAAATCCGAACGGTGAACGGTCTTTCGGGCCACGTCAGACCCCCGTTGACCAGAGACTGTTGCGCGGCTTCCGATGCCCTTCGAGCGTTTATGCGTCCGTAGCCGTAGCGAATGCTTCGGCTCGTTACTTTGTTGTATGCGGCGTCGTCGCCGCCGATCTGATCCGCCGTGTGCTCCATAATCAGGCGAACGTCGTTGGCGGTCAGTTCGTCATTCACCGACAGGATGAGTGCCGCCACCCCGGCCGCGACGGGGCACGCCGCGGAGGTTCCCGAGAATGTCCCCGTGTATCGCCCTTCTGTATCCAACTCGGTTCCGCCTACGTTGTAGCCATTGTCCACCCGGCCATCCATGTCTTCGTTGTCGGTAGTAAGCAACCCGTCGGCGTCATCCGCCCCGCCTGGCGCGAGAACATTGATGTTGGTCCCGAAATTGCTGTACTCAGCGACACGATCATCGCTCGTGCTGGCACCCACGCCGATCACGTGCGGTATCATGGAGTAATCGAATCCGGGAAGTAGCTGGGTGAATTCGTTTCCCGAGGCCCAGACGATCACCATTCCCTTGGCGGGAGGTGGTTCGTCATCCTCTTCTCCGGGCATCATTTCCGCCGGATTCTGATTCTCGACCGGGCGCCCTTCTCGAAACGCAAGCTCCACGGCATCTTCAATCACCGATGAATTGGGTCCCGGCAGCCCCCAACTGTTCAAATGGACGTCGACACCCTTTTGGCGGGCGAAGGTAAAAACGCCCGCAATGTCGAATTCGGTGAGCATGTTTCCCAAGCCGCGAGAAACCGCGAACCTGGACAAATACGCGACACCTCGCCCTCCGACCGAATTCGCCCGAGCGACCGCCAGCCCCATCACCGCCGTGCCGTGCTGGTCGCCAATCTGCTTCGGTCGCGGATCATCAAAACCCGGATCGTTGGATTCCAACGTGGGGTCGTGGCCCTCGCCGGAATAGTTTTCGCGCAGGTCTTCATGATCCACGTCGCAAGCGTCGTCGAACATCCCAATTAAGACGCCCTGCCCTTCGGCGATGAGCCACGCCTCTGCGGCGTCGATATCGGCGTCGGGGCGGCCGCCCGTCTGGCCGGAATTGTTCAAATGCCATTGGAGACCGAAGAATTCGTCCGAAGCGACCGCTTGGCGCTTAGCCGGAGGGCGACGAAGGTTCGGCTGAGCCCAAACCACGCGGCGGTCCGCGGTCATGTTCTGGGCACGCAGGATTTCGTCATGTTCAGGGTTGGCGGGACGAACTCGATACACCTGCGGTACGCCTTCCAATCCCGAGATTTCGACCAGTTCGAAGTCCTGCCAGAGTTGCGTACGCTCGACATCGTCGAGGTCCGGTTTGACCCGCACGTTGATCTCCCCGCTGGAAATCATAGGGAGGTCGAGGCCCGCGAAGCGATACACCCTCCGAAGTTCGGCCACGTCGGCATCCAGGCGCACACGAGATCGTCGGACGGCCGTCGTATCCGCGACTTTCAAAATCTTGACCCTCGCATCCTCGGCGAAAGCGATGTCTTCAAGAACTCCGCATCCATCCGAAGCCAGCCGCGCGGCACAAGAGCGCGTGTCGCTACCTTCCCTCAGGGTCACACCCCATTCGGTCCGGGAACGAGTCATCGCTACCCGCGTGCCGTCACGCAAAATGTAGGCGGCCTCCTCGCCCTGGGAGGTGGCCACGGGGAACAATAGCCCGACCGCGACGAGGATCGGGCGGAATACTCTAGCGCATGTCCGACGGAATGCGGTTTGCGGATAAGCCATCAAGTCAACACCTCTCCAGGCACGGAAAAAGCCACCAACACTGCCCATACCGTCTTCGCCGTGAACTCGAGTAACCCACTCGACGGTGCAATTCCGGCGGAGACCATTCCACACGCGGGCCGCGGCCGGCGCGGAGCGAACTCCGAAGCCGGCGATCGGTAGCACCTAGCCGGCGACTGCCGTTGTGCAGTCTATTGTTTGGGTGCCTAAATTGCATGTCAAGGTCGATCCGCATCACCCCGCGGCCCAGGACTGGGGCCACGCTTTAGGCCGATGGACCCCAGCTTCACTGATCGCATTCGTGCCAAATACCTGGATACACAGGCGAAGGGGTACGAAGGCAGGTCTTGACCCGTTTTGGAGACGTAGCCGGTGAGTCAGGGGCCATTCTTGGCTTGTAGGTTGATGACGAACGCCCGGCATTCCGCGCGATCACAGTTTTCGTCACATAACCTTGTGAATTCGCCCGCAGCCTCTTTCCGGCCCTCCGCGGCGAGCAGCGCGGCCGCGTAGCAGAAGGTCCACGCCACCTTGCCCGACCTCTCCTCGAACCATTCAAGGCCCGAAAGCAGAAGTCGGCGTGCCTCCTGTCCTTCGGCACCCTGACGGTGGCATAAATCTTCCAACTTGATCACGCCTTCGCCGTAGTTTTCGGTCGCCAACGCGAAATAGATTTCGGTGGCCAGGATCAGCGGATCGAGCGGGGTACCAGACGGTTCTTCCAAAACAAGCCTCTTCGCAGAAGAGAACTCTCCGCTTAGGGCATGACACCAAGCCGCCCGCCGCCTCGCTTCCTCGAATTCCGGCTTCGCCGAAAAGAATCGCTCCCAGGCCGCCGCGGCCTCGCCCGCTTGTCCCCTTTTGATATAGAAGTCCTGAAGGGCCTTGACTTGTTCCACGGACTCAAAGCCGCAGGTTTCCGCCCTTCTGAATAGGTCCGCGGCCCGTTGGCTACGCCGTTGCGAGTCGTGAATCTGAGCCAGGTTGAGAAGCGCGGTGACATTACACGGCGACGCATCGACGACTCGTTCGTACTCGGATAGGGCCTCCTTCACTCTGCCGAATCGATGCAGAACGACACCCAGCATGATCCTCGCGGGGGCATTTTCCGCGGTTTCCGTAAGTAGTTGGCGGAGGCCAAGCTCCGCGGAATGCAAGCCATCCGCCGTACCCGACTCGATGTCCAATTCCGAAAGGCCGAGAATCGCAGGCACCTCGTAGCGATTGTTCTCCAGTGCCTTTTCGTAAAGCCGACGGGCATCGGCGGGGCGATGGAACCGTCGATACAACTTGGCGAGCCGCAAAATCGTCGGATTGTGGCTCGGTGCCAGCGAATAAGAAATTTCGTACAGGGGAAGGGATTCTTCTACTTTTCCAAGGTCTTCGAGCGCTGAAGCCAGCCGGAATCTGGGTTCGCCGCCGTCGGGTTCCAATTCAACCGCACTTCGTAGCGCGGCCAATCCCGCTTCTTCTTCGCCCAGTTTCAGCCTCGTTGCCCCGATGGCCTGCAAGGCCTCGCACTTTCCATTCTGAAGTGGTTGGCCAAGTTCTATTTCGGCGAGTCGAAGGGCCTCATGGTAATGCAAGACGGCAGCTTCGGGTTGCCCATCTTTCAGCGCCGCATTGCCGGCCTGATGATGGGCCCACGCCGCCCGGGCCCAGACGTGCGGCTGGTTGGGAAACAGTTTTGCGATCCGCTCGGTCTTTCCCACGGAGGTCGCGTAGGACGGTGCAAGGTGCCAACAAGTGGCCAGGAGTGCCACGCAGATTCCGACGAGCACTACGCGGCCGGTTGCAAGCAAGGCACTTCTCCACGCTTGAACGGACAGCGTCTCGAGGGCCGATGCAGCAAGAGAGGCGGAAATCCAAACCAGGCCGATAATCGACAAATACATATAGCGATCGGCGGCAAGTAGATTCCGTGCCGGCACGATCGGCAACGTGTCGATGATCGTTCCCAAAAACCACAGCGTTCCCAAGGCAATGACCACACGATGTCGCCGGAGTAGGCCCAGAAGTAGCGCGGTACCCGCAAGAATCACCAGAGCACGAAGCGTGGTGCCGTCGCTCCACGACACGTCTCCCGGCGCAGGATACCAACTGGCCAAGCCCACCGGCCAGAGGAAATGTTGCACGTACCAGCCCAAGGCGAGAATGACGCGGACGAGTCGCGGTCCGCGAAGGTGCTCGGCGGCCAGTTTGAATAGTTCCGTGTTTCCGGCCGTCGCCCCCACGTTGACCGCGATAAAGAACAATGTGATTCCGCAAGCTCCAAGCCACACCGTGAGAAACCGGCGTGACAGAAGCGGTGCGACGGCCCGGCGCGCCTCGATGAGGAATCCGCGGCGCCCCGGCTCCGCTTCGCATGAAATTTCGAGGTGCGATCGCAAAGTGCAGTACGCAACGATGAACAATACGATCGGAACGCCCGCTCGTACCTTGCTCATCATGCAAAGTGCCACGCAAATCAAGGTCATCCCCGCCGTCCACATCCGGCCGTCCGTCAACCACCGGGCGAACGCACATGCGGATGCCAATGCGAAGAGGGCGGAAAGGAGCATCATCCGCCCATTCACCCAGGCAACCACCTCGACCTGAAGCGGGTGAACGGCGAACAGGATCGCCGCAAGAAATGCCGTCCACGGAAGGGCCCTCGGATCGGTTTCTTTGGAATTCGGGCGGGCGGAAAGTCGACGGATGACGAAAAACACCAGCACGGCATTGATAACGTGTAAAAAGACGTTGTTGAGGTGAAACAGCCATGCCCCCCCTTCGGTTCCCTCGTCGAACAAACCCAACGCGCGAACCAGCACGAATTCAGCGGAAAAACTGAGCAACGGAATCGGCTGATACAAGTCTCGATGCACGATCCGAAAGAGTTGCGCGGCGTGCGCCAACGTAGGGTGATTGACCAGTACGTGGTTGAGAACCAGGTGCCGGTCGTCGTTTCCCACGAACCCGCCGCGTATCGTCGGCAATCCCATCAAGAAAGCGGTCGCCATGATCAGCAAGGGTATAGCCACTGCGCGAAGCTGCTGAGAGGATTGCTCGCGGAACCGGTGGACCCTAGCCAATACTGGAGACGACTTTTTGATTCGTGCAACTCCTGGAAGGAACGGAACCGGCGACCTGCCGGTTCCACGATTCACGTGACGCGTTCGATTCGCCGAACCATCCCGATCCAAGGAATTCTACGCGCGGGGGAAAGGGCCGGACAGTGCGTCAGGCGAGCCAGCCTCGAAGTGTGTCCCTTGCTTCACGGAGTTCCGCAACCGGGCGAACCGCGTCCGTCCGATGAACGATGAACTCTCCCGCGTAATCCGCGTCGCGGAGAAGGGCAATCAATCCGTTCCAATCCGAATCGCCGTCACCAAGCCCGGTTTCCTGGCCCGGTCGATCGGCACGGCCCACGGTGCCGTCGCGGGCATGAACCAACAAAACGTCCTTCGGGAATCGTTCGATCAGGGAGCCGGGACGAATCCCGTGGATGACCAGGGCAGCCGGATCCAGACACAAGCGAATGGATGGGCAGGCCAGATCGTGCAGCACCCGACCCAATCGATCCGCCGGTTCGCCGAAGGGCCGCAATGCGAGCAAGGTCCCGAGGGAATCGGCGAGTTCACCCAGGTTGCGAAGCGCGGCCAGTCCGACCGGCGAAGGCTCGCCCGTCTCCGGATGAGTGAGGGCCCCGACACCGGTCGTCACCACGGGAGCGCCCAATTCCCGTGCGAGTTCAAGAATCCGGCGAGTACGCGAGATCCGCTCTTCCACCGACCGCGGGTCCGTCAAGCGCAGGCCGGGAATGTCCGCCCCCAAGGAAGCGAGACGGAGTCCCAAATCTTGAATGTACCGGCGGACATGGCGGCGCCCGCTGTCCGAAAGCGATTCCGGCGTGACTTGCCCGGCGGCGGCACCCAATTCGACTGCGGCAAACTCAAGCTCCGCGGCCGCCTGCAAGGCCTCCTTGGCCGGTAGCCGAAAATCGTCCGCATTGACGCCGAGGTTCGGTCGATGCATGGCACACCCATCCGCGGGCAACTGCAGGCCCGCCGCCGATACACTGTACCGCAAAGGGTGAATGTGCCAAAGATCGAGGCGTTGCGTCGGCGGTCTTTCGCGGGCTACGAATCCGCGCGGAGTCGGTTGATTTCCGAAACTTGATAGAAAAAGCTCATCACCACGGGAACCAGCACCAGGAAGGGCACCACGATGGCACTGGTCAGCGACATGGATCGAAACGTGCCGTACAAGGCCGGAAAGGCCATCAACACGGCAAGCAACCCGCCCGTGAACATCAACCCCCCCAAAAACGCGGTCACCAGGATGATCATGTGGCGCCGATAAAGTACCGCGACCGACGCGGCGGCGATGAAACCCACGGTGGCTCCGATCCACGGTACGATCGCTGGGAGTCGAACGAGATTCAGAAAATAGAGGACGATGCCGAACCCGATCAGGCCGCCCAGAGCGCCCAGCGCGTGAGACGCCATCCAAAAGCTGAGACCGCCCAACAACACCGCGGCGGCGCCGGAATACAAAACGACCGGATCGTCGGCATGGGAAAACTGAGTGGCGATGCCGACCCCGATGACGGCAAACGACAGCGCCACGCAAATCTTCCACAGGCGCCACCCGAAGAGCATGAGCCCCACGCCGGCCAGCATCAACGGTAGGCCGGAAAGGCCGCCCGCATCACGAAGTACCATAAGAGTATCGTTGAGTGTCGAGTTCACGCGAAGAGTCTCCCCGGCCGACCTGCCGCTGGCGACACCGGTCGGCACGACGGCGATCGTTGCTTCAACATCACCCGAGGGACCGAATAGAGAATCGGCTCGACGGGTGCGGTGACTCCGCCACCATTCAGAGTCAAAGTACGATATCGGCACGCGTGAGAAGACGGACCCCGGCGATAGGACTCAGCGGGAGATGGAATGGTCTAGGCAACGCGGACGGCGTCGCACCGTCCGATATTGACGGTTCGATTCTCGAGGGGTCTTTGGGAAGCGCGAAAACGAACAGAGCGGCGACCGTAAGGTAGCGGTGCGCTCTCTTACGGTCGCGGCGCTGAATACGCGCAGCCCGGTGCGGGACGATTCAAAATGCAATGCCGAGGCCGATCACGTTCCGTCCGCGTGCCCAGCACCCACGGGCTCGGGCTCCGCAGTACCATCGGTGGTGACTCCCTCCAGCCGAAGCGAAGGCTTTTCGTCATCGGAAGTCGGAGGCTTCACGGAAACGATAATCTTGTTCTTTCCGGTAAACTCGCTGCGCAGCATGGCCTCGGAAAGTGCGTCTTCCAAATGATGTTCAATGGCGCGGCGGAGCGGGCGGGCCCCGAACTTCTCGTCGGTTCCCTTTTCGATCAGGAAGTCCTTGGCGTCCTGGCCCACTTCGAGAGTAAAGTTCTGAGCGGACAGTCGCTTGGCCAGCTTGGCCAGTTCCAGATCGACGATTCGCACCATGTCGGTATGGCTTAGCTTGCGGAACACCACCATTTCGTCGAGTCGGTTGAGAAACTCCGGCCGGAAGTGGTTCTCAAGCTCGGTCTTGAGCATCTCCTTCATCTTCTCGTAGCTGACGTTGGCATCCCGCTTTCCGAAACCAAACTCTTCCTGCATCGTGATCCGGTGGGCCCCGATGTTGCTGGTCATGATGAGGATCACGTTCTTGAAATCGACGTGCCGGCCGAAGGAATCGGTCAGCCGGCCCTCTTCCATGATTTGCAAGAGCATGTTGAACACGTCGGGGTGAGCCTTTTCGATTTCATCGAGCAGGATCACGGAATACGGCCGGCGGCGGATCCGCTCGGTCAGTTGTCCCCCCTCCTCGAATCCCACGTATCCCGGCGGTGCGCCGATCAGTCTTGATACGTTGTGCTTTTCCATGTACTCGGACATGTCGATCACGAACAACGCATCGGCGTCCCCGAAGAGGAATTCGGCCAGGCACTTGGCAAGGTAGGTTTTCCCCACGCCGGACGGCCCGACGAACATGAAGGTTCCCATGGGCCGATTGGGGTCCTTCAGGCCGCTGCGGCTGCGGCGGACGGCGCGGGACACGGCCGACACCGCTTCGCCCTGGCTCACGATCCGCTTATGCAGTTCGGTCTCGAGGCTCAGCAACCGATCGGCCTCATCCCGGCCCATGCGCCGAAGCGGAATACCGGTCATGGAACTGACGACTTCGGCGATCACCTCCTCGTCGACGATGCCGTCGATTTCCTTGGTTCGATCGCGCCATTCTTTTTGCATCTGCCGCTTCTTGAGCTTGATCGAGTCCATCTGGTCGCGAAGCTGCGCGGCTCTTTCGTAATCCGCGTTTTTGACGGCCTCGTCTTTTTCGGCGCTGAACCGTTCCAGATCTCGCTCGAGTTCGGTGAGGTCGGGCGGTTTGGTCATCGATTTCAAACGGACGCGGGCACCCGCCTCGTCCATCACATCGATCGCCTTGTCGGGCTGCACCCGAGCAATGTATCTCGCTGAAAGTTCCACGGCCGCGTCCAGGGCCGGATCGGTAATGCGCACCCGATGGTGTGCTTCGTATCGGTCGCGCAGACCCTTGAGGATCTGAATCGTTTCATCCTTGGTGGGCGGATCCACGATGATCTGCTGGAACCGCCGCTCCAGCGCGCTGTCCTTCTCGATATACTTGCGGTACTCGTCCAGCGTCGTCGCTCCGATGCACTGAATCTCCCCGCGGGACAGCGCGGGTTTCAAAACGTTGGATGCGTCGATGGCCCCTTCGGCCCCGCCCGCTCCGACCAAAGTGTGAAGCTCGTCTATGAATAAGATCACGTTGCCCGCGCGGCGAACTTCGTTCATCACCGCCTTGATCCGCTCTTCAAACTGACCGCGGTATTTCGTGCCCGCGACCATCATGGCCAAATCCAGCACCACGATCCGCCGGTCCGCGAGGATCTCGGGGCATTCATTGTTGACGATGCGTTGAGCCAGTCCTTCGACAATGGCGGTCTTGCCGACCCCGGCCTCCCCGAGCAGCACGGGATTGTTCTTCTGCCTGCGGCAAAGGATCTGGACAATCCGCTCAATCTCCCGCGCCCGCCCGATGACCGGATCGAGCTTGCCCTGGCGGGCGATCTCGGTCAGGTCCCTTCCAAACGAATCCAGCGCGGGGGTCTTGCTTTTGCTCTTCTTGGCCTCGCCCTGCGAACCGCCGTTGGTGGTTTCTTCGCTCTCATCGCTTGCGCCCAGCAAGTTTAACACCTCCTCGCGAACGTCCTCCAGACGGACATTCAGGTTCATCAGTACCTGTGCGGCGACCCCATCCTGCTCGCGCAATAGGCCGAGAAGCAGATGTTCCGTGCCGACGTAATTGTGGTTAAGATTGCGCGCTTCCTCGATGGCATACTCAATCACCTTCTTGGCCCGGGGAGTCTGAGGAAGCTTTCCCATGGTGACCGTCTCGGGGCCGCTCTTGACCAGTTTCTCCACTTCGAGACGAACTTTGCGCAAGTCGATGTCCAAGTTCTTGAGAACATTGGCACCGACCCCCGAACCCTCCTTCACCAGTCCCAGAAGGATGTGCTCCGTCCCGATGTATTCGTGGTTGAACCGCTGAGCCTCTTGGTTGGCGAGAGCCATGACTTTTCGTGCTCGATCGGTAAATCGTTCAAACATAATTCTTCGGCTCCAGGTTCGGAAAAGACCTTTGAAGCAGCTCCATCGAATGAACTGCCTCGCACCGTCGAACCGTCAACCGTCCGCAAAGCACGCCACCCGGTCCCCTTTCATTCTTCAGAAAGTATATCGACCGGATGGCAGGCCCCTCACACACGTCACCCTATTCTAGGATGCGCAGTTTCTTCGGCAAGGAGCGTGGCGCGGCTTTCGCTCTCGAACCATGCCGTCGCGACCCATTGCTTCTGGGGCGTTCCGTTCAGTCTAGCCTGCCGGGGGCGATATTACCGCCAATCATCTTTCCGCGAACGTCAACTTTCTAAGTCGCGGAAAGAGTGCCGATTTATCGGGAGGACATCCCCGACGTTTCATCCCATCCGACTATTAGTCTATGAAGGGTATGACGTTGCGCCTGAAGGGCGATGCTTCCACATGCGAGTTGCGATGCCGATCGTCAATCCCTGACCCCGCTCATGACGATTTGAGGACACTCAAAAAAAACGGGTCCGACCGGCTTTTGCGCCGATCGAACCCGTTAACTAGGATCCACCTCTTGTCAGACGGCATCGGGCTTCAATTACCGCTTTCGCCGCCGGCAAGATTTCGGCAGGTCTTTAGTACTTCACCGAGCAGCCGTACGGCTTAGTGGTCGCGGTCGCGACAGCCGATCCCTTGGTGATCGCGGTCAACGCGTCGGCCACGTAGTTCTGCGGCTTGGTCTTGTCGCCGTTGTTGTTGTCATCGATCGCGCCGGCGTAGGCCAGGGTTCCCTTGGGATCGATCACAAACATATGCGGCGTCGTCTTCGCCCCGTAAAGCTTGCCGACCGTGCCCGGAGCATCCAACAGGTACGGGAACGGTGTGCCCTGGTCCTTCCACCACTTGGTGATGGCGTCTTTCTTGGTCTGGGCGAAGTTGTTGGAGTCAATCGCCAACCAAACGACATTCTGCGTCTTGAACTGGTTGTACGTATTGGCCATTGACTTGTCCTTATAGTGTCGCTGGCAGACCGGGCATTCGGAGTTGATCCACTCCAACACCACGGTTTTGCCCTTGAAGCTGCTCAACTTGAATTCCTTGCCGTCGATGTCTTTCAGCGTGAAGTCGGGAGCGGGCTTTCCGATTTCCGCGCCCGCGGCCACCGTGGCCGAACCCGGCTGCGGAGCGGCTTTCTTGTCATCCGCCGTCGCCGAAATCGCACCCATCACCAACAACGCAAACAGGGAAATACCACGAGCCATCCTCATTGAACTATCTCCTTTCATTTGAGATTCTTTGCAAACAAATCTGAGGACTCTTACGCCGCAAGCCACGCCTTGCAAACGTTTGTGGAGCATATCGTCGTGATCGGCTAGAACCAAAGTATGAACGCGGTTTGTTACAGCGGCGTGTTCCATTTGTGTGGATCCGTCGTGTTGAATCCCTTCAGAGTGGGCTGGACTGTCGGGTGTTGAGCATCGACGTCCAATAATACATCAATTCGAATGAAAAAAACGTCGAACGATATTCGAAACAGCCGCAATATCGAGCAAGCGGCTCCTTGTGGTCCGACTGCCGTGGTTCTGCTTTCCGGCGGGCTGGACTCGGCCGTGACGGCCGCCATCGCAAAACTCAGGGGCTTTGCCCTTCACGCACTCAGCGTGAACTACGGGCAACGGCACGGAATCGAACTTGAAGCGGCGAAGCGCGTGGCCGATTCGCTCAACCTGTGCCAGCATGTTGTCACCACCATTGATTTGCGGGTGTTCGGCGGCTCGGCGCTCACCGCGAATATCCCGGTCCCGAAGTCACCGGATTTCTCGGCGATGACCCAGGAAATCCCGGTTACCTACGTTCCGGCGCGCAATACCGTTTTTCTCTCGCTCGCACTCGCCTTCGCGGAAACCATTTCTGCGAGCGACATTTTCCTGGGCGTGAACGCCGTCGACTTTTCGGGCTATCCCGATTGCCGGCCAGCATTTCTTGAGTGTTTTGAGCGGCTCGCCAATCTCGCCACCAAGGCCGGCGTGGAGGGGCAACGTTTCACGATCCATGCTCCGTTGATCCGCATGTCCAAGGCCGACATCATCCGCGAAGGCACGCGCCTCGGCGTCGATTTCTCGCTCACGCACAGTTGCTACGACCCGACTCCCGCCGGCCTGGCCTGCGGATCCTGCGACAGTTGTACTCTACGCCTTCGAGGGTTCAAAGAGGCGGGCGTCACCGAACCGATTGCTTATTCATGCTAGTTTGTCGCATTCAGGCAAGAAGGCAAATCATCCGAAAGGAGTCGACAATCGCGAACACTCTCCACTGGATTTCGACTTGGATCGATCATTTCTGCAACCTTCGAATCACGCCGATGGCGACACCTTGAACCTGCACGTCCTTGGCGAAGACCGGTTCGTATTCGTCGTTGGCCGGTTGGAGGCGGATGCGGCCTTTTTCCTTGTAGAAGCGCTTGAGCGTGGCCTCTTCGCCGCCGATCAGGGCAACGACGGTTTCACCGTTGCGGGCGGTGGAGCGTTCCTCGTAGACCACCAGGTCGCCGTCGCAGATGCGGTCGTCGATCATGCTGTCGCCGACGACTTTGAGCACGCGGACGGGGTGGCGGCTGACAAAGATGGCCTCGAGATCGACGGTTTCATCGGTTTGAATGGCCTCGAGTGGGCGCCCCGCGGCGATTCGCCCGACGAGCGGCAGCAACGTCGGTCGCTCATCCGGGAACTCCGCCGACGCCGTCACTTCCAAAGAGCGTGCCCTGTTGGGATGCCGGGCCAGCAGCCCTTTTCGTTCGAGAGCCTCGACGTGCTCGAACACGGTGATCTTGCTGATGCCCAGAACGTCGGCGATCTCCTGCAAGGTCGGTGAATAACCATTCGCCCTGCGACGGTCGCGGATCAACTTTAGGATTTCGAGCCTTCGCGGCGTCAGCGTTCGCGGTTCGGCGACGATTTTCTTTCCCTGTTTTGCCATGTGGCTCCTCCACAAGTGGGGCCAATCCCCATGGTCCGAGTACGACGGGCGGAAGCGAAGCGAACTCACTATCCACCGAACGATCCGCGGCGGACAACGCGCCGCGCCGCGGCTTCGGGTTTGCGCAGGAAGTAAGACGGCACCAAACCGCCCAGGCCGCCGCCCAGGCCGCCGTGCGAGTTCTCCGCTCGGGCGGGAACGAACCGATTTCGATCGTCCTGCCCGATCCGGAAGAACCCGATCCGGACGAGAAAGACGGCCCCGGGAGCCACGCGGTCCGGTAGTTGCCCCCGGGGCCCAACACACAAAGCGGCGCGGTTGAAAGCGGATCCGGCTTTGCCAAGCCGACGTCACGCCGCCACCACGCGCTCGCCAAGGAAATCACGCTCATCCCTGAATCTCTTCAGCCGATTCGGATACCCGGTTTCGTTGCGTGCTCATACTTTACACGAATCCGATTGCCACGCTCGCGATCCGCATCCCGCGGTTCGACCGACTCAACAGCCAAATTTTACCCTAACTCCGCGGCGACGTCAAGCGCAATTTTCGCAGGATATTTGGGATCGAGCGCAAGCGAATCTTTTTGCGGCTTCCAAGGCTTGAGGGTGATTCCCGGTGGAGTCCGCGCGCCGAACTGAGACGAAATCCTTATCGCAAGATAGAATCCATTGATAAGGCGGCGAGGAACCGTCGCATGAAAGCCTGTTTATGAATGCCGTGGACGTGGGAATCATCGGTGGAACGGGGATCGGGGAGGCCCTGCAGGCCGAACTGGGAGGCGAAACGATCCGCATGGACACACCTTTCGGAACCCCAAGTTCCAATCCCATTGTGGCGAACTGCAACGGCGTTCGGGTCGCATTTCTGTCGCGCCATGGCGACGGTCATCGGTACAACCCGTCGAACGTCCCCTACCGAGCGAATATCTGGGCCATGAAAAAGCTTGGCGCCCAAACGGTTCTCGCCAGCGGCGCCGTGGGAAGTCTGCGGCAAGACATCGAGCCCGGGGACGTCGTTGTGTGCGACCAGATTATTGACCAGACGTATCGGCGGGAGTCCACCTTCTTTGACGAGGGATTCGTGGTTCACGTCGAATTCGCGAATCCGTTTTGCGCGCCCGTCCGTTCCCTACTTGTGGAAGCGGCAGGCAATCTGTCCGCAAGGGTGCACGCGGCTGGAACGTACGTGTGCATGGAGGGCCCTCAGTTTTCCACGCGCGCCGAGTCACAAATGCACCGGCAATGGGGCGGCGATCTGATCGGCATGACTTGCATGCCGGAGGCAAAATTGGCGCGAGAAGCTGAAATGTGCTACGCCATGGTCGCCTTCGCGACGGATTACGATTGTTGGCGCCCTTCCGATCCAAACCGTGAACACAAGGAGCTTCTCGAGGAAATCTCTGCCATTCTCAAGAAAGGCAGCCGGCATGTCCTCGATATGATCCGAGAGGCGCTGCCGTTGGTTGCAAACCGAAAACAAGAATGCGCATGCCGTCATGCGCTTAGGCTGGCGTTCTGGTCGCGCGAATCGAGTCTTCCACCTGCCTCGCGCAACAAGGTTGAATTATTCCTTGGAAAGTACATGGGGGAGCGGAACAGTGCGTGACGGAATCCGAAAAAATCCGCGAAGGAAGATGGCCGTCGCGACCGTATGGGGCGGCGCGGTCCTCTGCATCCCGACGGGCGTCTTGGCTCAGAACCTACTCCGTCCCATGGACCCGGCCGTACCCGCCGTGGCGGGTCGCGGGTCCGGAGCCTATCTGAACGACAGTTTCGAAGTGGCCGAGACGTTGGTTCGTGTCAGGAAACATGTCGAAAAGAAGCAGTGGCGTGAAGCCGCGGAACTTGTTCAATCCCTGTCCGACAACTTTCCCGACAAGTTGGTCCGCCTGGACGATCAACGCTACGTGGGTGTTCGCGAGCGCGTGAATCTGTGGGTTGCGGAATGGCCGTCGGAGGGTCTCGAGGCCTACCGTTCAAGGACCGAGGCGAAAGTGCGGGAGCGCGTTGACGCGCTGAGGGACAGCCGGCAGGTTGACGAATACGTCCAGCTTTTCGACCGCTACTTCTGCACCGCGGCGGCGGGCCGGTTGGCCGACACGATCGGCCAGCTCGCCATCGAGTCGGGCAACCTGACGCTGGCCCGAAGTGTTTATCAAAGGACGCTCGATCGACATCCGGATCGAGGCATCCTGGCGAAATCGAATGCCGCTATGCTCGGCATTCTTGACGCGATCGAGAACCCATCGGGCGCTTCCGCTACACCTCCGGTAGGCACGGAGAGGATTCGTTGGCTGGGGCAGGACCGAACCGTTCAAGAGGTCGTCGCAGAGATCCCCCATACTTTTGTCACGCCGCGCGAGACGGAACCCGGAGACTGGTCGACCATGGGTGGCGACCTCACTCGCAACCGACCTACGGAAACACAAGTGGATGAGTTGGGGTTGCTTTGGAGCGTGTCCCTTTCTACGGGAGCCGGCGTGGAAACACAGCCCCTCTCCCAGGAAGAGGGAGGAACGCCGGGGAAGAGCGGGGGCCGTTCCGTGACGGCATTTCCCGTAGTCTTCGGCTCCCTGGTCTTCACGCAGAGGGGGCCGGAGGTCAGCGCGTTTCATCGCAACACGGGTGGAGTCGCCTGGCGGTTTCGTGTGAGCGATGCGCCGCCAACGCCCGGTCGTGAATCGGAAGATTCGCAATCCGGCTGGGAAGGCCTCACGGTGCATGAAGGCCGGGTTTATGCGCTCTTTTCCGTTGACGGGGGCGCGTCGCACGGGGAGTCGTCGCGTGCGTCGGTGGAGTTGGTCTGCCTGGATGCGCTCACCGGTCGGGTCATCTGGCGAACGACCGAATCGCTTCGTGGAGACCGCTCGATCGAGGTCTGCGCGGATGCCTCGCCGATGGTTCATGGAAACCGGGTGTTTGTGGTGGCGCGGAGGCGGCGGTCGTTTGGATTCGAAGACTGCCACCTTCACGGTTTCGATGCCGCCGCCGGCACGCTCCTGTTTCGCACTCACCTGGGCTGCGCCTCCACGGGAATGCTCGGATCGCGCATCGGTACCATGTCGATTCCGGCCGCACAGGCGGATACGATCTACGTTTGCACCAACCTCGGGACGATCGCCGCGGTAACCGCGTCCACCGGCAGCGTGCGCTGGCTGCGTATCTACGAGCGGGACGGGACGGGCGCGGGACCCGGCGGAGGCTGGGCCGCTCGGGAACGGATGCCCTGGGAAGTCAATCCGGTTCTAGTTTCGGACGGCCGTCTGATTTGTCACCCGTCGGACTCTCAATTCGTTTTCGTGTTGTCGGCGCCCAGCGGCGACCTCCTTCGCACGGTTCCCGTTGCGGAGTTCGGGCCGGCTCCGATGATCCTGGGCGTCCGCGGAGAACTGCTTTGCGCGGCCGGAACGCACGTCGGTTGCGCCGATCTCTCCAACGCGCAAATGCGATTTCGGGCGGAATTGCCTGCGGAAATGCCCCTGCACGGTCGCGGCGCGTGGGTGGGCCGGCATCTCTGGATTCCGACCCGCGGGCAACTTCTCCGTTATTATGTCGAGGACGGCAGCCGTACCGAGAGTTCATGGGGGCAGTCCCTCGAGGGTGGAAACCTGTTGGTGACGGACCACCAGGTTCTGGTGGCCGGCGGCAAGGACATCTCGGCCCACGTGCGCAAATCGGAAATTTGGAATTCCCTTCGTGGTCGAATGACCTCGGCTCCGGGGGATCCGGTGCCCGCTCTCGAACTTGCTGAGGTCGCGTTGCGCACCGGGGATCTGCGGGAGGCGGTCGATGCCCTCGATGAATCGGTACGCCGCGCCGGCGGGTTGTCGGAACCGGTGGAAGCCGCCCTTGCACGACGCATGTTCGACGCCGTCTTGACATTTGTGGAGGTGCTCTCCGCCCGATCCAGGCTGGATGCCGAAACACTCGACAAGCTGTTTCAATACGGATCGAACTTGGCGCCGGATCCTTCGGCTCACGTGAGCTTTCGATTGCGCTTCGGCTGGCTCTTCGAATCCCGAGGCCAGGCGCAGCGCGGGCTCGCGCTCTACCAGCAGATCCTCCGTGACCGTTCGTTACGCGACATGGTGGTGCCGTCGGGAAACTCGATTCCGCAAACCGGCGGTCAGGTCGCGAGGGCGAGGATTTCCGCATTGATCGACCGCGAAGATCCGTCCGTTTACGCCGCGTTTGAAGCGGAAGCTAAGCGGTGGCTGGAAGCGGCCAAATCGGCGCAAGATGCCGACGCACTGTTCAAAATCGCCGAGGTGTTCCCGAACAGTACAGCGGCTCCCGCGGCGCTGATCGGCCTGGCCGACCTCGCGGCGCGTTCCGAGCGGCACGATGAAGCGGCCCGCGGCTACGCTCGAGCCTATCACCAATACCCTCGTCTCCCGGAAACGCCGCAATTGATGCGTAAGATCGCGGACGCTTTTGAAAAAGCCGGCAGGCGAGAACACGCGTATCGCTGGCTGACGAAGGCGTCGCGAGAGTTTCCGGCCGTTACCTGGGAATTGGATGGAAAATCCTGGTCGTTTCTCGAGTACCGGGAACGTCTCGCCGACGTTCGCGCGAGGCTGGAGCCGACACGGCCGCGGATCCATCTCCCCCTCGATGAAGGTTTCGTTCGCACGTTCGACCTTAGCGTGTCCCTGCTGGTTCCACGATTTGGAGAGGATCCCGCCTCTCGTTGGGAGCGCGCTTTCGTCTACACGCCGGGCAGCCTTCGAGCCCTGCGGGTCCACGACGGTACCGACCTCTGGTCCGTTCCTGTGGATATGCCGGTCAAACCGGACTTGCTCGTGGCCACGAGCGAACTCGCCGTGTTCGCGACGCTTCACGGGGTCATCGCTTTGGATTCCTCCACGGGCGAGCGCCGCTGGCTGCTCGGCCGGCTACGCCCCCCTCGAGACGATCCCAACGAGGACTGGGAAAACGGAGAAATCTACCGGGCCGTGACGCTGATTCAAGATAGGATCGTCGCGGTTCGGGACGACGGCCAGATGACCTGTGTGGATCTGACCAGTGGAAAGCCGCTTTGGTCGAAGACCCATCGGCCCGTGACCGCCGGAATTCTGCGCGGCGCCGATCGATGGATTGCGTACCCCGTCGTTCAAGATGAACAGATCGTGGTTTGTCTTTTGGATGCCTCCACCGGGGAATGGCACGACGCCATTCTCACCGGCGAAGAGCAGGCGGTGGAGGACGTGTTTATCACCCTGGACAGCCAGCTTCTGCTGGTGACACTCCGGACCGTCCTTTTGTACGATCTGGAGACGCGAACGCTTCGCTGGCGACTGAATGCGGAAGGTCGGATCCGCAGGGACTCGTTGCAAGTCGACATGGACGGTTTGTACTTCAGCGACGACGCGGCGACGGTGCAGAAGGTGGGCCTGGAGGATGGAACGTTGTTGTGGCGGTCGGATCGATTCGTCGCCGGCCGCGAGGAGGACTTCAGCGTGGACCGGCAGGGCCACGGCTTGATCGTCACCACTTCCAGCTCCGCGGCGGCGATCGATTCCGCCAGCGGACAAACGTTGTGGAAAGCCACGAGTCCCAAGGACGCCCGGTTCGTGCGGCGCATGATCTCCGGCGCCTTCCTCGTCGCGATTCATGTCCCCCAGCCCCACAACGAAACCGAGAACCGCGCGTTCTTCTACGACCATCGCAACGGCAGCGGCGTCCTACCGCGCGACGGAGTTCTTGCTTTGGGTGATCTTGCCGACTTGCGCGCCGTGCTCATCGTCGATGACGCTCTGCTCATCCAAACCGGCGCGGCCATCGAGGGATGGGTCCGCAAATAATTCAGAGCTGGAGTCAGGCGATACCTCAGTTCGCTCCGCGAATTCAAGGCTCGCCCGCGGTGAAGGGCTCCGAATGAAAGACCACGTCGTGAAAGCGGTACATTCCCAGGAGGACCTTCCCCTCGTCATCCGCAAACGACAAGGTCGCCAGCGGCACGCCCGATTCCTGGTCAACGTACATCCTCATGAGCCGGTCGGGGTACGCGCCACATTCGCCGCTGAAAGGCAATCGTCTTTCCAATAGAAAGCAACGCCGCCCGTCGATGGTCTCTTCGCCAAGGAAACGCAATTCGTACCGCGGATCGTCCCGGGCACGCTCGCAAAGATCGATGGTTCGTTTCAGCGATTGCCGAAAGCCGAATTGGTCCACGGCGCCCCGCGATTCCGCAGACATCTCCGAGTCGTAAATATCGAGATAGACGGGCAGGATTGACGGAAGTCCGGCGAGTTCGACCCGCGCCATCTTCTTTCCGTTGCGTTCCCACCGTCCCTCGATGTACACCACGCGGCGAGCGCGTCCCGCCCCGCGAATCCAGCGCATGTCCACGGTGAACGGCCGCTCGGAAAATGCAACGTCCATTTCCTGTTCGGCGGTCCATGTTCCCTGAATCCGCTCTTTCTTGACAAAACGGCAGGTGTATCCGCGAACGCAATGGTCATAACGTGCCAGGCACGACCGAAGGAACTCGAGCGGTTCCGCCTCCGCTGACCGCCGGAGAGACTCGTCCGGCATTGAAGGCCCGGGGGCGTCGGCACGCGGACGGGCCACGCCCAGGTCGATACGCTCTGAACGGGACCTGCTGCATCCAGTGGCAAACACCACTGCGCCCGCCACGACCAATCTCGATGAGAAACCTAACCTATTCGTCATGGACACGGCAGCGGTGAAAATGAAACCGTGAAGCATGACCCCTTGTTGACTTCCGATTCCACGGAGATCGTGGCACCGAGGATGCGCGCCAAGCCATGAGCGATGGCCAACCCGAACCCTCGAACAGGACCGCGATCCGTCCCTAGGCCGCTCTTGGTGCTCCAGAATGGCTCAAAGATCCGAGATCGGGCCGCCTCATCCAATCCCAAACCCGTATCGCGGACCTGCACAGCCCATCGCCCGTCCGCCATTCGAACTTCAAAGGTCAACCGCCCGCCGCTCGGCATGGCCTCGATCACGTTTTGGAGGAGGTTTCGCAAGATCGTTTTGACCTGAGCCCGCGGCACAGGAAACAAAGGCGGCTCGCTTACCTGGAACTCAAACTCCACGCCTCGATCCCGGCAGGCGGACTCCATGTCTTGAGCGAGATCCAACAGCACCTCGGCCAATGTCGACAGGTCCTCGGACCGCCGGTCCCCCGCCGAAAACGCCAGCAAGCCGCGAACCATCGTCGTGGCGCGAGTAAGGGATCGGCTGACCTGCTCAAGGAGTCGTTCGGACGTATCGGGATCGACCCCGGATTTCACGTAATCCACGGCCGTGATCACCCCGCCGAGCGCGTTATTGAAATGGTGCGCCACGGCGCCGGATAGCGCCGCCAGCGCCGCCGTTTTTCGGGCTTCGTTCCGTTCGTTGAGCGACGCCATAAGTCGGGTCACGTCAAAAACGCTTAGAGAGACGCCGCAACGTTGACCCGACTCCGCCACGATCGGGGAAACCGTGGCCAGCAGATGGCGAGTTCGACCTTGGGCGCTGGGGGAGTTTAGATCAAAGTCCGCGGTTTCGCCGTGCGTCAAGGCTCGCGACATCAGACGTTCGGCCCGAAGTCGGCCGTCGGGAGGAATCAAGTTCACGACGGGAGTTCCGATCATCTGCTCCGCGAGCGCATCGAACAATCGCGACGCGGCGGCGTTCCAAAGGCGGATTCGCAGTTCAAGGTCGGTCGCCAGGACCGCGACACCAAGACCTCCGCAAAGCCGGCGAAGAAACCCTTCGTCCGCCAAGGCATCGGACAGGCAACCTGGTTCCGCGTGAGTCATGACGGCTTACGCGCGGACTCCCGCGGGTTGTGAGGACGGGGCATAATAAACAACAGCGTTTCGTGCTGCGTGGAACCGGACTCCGACCAGGTAAAGAAACGCGGCCCCAGAAGGTTGGGAATTTCCACCTTTTCCCCAGGCCCGATCAACAGCCAATCCGTCGTACGAAGCGTCATTTCAATTACCGGCTCTTCAAACCCATATCGATCCACGGCGGGCACGTGAATCAACGTATCTTCCGTGCGCTCCAGCGTCATGGTTCCGAGATCGTGGCGAACCTCGAATCGGACCCGCAAATCGGTTGCACCTCCCAGCTCCGGGTGATATTCGTAATCGAGCGTCAACACTTTGTTTCCGGCCGGGAACGTCTTCCCCACGAGTGTTCGGGTTCGCGAATAAGCAAAAACCGATTCCGGCCCGGCCACCTCCCCGATCAACACGGTTACAGGCGTGCCCGGCGGAGCCACGACTTGGCTTTTCTGGGTTTTTGCGTGGGCGGATTCGAGTATGGCCATGATCGCAGGCAGCGATCCGGGCGACATCACCCCGCAGCGCAATCCATTTCGATTCAGACTGGCGGACACTTCCGCATCGAAGCGGAGTTCATCCACGTGATTCCAGATTTTTCGGGAATGACGGACGCTCGACACCGGAAGGTCGGCCCGAACCACGTCGAAGATGAGATAGACCACCTGCACGGCCGATGGGCCGTCCGGTGCGGCGGTGCCCGGCGAATCGAGCCGAAATCCGTCGGCAAAGGGGATGGATGACGTCGGCGTCGCCGACGGACTTGTTTTCGGCGGAACCTTGCAGGCCGTGCCCAAGGCAACGATCTGAACGAGTCCCCAGCCGATGAACCAACCGGTGCATGATTTGAAACACACCGCCGCACCCCGATCGTTCGCGCCGTACGCTGACTTTCCAGGCCCATAGAGCAAACCCCTGGGCCCACTTCAACCCCGATTCGCCAATTTGAAACGGCACACCGTATCACATTATTCCCGACTGCGGGAACGGGCAAGTTACGAGCGTGCCAGCCCTATCTAGAAAAGGGATGGTCTCTGAATCTTCGAATTACGGTTCCGGATTCGATCCTCCCGCCGGTGGTGACAAAACGTGTCCATATTTTGTCCGCCCATTCAAAGCCGGCTTTCGGGGTCTCAAATCTATTTTGAGACAAAAAACCAAAATCCATGCGGACCCGGTCCGCGTTTGTCGCGTATCGTCAGGCGACCCTTGGCTCCGGATCGTTTTGGAACGGAGCAACACGCGGGGAAGCCACGACGTCCCAATCGTGTAGGGGGCGTTGCAACCGCAGTTTTGTTTTTTGCGAAAGGAGAGGGCGATATGGGACGAGGGCAAATTGGTCGGACTTTTGGACGCAGGGTTCTTATTGCACCCGCTAACGCCGGCACTGTATTTCAGATTTCTTAGTGCGGCATCGATGACAACGGCGCCATCAATGCCTTTGCGGACGTCAGGGCGCTTTCCGGCCTTGGCAACGAACTATTTGATGCGTCTCCATTTGGACGATTCCTTGGAGGCTTCGGGGGTTCGTTGGAAGATCAATTTGGGGATTCCGAGTAGCATCAGTGCCTCCACACAAATCAGAATAAGCCGTGAGCTTGGGATTGCGCCGCACTTGGGGATCGGGGCCGGGCTTTTTGGTGTGAAAACAACGCGGACGTTGTCAGCCACCAGACAAGCCCCTGGCTCGATCCCTTGACGCCTTATGGGCGGCCGGCGCCGGCGAATCTTTAGAACCTGAGATTGAGGCAATCGGCTCCTCAATAGCCTTCCGATTCCGCACCATTGGACGATTGGGCCCGGACCGTTACACTCCACAAGGCATTGACAACCAGTGGAGTACGAACGTCATCATGGCTCATGCGAGCAGTCAGAGTCCAACGGGATCCCCGCACGAATATGTCCTGGGCACGAACGAAGCGGAGTTGCAGCGCCTCGGATTTCAGCACCGTGTCTGGGCACAAGAGGCCTCGGCGATCTTTGAGCGAGCCGGAATCGGTCCGGGCAAGACGGTCCTCGACGTGGGCTGCGGACCGGGTTTTGTAACTTTGGATTTGGCAGCCTTGGTGGGGCCCGGCGGCCGCGTGATCGGCGTCGATGAATCCGCAAGGTTCGTCGAATATCTTCGACTGCGCGCACAATCGTCGGGCATCTCCAACGTGGAGGTCCATGTCGGGGATGTTCAGAATCTGGATCTTGCCCCTTCCACCGTGGACGCGGCCTATTGCCGATGGGTCCTTTGCTTTGTGCCGGACCCGGAGGCCGTCGTGGCACGGGTGGCGTCGGCGCTCAAACCCGGCGGCGTGTTCGCTGTCCAAGATTACCTTTTCTATAAGGCTCTTCGACTTTCTCCCGACGGCCGGGCCATGGAGAAGGTGATCGAAGCCGTGGAGGCGAGCTGGCGGGCGCGAGCGGGTGACCCGGAGATCTGCCGGCGACTGCCGACACTGATGGCACGGCACGGCTTGGAGCTTCAGGACGTGCGTACCATCGTCCGGGCCGCTCGCCCGGGAACGGCCCTGTGGGATTGGCCGGCGTCATTCTTCAGGAACTATCTGCCCGTCCTGGTTTCGCAGGGCTACCTTTCGGCGAACGATCGGGCGGCGTTTGAAACCGAATGGGCGGAGCATTCCGCCAACCCCGTGGCGATTTTCTCCACTCCCGTCTTGATGGACCTGATCGCGGTGAAGAATTGATCCCGTGTAACTCTTCAGCCGCCTGCAGTTAACCCGTCGAGGCAATGTACTGAGGGGAAAGCGGTTTGGAACACGCATCCCAACGCAATTGGCCTGCTTTTAAGCAATTCCTGGTTTGACGTGTGTTCCATGCCACTTACTTCTTAGTAAAATGGGCAATTTCCGCCCTGGATCGTTTTCCTCTAATTCGAAGGGTGTGCCACGGAAGTCGATGGACCCCAAGGTCGATCCGCTTTTGCAGGCGGCGCTGCGCGGTTGAATGACGCGCAAGCGAGGCAACTGGCCTTGCGCGGTCCCGAAGCCGTCACCCTTATGATGTTGGCCTTGGGAAGCTGGCATTCTACCACTGAATTACGCCCGCAAACGCGGTTTTGCACTACAATTCGGACGGAATCGACGGCAAGGGAGCCGCTCCAAACAGGCTCGATTCTACCCTGGTGGGACCGGATGGCCAAGCACAAGAACAAGCGAACACCCAAGCTCCGGTTCACGGA
>Ga0187893_10003409_pt1 | contig 32337 bp, 37 predicted proteins | sample MA1701074metaG_FD_139574 | JGI IMG/M metagenome (GOLD analysis project Ga0187893, IMG submission 139574) | White microbial mat communities from a basaltic lava cave in the Kipuka Kanohina Cave System on the Island of Hawaii, USA - MA170107-4 metaG ...
GCTCCGCCGGCGCGAGAGAGGATCGCACTCCCGGATTATGCCGACTTCAGCAGCCGCGAGGCCGCCTGCGAGGCCGCCCAGCGGCGCAGGCGCGGCATGATCCGGAAGTCGGCATAGTGGGAGGTGAAGAAGGTCAGCCCGGCGGCGATGGTTCATTTGACCGAGAAACCGTGCGAGCTTGCGACGCGGGCGATCAGCTACTCGACCCGCCCGGGCGAGCACGTCCTGGACCTCTTCGGGGGGTCCGGCTCGACGCTCATCGCGTGCGAGCAGACCGGGCGCAAGGCGTTCCTCATGGAGGTCGACGCGGCCTACGCCTCGGTCATCGTCGAGAGGTTCGAGCGGTTCAGCGGGAAGAAGGCGGAGAGGGGGGCGTGATGGCGCGCCGGAAGGTCGGCGGCGCGCAACGTAGTCGCCCGATCGGGGTCCGGGAGCCGCGATCGACGGCCGGGGGTACTTCCGGAGCCTCGGACGTCCGTCCGCCGGTTCCCGGGGCCGACAAGGCACGACGGTGCGCGCCGTCGCTCATGGACGGGCTCCGGGCGAAGTACCCCGGCATGGCGCGGATGGCCGACAGCGGCCGGCGCCAGAAGGCCATCCGGCTCTTCTGCCTCTGGTGCATGGGGGGCAGCGCCGCGGAGGTGGAGCGTTGCGGCTCCTTCGAGTGCCCCCTCTGGCCGTACCGGAGGGGCCGCGGGGTCGAGCGGCGGGCGCCGCGGGCGGGGGATGCGCGCGGTGGCTGATGCGGGGCGGCCCGAGAAGATCACGCCCGAGGTGATCGCGGCGGTCGTGACGGCGCTCCGCAACGGCGCCTCGCGGGCCGACGCGGCGCAGTTCGCGGGGATCGACCCCTCCACGCTCCGGCGCTGGATGCAGCGCGCGGAGGAGGAGCCCGAGAGCCTCTACGCCCGGCTCCGCGCGGAGGTGCTCGAGACCGAAAGCCGCGTGAAGGTCGCGCTCGTCGGATGCGTGCTGAAGGCGGCGGCGACCGACTGGCGCGCGGCGCTCGAGCTGCTGAAGTGCCGCCACCCCGCGGAGTTCGGCGACCGGAGCGTCCTCTTCCTCGTGAAGCACGCGCTCGAGGAGATGGAGAAGGCGGCGGCCGCGGCGGGGGTGCCGCTGCCCGGGAACGCCTGGGAGCAGGCGTGGGCCACGGTCGCGCGCCAGCTCGCGCAGAAGCTGCCCGAGGCGGTCGCGGGGATCGGGCCCGGCGCCGCCGGCGACTTCCAGGGATTCGAGAGCCAGGAGGACCTGGATCTCGCGCTCAAGCTGCTCGGAAGAAGGAGGAAACATGGAGATGGAACTGCTTCGTAGGGCGGCGCTCACCGCGCCCACCGAGGAGAACCTCGTCGTCTACGCCGAGAACGTCCTCCTCGTCCCCTGCCCGGACACGGTGGTCGTCCCGGGGCACGACACGCCCGGGGCCCACCTCCGGGCGATGTGGAGGGGCGACGCCTCGACCGTGACGATCGCGTCGCGCGGCACGTTCAAGACGCTCACGACCGCGGTGGGGGAGTTCGTGCTCGCGCTGCACCGGGGCGTGCGGATCCTCCACTTCGCGCAGTACGAGAGCCAGGCCGAGCAGGCGTGGCGGTACATGGCGGGGTTCGGGGCGCTGCCGTGGTTCCAGGGGCTCGTCGTCGTCACGAAGAGCGAGATCCTCTTCCCGCGGTCGGGCGGCTCGATCGAGTTCCGGGCGCTCACGCTCGCGAACGCGCGATCCGCGCACGTGCCGGTCGTCGTCTTCGACGAGGCGGACGAGATGGACCCGCAGATCCTCCAGATCGCGAGGTACACGACCGGCGCGAAGGGCGCGGAGCAGGCGCGCGTCCACTACATCTCGACCCAGAACCACCCCGACGGGATCATCGACAGGCTCGTCCGGCTCGCGCCGGAGAGGGGGATCACGGTCCTCCGCTGGAACTACAAGGAGGCCGCGGAGCGGTGCCCCGACGAGAGGTCGGGGACGAGGCCCGTGACGGCCTTCGTGGACGCCCGCCGGATGCTCTCCGCGGCCTCGCTGCCGCCCGACGAGGGCGCGTGGAAGCCGGTGCAGGTCTTCGAGGGGTGCCTCGAATGCCCGCTCCTCCCGTCGTGCCGCGGCGATCTGAAGCGCGCCGATGGCCCCGTGCCGATCCGCGTTCTCCTCGACCAGCGGAACGACCCGACCTTCGCGCCGCACGTCTGGCGGAGCCAGATGGACAACGAGGCGCCGTCGGCGGAGGGGCTCGCCGTGCCGGAGTTCGACCCGGCGCTGTCCGTGACGGAGGCCGCGGAGTACGACCCGGACCTCCCGGTCTTCATCGGCGTGGACTTCGGCACGAGCCACCCGGCTGCGGTCGTCATCGGGCAGGTGATCCCGGTCGGGCACAAGGGGAACCGCGTGAAGGGGAGGAAGCACGTCTTCGCCGAGTACTCGGCGCCGGCGCCCTTCCAGCCGACGATCACCGACTGGATCGCCCGGAACTGGGTGCCGAAGTACGGCCACCCGAAGAAGGCGTTCATCGACCCCTCCGGGGCGCCGGTGGCGGACCGGGTCCGGCTCGGCGACGAGACCCTCCGGCTCGAGAAGGCGGCGTCGAACAAGCACAAGGTCGGGTACGACGCGCTCCGGGGCCACTGCACGCCGACGCAGGAGGACGGGAGGCCGATGCTGCTGATCCACCCGCGCTGCGCGAAGCTCGTGCACGAGTTCAGGACCGTGCGGCACGCCGTGAACCGCGACGGCACCTACTCGGAGGAGATCGTGAAGGTCGGCGACGACGCGCTCGACGCCTGCCGCTACTTCGTCGTCTCGGCCCCCGCCCACTGGATGACGCCCGAGGAACGGGCGGAACTCGCGTGGAAGCTCAGCATCCCCTTCTGAACCGCGGGCGGGATCCCGCGAGGCGCCTACCTCCATCCCTCGGGCGCCACGACGTGGCTGCGGATCCACTGGCTCTCGGACACGGACACCGACCGGCGCTCCCCGGCGCCGAGGGTGAGCGGGTCGAGCATGATCCCTTCCGCGATCGCGCTCCCGTCCCACGGGTCGATCCCGGGGACCATCCCGTAGGCCTTGCCGAGCGCGTGCGCGACCGCGAGCGCGAGGCCGTGTACGAGGTCGTCGCCGGAGAAGCCGAAGGCCTGGGCGTGGTCGTACATCGCGCCGAGGCAGGAGTGGACGTCGTCCCTCCTCGGGATCTCGTAGTCGACGGCGGGGAGCGGCGGAGCGTTGTGGATCTCGACGAGCGTGAACGTGGCCACGCCCTGCTGCGCGCACGACGCATCTGGCCCCCAGTGCGCCTGCATGGTGCCGTAGATGAGCAGTGGGCTGCCGAAGTCGTTCGGTAGCGGGACGAAGCCCGGCGGCTCGCCTGCCGAGAAGTAGAGGGTGGACGTCTCCTCGTAGAAGAGGCGCCAGAGCTCGGCCTGGACGTCGCTCGTGAGGTCGGTCACGCCCTGTGCCGTCAAGCCGCGGGAGAGCAGGGCGGCCTCGACCTCCGGCGTCCAGACGTAGAGATCCCACGCCTCGTACCAGTAGAGATCCCCCGCGGAGCCGCCTCCGCCGCCGCCGCACGCGGACGCGAGCGCGCACACGGTCAGGACCGACGCGATCAGGAACCTGCGCATCCGAACCTCCTTTCGGGGAGCCGGTCGTCGCACCAGCGCGGGCCGTGCTTCCGAAACAGGAGCAGAATGCTACGGGCGCGGGTGCGCGTTGCAACCGGAAAGAACGGCTCGGGGAAGGGGCCTACCTCGGCGTCCGCGAACGGGGCTTCCCGCGGTCCGCCGCCTCGCGGAACGCCCGGATCCTCCGGCATGTGCCGCAACTCGGCTCGACCGCCGCCGAGACGATCGCGACGAGCCAGGCGGCCGCGCCGCAAAGAGAGACCGCCTCGCCCGGACGGAGGGTGTGGGTCTTGCGGGCCATGACGGAGATCAGGGCGTTCCCTCCCGGCTGATGCAAGGGGTTGTCTTCGCACCCGGTCGATCGGAGGCGAACGGTCGTCCGGGTGGCGCCGCGGGCACGGCTACTTGTGCGATCAGTCGCCGACATCGCGGGCGACCGCGTGGACGACCCAACCCGCCGCGAGCGCGCCTTGGCGGTAGCCGTGGAGGTAGCCGCGCGACTCGGCGGCGGTCCGCAGTCCGTGCAGCTGGGCGAGGGGTCTCCCGGTTTCCACGAGCGCCTGGGCGATCTCGCCGGCCGCGACGTCGATCGCGTTGGCGAGGGCGGAGTCGGTCTCGTCGTCAGCCCCGGCGACCTGACCGGGGTCGATGAGGCAGGTGATCACGTCCTCGGGGATCGCGAGCATCAGCTTCCTCTTCCCGCGGGCGGGCGTTTTCCGTTTCGTCATGGGCCGACATGGAGGCAGGGGCCCGCTGCGGGTTCAAGGGTTTTTCCGCCCGGAGTCCTGGGGACCCGGGCGGGCGGCCACTCGCCTTCCGGCACCGGTTCGAACGTGCTCACTTGGCCGGGGACGTCGGCGTCGCCGGCGCCTGCTGTTGGGGCCGTCCCTCGTCGCCGTCGGCGGGCGCCTCGTTCGCCTGGCCCAGCAGGTAGGCGAGGAGCAGGAGGACCATCCCGAACTCGAACCAGTTCCGCGCTGCCCGGTAGACGTCGACGAGGAAGTCGGTCTGCCTGTCGTTCTCGACCGCGGACAGCAGGTAGTCCCTCATGATCTTCATCGAGCGCGCGTCGCCCTCGGCGCCCACCATCTCGTCGTCGATGACCGGGCACATGATCGTGCTGACGCCGAGGAACTCGAGCATCAGGAAGACCGACGCGGCGAGCGAGACGAAAGCCGGCACCGCCAAGTACCACGACGCCGTGCGGCCGACGAAGACGGAGCCGAGGGCCAGCACGACGCCCGCGACAGTGAGCAGCATGTTGACCTTGCCGTTGAGGCGCTCGTGTCGCTGCTCCGCCATCTCGAAACGGTGCCTCGCCAGCTCGACGAGCCCCTCCCCCTTGCGGTCCGGAGGCGGATTCGGGACCGCGGGATACTCGTGACCGTAGCGTCGTCGCACGATGTCGTCCAGGCTGCACTCGACGCGGGAGACCCGCATCAGGAACCACACGACCGCGGCCTTGAGCTTACCCATGGCGGGCCGCCCGGAGGAGCGATGCGCCGATGTCGGCGCCGGCGACCAGATCCAGCCACGCCCACTGGCCGTTGGGGTTCACCTCCAGGAACACCCACTCGCCGTCCGGCCTGAGGATCATGTCGATGGCCGCGAACCGGAGATCGTAGCTGCGGACCAGGCGCAGGAGCCTCGTCGCCAGCGGCGGGGGGAGTTCGATGTCCTTGTACTCGACCCCGGCCATGTTTCTTCTTCGGATGTCCACACGCGGTTCGCCGCCGTCCTTGGCCCGCAGCCCAACCGCATGGATGTCCGAGTCGACGACGGTGATCCGCACGTCCGTCCGCCTGGGGACGAGCTCCTGGAACAAGGTCGGGCACGCCCGCACCGACTCGCCGCGAGCGGCGTGTTCGGGCCCGACGACGTTCGTGTAGATGAGCGAGTCGCCCTCGGGGTCGGGCCTCGACAGGTAGCCGTGGGAGATGGGCTTCACGATGACGTGCCCGCCGCACGCATCCCAGAAGGCCCTGAACTCGGCGGGGTCCTGGGTGACGAGTGTGCGGGGCACCGCGAGGCCCTGGTCCCGGGCCCTCGTCAGCTGCTCCATCTTGTGCGAAGCGAGCGTATTCGCCGCGGGGTGGTTCACCCAGCGGCCGCGCGGGACGTGCGCGAGGAATCCCTCGAGCGCCGCGGTCCACTCCTCGGCCGCGTGGCGCTGCTCGCCCTCGTCGCCGGCCACGGGGGGCTTCAGTGCGGTCGGCCGCCGATACCAGACTTGCGTGCTCTCCGGTGTCAGCTCGCGGCCGGCAAGGCCGAGGACGGGGCCGTGCCCGCGATAGGCGATCGACATCGCCCCGACGGCGGCGTCCGTGTCGAGGCGGACGAACGGGACGTCGGCTTCCGCGAGTCGCCGGCACATGTAGTCGGCTGTCGCGTCCGATGCGTTCGTCAGGACGAGGAGCATCATGCCGGCAGCGGCACGATGTCGTAGGACCGGAGACCGCGAGGATCCGGGTCCGGGGCCTCGCGTTTCACCTCGGTGAACGTCATCGTTCCGGCAAGCACATGACGGGGGTCGGAGTCGGGCGCTTCGCTGTGCACGAACGTCGCGGTTTGCGTTCCGAGGACCGCGTGCCGCGGGTCCGTGTCCGGCGCCTCCCGGACGGCCGTCGCCGTCTGCGTCCCGAGGGCGCCGTGGTCACCGGCGGCGAGCGCGGGTTCCTGGAACTGATGGATGAAAGCGCGGGCGCGGAGCCCCACCTCTTCGGTCATGGCGCGGATCGTACCCCCGATCCGCGGTCCCCGTCCAGCCGGCGCAAGCCGCGGCAGCCTGCCGCCGGAGGCCACGGACACCCGGGTGGCCAAGCCTACCAGCCTGCCACGACCTTCGCGATCGCGTCGGCGTCCCACGGCAGCACCGGCTTGTCCCGGAAGCTGTTCGGCAGGCCGCCCTTCGACTGCTTGTGGCGCACCGGGGCCCACGGCTTCTGCCAGCCCGAGGCGAGCTTGATCTCGTAGTCGATCCACTCGCTGTTGTGGACGTCCTCGCCGACGACGAGCAGGAGGCCGCGGCACGGCTCCATGATCTCCTTGATCTTGCGCTCGACGGCGGCCGTGCCTTGCGAGCGCACGTCCTCGGTGATGTAGACGGGCGTCGCCTGGATGGGGCCGCCCCATTCCGCGAACATGGCCCTCAGGTCGTTGCGGAAGTCGAGGTTCTTGTGGCTGAAGCTGATGAACACCTGTTTCGACACTTGGTCCTCCTCAGGCCGTTTCCCGGCCCCGGATCAGGCCTTTCAGGAACCCGAGCCACGACTTGGCCCGGGCGATCTTCTCGAGCGCCTCGGCGTACTTCGCCAGCTCGGCCTGGAGCGCGACCAGCTCCCGGCGGAACCCGGGCTCCTCGCCCCATGCCTCGCTCCTACTCGGGGCGGATCGTTCCCATTCGGAGTAGGCGGGATGCCACTTGCTGAGGAACGGCCGCAGGCCCCGGTTGAGCACGGCGAGAGCGATGCCGCCCACGGTCCTCTCCGACGTACCCACGGCCGGCCCCGCCTCGCGGAGGATGTGGCGGGTCGTCGGGAATAGGCTGTGGAGCGAGTCGAGCGCCTCGCGGACGAGCCCCGATTCCGCGCTCCGCCCCTGGATCGCGACGCGGGTGACGAGCTCGACGTAGAGCGCCCACGCGGCCTCCTGCTGCGCGCGGGCGCGCGTCCACTCGACGGCGCCGATCCCGAACGGGACTGTGACCGTGACTTTCATCCGGCGCGGCAGATTCTAGCCGCGCGTGGCGGGCCGGCCGCGGCGGTCAACGGGCGCCGAAGGGCTGGATGGGGAACGTCGAGTCGTGGCCCGGCTCCGGGGGCGGGCGGAAGTTCGTGGACCCCCTTCGCACCCTGCGGTCCCGGGTCCAAAGGTTGTAGTGGCCCCCGGCGCCTCGCGGGACGTCCACAAGGATGAGCGTCCGGTCGCCGAACGTGACGGCGTGGACGTTGAAGTCGACGCTGGGCGTCACGACCGCCGAGATTCCCTTCCGCACCTGCACGACGTATGCGTCCCTCGCACGCGCCAGGTCGGCCGCCTCCCCGCCCTCGGTGCGCGCGTGCCTGGGGAGCTCGCGGTCGACTCCCACGACCTCGCCATCGTCGTCGACGCCGATCAGCAGGACGCCCCCCCGGGTGTTGGCGAAGGCGATCACGGTCTCGATGACCTGGTCGAACTTCGGGTCCTTGGGGCGCACGAACGGCTTGAACTCGACCGTCTCGCACTCCCCGCGCCGCAGCGCCTCCTCGATCGCCGTCCGGCCCGGATCGGCGGGCGGGGGGACGAGGACGGCGGGAGGGTGGCCGACGTTCGACCAGCGCGTCTCCTGGTGGTAGTCGAAGACGGTTCCGTCCTTCCCGAGCAGGTAGAGATCGAGGCGGTCGATCGTGTCCGGGACGGGCAACGTCGCGGCACCCCGCTTGACGCTCGCGTCCAGCCTCGTGGCCTTCTGGTCATGGCGGTACTCCCCCTTGACCTCGAGCGGCTTGCGCGCGAGCTGCCCCGCGGTCGTCACGGAGAGCTGTCCGTGCGCGTAGCGCATGGAGGAGAACCGGGCGCGCGTGTCCGGCAGGAACAGGAGGACCCTGCCGTACTGCTCCGAACCGCTGCGGCCGAAGTCATCTTGCCTCAGCCACTCCCGGACCGCGGCGGTGAGGTCGGCGTGGTACGGAAGCCCCGGGCCGAGGAGCGGGCGCCACGATTGCGGGGGATGCTCATGTTGTGTGGTGCCAAGTTCCAGCAGGTCGCCCGGCTCCGCCGCGAGGCGGTTGAAGCCCGCGAGGCGCGAGCGCGAGACGTAGGTCGCAGGGTTCCTGCCCACGTGGCGATCCCCGATGCCGACCTGCCCATCCTTCGCGGCGAGGAGCCAGGCGCCGAGGTCCGCGGGCTTCATCGCCGCCGATGCGAGCCGGACCTCCGGGTAGTCGAGGCTGGCCTGTTCCGCCGGTGAGTCGAGCAGGGCGCGCGCGACGCAGAGGCCGTTGCGCCACTCGCCCTTCGACAGCCATGTCACGGAGCGGATCTCCACGGATGTGTAGCCGCTCCGCGCCGCGAAGGCATCGACGAGGCTGGCGGCTGCCTCGAAATCCAGGGTGTCCGTCCGGAATGCGTCGTCGGTCATGTCGGAGCGGCATCCTCTCGGCCGTGGAGGCCGGCCTACCGGCCTTCGCAGTAGTCCTCGAGCATCGACAAGGCGAGTTCGATTTTCTTGGCGCGCAGGCAGTGCGCGCGACCGCCCAGCACGGCGCTCTGGATCCCGACGAGCTGCACGTGAAGCTGGGGGTTCCAGAGTTCGTCCGGGCTGGGCTTCCGCAGCGCGAACACGCCGCCCCCGCTCATCCCCTTGGGCGACGGAGGAGCGACCGGCTTCCCCGTCAGGAGGTCCCTCACCCGGTCGGGGTCGAACTCCATGAAGAGATCCACCTCGTGCACCGGCGGGTCGATCGCCAAGGCCGGCGGATCGACGACGTGCGTCTCGAACACGACATCCCTGCGCGAGACGCCCACGGGCCGCTCGCTCACCCGTGCCGCGCGCTCGGCCGGAGAGCCCCGGAGGCAGACCGTCAGGCCCGCCTTGAGCCCCCTGCTGTGCATCTGTGCCTGCTCGATCCAGTCCGCCCCGAGCGAGGCCGCGAACTGGGGCTCCAGCTCCAGGAACGCGATGTCGAAGGGGCCGTCGTCCTTGCACCCGCGCGCCTTGCGGAGGGGAGGCGGACGCTGCGCGAGGCGCAGATTCCCGGAGATGAGGCGGAGCGAGCGCCAGTTGCGGATCGCGGCCAGGCAGTGCGCCGCGGTCAGGACGAACGGGCGGTCGCGGTAGCGCACGAAGACGCCGGAGAACAGGTTCGCGCCGCCATCGCTTCCCAGCGCCGCCGAGCAACGCCCCAAGCGGTGCCCGGTGCCCTCGACGAGCAGATCGCGCGGCACGACGGAGGCCTCCGCGGGCCCTTGGGCGGACGTGGCGGGTTCGGTCATCTCGCCCCGCCATTCCACCATCGCCTCCCGACACGCCCCCGCGCGGGTAGGGGGGACCGACCCTACCCGCGGACGTGGCGGGCCACCTCGGCGAAGAGTCGCGCCGGATCGGCCTTGACGGCCCGGGCGAGCCGGACGAACTCGACCACATCCACGCGCCGCTCCCGGGTCTCGACCTTCGCGATCCAAGAGGGGGGCACGCCGAGGCGTGAAGCCACGTCTCGTTGGGTGAGGCCCGCCTGCTTGCGGGCATCGACGAGGAGGCGGACGAGCCGCTCGCCGGCTGCGGTATGGGTGCTTTTGAGGCTGCCGATTGCCCCGATTCTGGGAGCGGGCTATCCTTGCTCCCAAATCGGAAGCGAGAGGCGGCAGGCGGTCGGTCGGCGATGGACGAGCTGGGTGAGGCCCTCGGGCAGGTGCGGACGCGGATCGCGCGATACGGCGCGTCGCGGCACCTGAACGAGCAGGAGACGAAGGCGACGCTCATCGAGCCCGTCCTCCAGGCACTCGGCTGGGACGTCCACGACGTCGAGGAGGTCGCCTACGAGTACAAGGCCGAGCGGCGCGACCGGCCGGTCGACTACGCGCTCCTCCTCGACCGGACGCCCGCGCTCTTCGTCGAGGCGAAGGCCCTCGGGGAGGACCTCGACGACCGGCGGTGGGTTCGCCAGGTCATGACCTATGCGACGGTCGCGGGCGTCGAGTGGGTGGTCCTCACGAACGGCGACGGCTGGAGGCTCTACAACGCGCACGCGAAGGTCCCGGTTGAGGAGAAGCTGTTCAGGAGCGTGAAGGTCACGGAGGAGGGGGGCGCGGCGGAGGAGACGCTCCGGCTGCTCGCCCGCGACGCCGTGCCGGGGCCTGCGATCGGGGAGGCGTGGCGGCGCTACTTCATCGACCGGCGCGTGCTCAAGGCGATGCGGGAGTTGCTCGACGGGAGCATCGACGCCTCGATCGCGAAGCTGGTTCAGAAGAGGGCGCAGGGGCTCACGCCGGCGGAGGTCCGCGCCTCGCTCGCGCGGGCGCGGGTGACGGTGGAGTTCCCCCCGGGGCCGGCCCCCGCGCGGGGGGAGCCGGCACCGAGGCGGCAGCGAAACGCGGCCAAGGCGCACACCCCGGGGGTGACGGTCCGGCACCTGATCGACGCCGGCCTCGTGAAGCCCCCGGTCGATCTCTTCTGCACCTATAGAGGAAAGGAGGTCCGGGCGCGCATCGAGCCGGATGGCCGGATCCGCTTCGGCGACCAGGTCGTCGATTCGCTCTCCACGGCGGCGGGCATGGCGCGCGTCTCCGTGGCGGGGAGGTTCCCCGGCCGGAAGTACCCGCAGACCAACGGCTGGGACTTCTGGCGCTTCCGAGACGGGGACGGGACGCTTCGACCGATCGGCGAGCTGCGCAACCGAAACAGGAAGGGCACGCCGCCGTAGCCGCGCGACACGGCCAGAATGCGCTCCTCGGCGCCGTTCGATCCCCGCGGCCCAGAGCGCGGTGTCGGCAGCCCCTGTCAAGGGACTACTGGGCGTGCGAAACTCCCGCCGTGAACGGCGGCGAGGGCCAGCTCCCCGACGCGCTCCTGGGCGACCTCGCCCACCAGGCTCGTGCTCTCCCGCATTTCGGTTTCGCGATCGCCACGGCGGCCAGGGACCTCGTGAAGGCTGGCGTCCGAGAGCTGTACCCGTTGCACGAACGCTCGTGGCCCCTGCTCGGGGCCGGTGTGGCGTGGGACGTACGCCTTGTCGTCCCCGACAACTACCTGGTCGTGGTCCTTCGCGATCATCCGTCGGCGGATTGCGGCAACGGACAGGTGACGTTCGTTCCAGCGGCGGGTCTGGAGACGGTAGCCGGCGAGTCCGGCGAGGAGTGGCTGGATCGCATCCGGGCTCGCGTCGGCGCGTCGGTCCGGGACGGGTTCTTCATCCTCCCGCTGCTCGTCGCTTCGGAGGACGCGGGCGCGATCCTCCGCGCGTGGCAGGAGATGTGCTGGGACCGCGTGTGCGGGCAAGTCGCGCACAACCTGGCACTCCACGCAGGAGAGCTTGGGCTGCCGTCTCCCGAGGAGGCGGCCTCGTCGAGGGGACGCCGACCGCCGTTGAACGATACCGACCTGGCGATCGCCGAGCTCGTGTTCGCGAAGGGGCCACTCACCGCGAAACAGATCGAGGCGTCGCTGCCCCCGGGGCACCGCACGACGGAGGACAACGTGCGGCGGATCTTCTCCGAGAAGCTCGTGCCGCACTACGGCTTCCGCAACCCCCGGAACCGCAGGGGCTACGTCGCGCCGCCGAACCGCACCTGGCCCTGATGTGGCCTCGACGTGAGGCCACATCAAGGCCGCCCCCGCGACCGTATCGGCCTGCGTGGGGCAGGTTGCACGTTCACTGACGATCGAGGACGCGCTTGCGACGCTGGCGCGCCTCCCCGAGATCCTGAGCGCCGAGGAGGCGGCGGGCGCGGTCGGCATCTCGGTCCCGACGCTCCGCCGCCGGATCCAGGAGGGGCGCCTGCGGGCGCTCAAGACGAGCGCGGGTCGCGGCGGGCGGCTTCGGATCCTGAAGAAGGACCTCGCGCAGTTCCTGTCGGAGATGGGCCGGTGATCCGATCAGGTCCGCGCACCGCGAGTGCGGCCGCCGTAGCGCGGGTCCGAGGCGGCGGACGATGAGCGGGCGCCGGCCGACGCTGCCCCCGGATTCCGGGGGCTACCGCGCGCACCTCGAGGAGCAGGTCCTCGGCGGGCTCTTCCGTGCCGCCGGTGCGGGCGACTTGGTCGGAAGCCTCCGGGGGGAGCAGTTCGAGGTCGAGCGCCACAAGCGCATCATCGGGGCGATCCTCGACGCGCAGGCGGCGACGGGCGATGTCCGCCTGGAAACGGTCAAGGAGCGTCTGTCCGGGATCGACGCCGACTACCTCGACCTCATCGCCGCCGACGCGCCGGACGACATCGACACGCTCCGCCAGAGCCTCCGCGTCTTCGCGGCCATCGCTGACCTCCCGAGGATTCGAGGCCACGCCGGCCGCGTGGTCGAGGCGAAGACGTACCCGGACGCGCTGGCAGCTGCCGCGGATCTGAAGGAGGAAGTCGTCGGGGCGACGACGATGCCGCCCGCGGTGCGGGACCCGGACGACCGCCCCACGGTCCTCGCTCCGGGGCTGTACCGCCATGGGGAAGAGGTGCAGGAGGTGAGCACGGCCGACTTCTCTCGCGAGGTTCTTGCTTGTCTGCCCGCCGGCACGCTCTACCGCATGGACTTCGTGGTGGGGCGCATCGTCGGGCCGCCCGGCGCGCAGCGGTTCGTGCGGATGGACGAGCAGCTCATGCGCCAGGTCATCGACGACCACATGCGGCTCGTCGGAATGAAGCGTGGCGGCCCAGCGTTCTGCCCGTGCAGCAGGGACTGGGCGGGCCTGGTCCTGGCGGCGGCGGGCGCCTCCGACCGCGTCCAGACACTGCGAACGCTTGCGCATTATCCCGTCTACTGCCCTGGCTTCAGGTTGGCCCATCCGGGTTGGAACGAGGAGGGCGGCGTTTACTACGACCCGCCTCCTGAACTCCTCGATCTCAAGCCCTGCCCGACGAACGCCCGCGCGATCCTGAAGGACCTGCTCGTCGATTTCCCGTTCGGGGACGAGGCGTCCTTCGACAACTTCGTCGGGCTGATGATCACGCTCCTTCTCCGTCCGGCGATCGACGGCCCGGTCCCGCTCCACTTCTTTGCGGCGCCCATGCCGCGGACGGGGAAGGGGAAGCTGATCAACGCCGCCTTGGGCGAGGCGGTCCTCGGTCGCTCGATCGCCGCGATGCAGATCGGGAGAACGGAGGAGGAGCGCGAGAAGCGAATCACGAGTCTCATCCTCGCTGGCACGCAGGTCGTCCACCTCGACAACATCCCCGTCGGCGAGGTCCTCGACTCCCCCGCGCTCGCGTCGCTCGCCACGGCCTACCCCTTCTACTGCGGCCGCGTCCTCGGGCTTTCGAAGACGCCCGCCCTTCCCAACTCGCTCGTCGTCGTGCTCTCGGGGAATGCCCCGAAGACGACGGACGAGATCGCCAAGCGGATCGTGCCGATCTTCCTCCAGCCGAAGGACGACCACCCCGAGGACCGGGACGACTTCGTCCACGCGGAGATCGAGCAGTACGCCCGGTGCCAACGGCCCAAGGTACTGGCGGTGCTGCTGGGGCTGGTCGAGGGGTGGAAGGCCGCGGGGATGCCGACGTCCAGCGCAGGCCGGAGCATCGGCGGGTTCGAGGCTTGGAGCCGGGTCGTCGGCGGCGTGCTCAGCCACGCCGGCTTCACGAACTGGCTCTCGAACCAGAGGGCGTGGGCACGCGACGCCGACGAGTGGACGGCGGACGCGGAGACGCTCGTCCTGGCATGGCTTGAGAGGTACGACGACAAGGACATCTCCGCGACCGCGATCCTCAAGCTGGTCCGGCATCTGGAGATCTTCCCGGACGTCCTCGCGAAGGAGCCGCGGGGCCAGGTCGTGTCGCTGGCGCGGACGGTGCTCGCGCCGCTGTGCGGCCGGCCGGTCGCGGGTTGGATCGTCCGGCGAACAACGGCTGGCTCCAACTCCACGTACCGCCTGGAGGCGCGGTCCGCGGGGGTTCCGGGGGATCCGGGGGTTTCCCATCCCACCGCACGCATGTGCGAAGACCCGGGCAACGGCGCGCACGCGCAGAAAGGGAAAGGGGCGGGGGAAACCCCCGGAACCCACGAAACCCCCACGGCTGACCCGTCGGCGGACTTCGAGGAGGGAACGCTATGACCGCCCGCGACCTCCTCCGGGGCCTCGCGGACCGCGGCGTCGTGCTCTCCGTGAGCGGCGACACGGTCAAGTACCGTGCTCCGAGGCGCATCCTGACCGTCGAGGACCGAGCGCTCCTGGCCGAGCATCGTGAAGCCCTTCGCGACTACCTCCGCCGGCTCGCGCCCTACCTCTCGAGCCTCGTGCCGGCGCTGCTCGCGCGCCTCGCGGACGCGGGCTTCCACGTCGTTCTCGCGAACGGGCCGCGGATCGAGGCCGCGGAGGGGGCCGACGACAGCGCGGTGGACCCTGCCGTCGTCGATGCCGTCAACGACCGCCTCGACGAGCTCGTCGCGTTCCTCAGGAAGTCCTCGGCCGACATGACCGACGCGGAACTGCGCGCGCTGGGCTTCAGGCGTCGCCCGAACGGCGTCGTGATGCTCGGCGCGGACGCGCCCGAGTTCGGGGGTGGCTGGAGCCCGCCCGCCGGCTGGGGACTCGATCGGAGGGAGGGCGCGTGACCGCCCCGACGGCGCTGCGCGAGGGCGACCTGCTGACCGTGGCGCAGGTGCTTCGGCTCCTGCCGATCAGCAAGTCCACCCTCTACGAACTCGCCGCGGAGGGGGTCCTCCCGTCCTTCCGCGTCGGGGCGCCCGGGTCGCGCCGCGGGCGCCTTCTCTTCTGGCGCGCGGACGTCGAGGCGTTCGTCGCCCGTGCACGCCAGGCGGCCACACGGGTGCCCGTGGACGTGGATGCGGACGCAGTTCTTGCTCGTCTGCGGAGGCGGAGCCAAGCGCGACCGGACACGACCCGCGCGAATCGAGAAGGGAGAGCTTGAATGCAAACCAGGATCACCGACACGACGTGGTCACGACTGCGGGTGCGCACGGATGACCTCGTGCTCTTCGTCCTGCTGGAGCAGGAGATCCGCGGCGGTTGGCACCACAATTGCCAGCGGCGCTCACGCCGCGTGGAACTCGCGACGGACGTCGGGGAGATCACGATCTACTACGCGGGTTGCCGAAGGCACTTCGCGCCGATCCGGACCCAGCTGCTCATGGCGAGCCAGGATCTCGATGTGCAGATCCTGGGGTCGTGCGCAGAGGGGTGCCGGCACGCGCACTTCCTTCCGCATCCGCAGACGTGCCTGCAGTGCCTCGTCGCGTCCCTGAACCGTGGGGACCCCACGCGGCTGCGGATGCATCGGTAGGCGCGCGCGGCCCGTGGACGCCAAGGATGGCGAGTGTCCTGGCCTCGGGGCGGGGCCTAGTGGAAACCCAGCGAGAAACGAGTTGATGAACGCGGAAACCGACTCCTCCATGTGCAACATGAGCATCCAAGACCGCAGGTCACCCAAGCGACGCCGGTCCTTCGGCCGCGTCTCCCAGCGCCGGAGGGACGGCGCGTGGATCGTGCAGTTCATCGAGCCCGGCGCGCCGCGCGACAAGAAGGGGCGCCGGAAGTACACGACGCGCGCGGTCGAGTCGAAGCGCGAGGGCGAGGACTTCCTCCGCGAACTCCGCAAGACGATCCTCGCGGGGACCTTCCTGAAGGCGCCGGCAGAGCCCGAGCCGGGGCCTTCCGCGCAGGGGCTCACCATCGACCAGGCGATCGCGCAGTACATCGACGCTGCGCGCGCCGCCGCGAAGTCCGCGTCCACCGTTCGCCGCTACGAGGCGAACGCGCGGGCGATCGCGCAGTCGAGGATCGGGAGGAAGCTCGTCGCGGATCTGAGCGCCGGCGATGTCGAAAGCTACGTCGCGTGGAGGAGGGAGCGCCGCTGGTGGGTCCACCGGAAGGTGGGGGAGGCATACGACGCGCCCTCCGTGGTCGAGCTGCGCAAGGGCGCGTCCGCGAGTGCCGCGACGGTCAACCGCGACCTCCTGCTCCTGAAGGCGGCGCTCAACCGCCTGAAGAAGCTTGGTGCGATGGAGGAGAACCCGGTTGGGGCGATCAAGCCGCTGCGGGAGAAGCGGAAGAAGCGTGCCGTCCTCTCGAAGGAGGAGGCGAACGCGCTCCTCGCCGCGTGCAGCCCGCCGCTGCGCCTGCTCGTGCTGGCCGGACTCCTGACGGGCGCGCGGATGAACGAGCTTCTCCGGCTCAAGTGGGGCGACATCGACCTCTCGCGGAAGGCGATCAGCCTCTTCAGGCCGAAGACCGGGACCGCCGCTTCGATCCCGATGCACCCGACCCTCGCGGAGGAGCTACGCCGCGTGAAGGCCGAGCGGGCCAAGAAAGGGAAGCGGATCGTCGCCGACGGCGAGCCGGTCTTCCTCTCCCGCGACGGGACGCCGTACAAGTACCCGACGAGCGCGTGGCGGTTCGCGCTGAAGCGCGCCGGCCTCGCCGACCGCGAGGGGCTCTGCTTCCACAGCTTGAGGCACACGATGGCCACCGCGTACCTCGAAGGCGGCGCGGCCATCACGGACCTTCAGGGGCTGCTCGGGCACCAGTCGGTCAGCACGACGCAGATCTACGCGGGGATGGTGGACAAGCGGGCGCGGACGAGCCTTGAGGCGCTCGGGTTCGGGACGTAGGGGGCTCCGGGGGCACTCACCTTTCGAGATGCTCCACGAGCGCCCCCGCGAGCGCCTCGATCCCCCGGCGCGGCGCGACGACGACCTTGCCCGACCGCGCCTTCGTGTAGAACGTGCTCACCTTGTGGTCGAGCTCCGTCGCCGGCCAGACGACGACCACGTCGGCCCAGGCGATGTTCGTGCGCGCCTGCGGCAGCGTGTGCCGGTCCGTGCCGGAGACGATGCGGAGGTCGATGTCCTTCGGCCAGAGCTGCGAGAGCACCTTGTGGATGCCCGGCGCACCACCCACGACGACCACGCGCCGGACGCCGCGGCGCCGGCATGCCTCCGCGGCGCGCTGGAGCGCGAGGCGGTTCGGGGAGCCGCCGCACCGCTCGCAGTCCGTGTCGTCCTGCGCCGACACCATCTCCCGGCCGTCGCCCGGAGGCTCACCCATGCAGCGCGGGCAGAGCCGGACGAGCGCGGCATCGAGCGCGGCGGCAACCTTCTCCCTCCTCTCCGTTGCGATGCCCGCCTTGCGCGGGTTGGTGAGGTTGGCGCGGAAGATCACGTCCAGAGCACGTGCCAGCGCCTGAGGATGGCCGTATCCGAGCTCCCGGAGGAGCCGCTCGCGGTCGATCGCCTCGGTCACGACGCGGAGAGGATAGCGAAGGGGCCAGAACGCAGGTCTGCCCTCGTGTCGGGTCAGCCGCCTCGGTCCCGCGTGATCTCGACCCACTCCTTGACGAGCTCCGGCAGTCGGCCAACCACCTCGTGACCGAAGAGCACCTCATCCACATAACCCATGTGGAGCATGTCCACGATTCGGCAGAGGTACGACTTCCCGCAGTCCCACCAGGTGTACTTGGCGTCGATCACCAGGTAGTGCCTGACATAGATGTCCTCATGCTCACGGAGCTCCGCCAGCTCCATGCCGTCCAATAGCGACTCGTAGACCCCATCGGCGACGCGACTTCCGAACGTCGTCGTGTAGTAGTACTCCTTGATCTCCCAGATCGCTGTCGGGTTGACCGGGCTCGGAAACGCGCCATCCACGCGCCGGGAGAGCGTTCGCAGAGGCACACCGTCGCGCGTGATCGTCGTCAGTTGCCGCGGATCGTAGTCGCAGGGGAGAGTCCCCTTGTTTGCCTCGACGAGCATGTTCACGATTCCGGTCAAGTAGGCCGGCGCCTTCTTCTTCCCCTTCTGCTTGTTCATCGGGATCGGGCACTGCGGCTTCAGGCGCTTCCTGAGACGCTCGAACAGCTTCCTTGCACGGTCAACGTCCATCAGGTGCGGTCGGACCAGCTTGTTGAGCACGCCCGCGCGGTGCTCGAAGTAGCCGACCAGATCGGAACCGAGTCGGGTCGGCCGGTCGCCGTCCGCGAGGTGCTGCGTCTTCAATCCCAGGTTGCCGAGCGCCGCAGATGCCTCCTGGAGCGTCGGCACCTTGATGCGCTTCGTCCGCTTCTCGGTGTAGCCGACCTCCTCCGAGATCGTTCGCACGTTCGCCCAGAAGTCCTCGGGTTGGTTCCTGAAGCGGGCGTCCGGCTTCACGGTTCGCGCTCCTCGAGGCTGCGCACGAACTCGAGGAGGGTGGTCCCCAGCGCCGCGCAGACGTTCCGGAGCTCGATCAGGTCAAGGCGCCTCTCGCCCGACTCGTACTTGCTCACGAACGACTGGGGTTGATGGAGTCGCGCCGCGACATCCGCCTGACGCAGCTTCGCCGCCAGGCGCGTCTCCTTCAGGAGGGCAAGCAGCCGCTTCTGCTGCCTGGAGAACGTGGATTTCTCCATCGGCCCAGGGACGCTATGCCCCCTTGCAGGATATCCCAAAAGAGGATACGCTGGGCGTTGTCCCCCCGAGAGCCGACGATGGCACGCCGCATGACACGACAGCTCCTGCTCGACGGACACGCCGCGGAGTACACGCGCCCCAGGTGGCCGCTGCTCAAGTGGATCGGGAGCAAGTACCGCTATGCGGAGACCATCGCGTCGCACTTCCCTCGCGACTTCCGTGCCTACTACGAGGTCTTCCTCGGTAGCGGCGCCCTACTCGGAACCGTCGCGCCCGATCGTGGCGTAGGCGCCGACTCGTTCTCGCCGCTTGTCGAGATCTGGCAGACCCTGCAGCGGAATCCGGATACCGTGAAGCGGTGGTATGCGGACCGGTGGAGGCTCGCCATGAGAGGCGAGAGAGTCGCCGGGTACGAGCAGATCAAGCAGTCGTACAACGCGAGCCCGAACGGGGCTGACTTCCTCTTCCTGACCCGTGCGTGCTATGGGGGGGTCGTTCGGTTCCGAAAGAACGACGGATACATGTCCACTCCCTGCGGCATCCACACGCCGATCCATCCCGAGTCGTTCGCGATGCGTGTGGACGAGTGGGCCAGCCGAGTTCGGAACAGCCGGTTCATTCTGGCCGACTACCGCGAGGTCATGGCTGAGGCGAAGGCGGGCGACCTGGTCTACTGCGACCCGCCGTACGCGCATACGCAGACGATCGTCTACGGCGCGCAGGGATTCGATCTCGGGGAGCTTTTCAAGGCGATTGCTCGATGCAAGGACCGCGGCGTGCGGATCGCGTTGAGCATTGACGGCACGAAGCGGTCGGGCGACTTCGTCTGTGACCTGGCGCTGCCGGGAGGCCTGTTCGAACGGGAGACTCGCATTCGCTGCGGCCGATCCATGCTGAGGCGTTTCCAGATGAACGGCAGGACGCTGGAGAAGGAGGAGGTCACCGATCGCCTGCTGCTCACGTACTGATCGAATCTCGCCGACAGTGCGGCGGTCACAGAGGAAGAGGTGCGCGCGATGATGCGGAGGCCCTGCAAGTACGGCTGCGGCAACGAAGTCGCGCACAACGCGAAGGCGTGCCCCAAGTGCGGCGGGAGGAAGCCGTACCCGACGACCGCCCGCGATGTCGCGGGCGCAGTGCTCGTGATCGCGGTGATCATCGTGGCCGTGGTGGCCAGCTCCGGCTCGAAGTCCAAGGAGAAGGAGCGATCGCCTGAGCGAGCCGTTCCCCGCTCGCGCGACCACACCGCGCCTGCCGGAATGGGGATCGTCTATGCGGAGCTCCGCGCCACGCTCGGGGAGTTCCTGCTCGCCGACGAGGAGAAGCCGGGGGGGCGGTTCGCGCGAGCGAGGAACGGCATCGCGATCCTCGACACGGAGGGGCCAGCGGAGGACATCACGAGCGCCAGTCTCGTTGTGGGGTTCCCCAGCGACAACGCCAAGCTCGCCCAGGAGAATCGGGAGATACTCCGTCGCTTCGTGGGCCTTGTTCTCGCCGACTGGCCTGCGGCCGATGCGTGGGTGCTCGACACGATCAGACCGCTGGCCGGGACAGCCAAGGAAGTGACGCGGGTTGCGAGAGGGAGGACGATCGTCGTCAGTTCCTTGGGCGCGGTCACCGTCACCGGGCCACCGCTTGCGCCCGCAGTTCGTGCAGGGCGGCAGATCGTTGAGCGGGCGCTCGCGAGCTTCCCGAAGCTCCACCCCTGGTATCTGACCCCGCACCTCTCCAATCCGCTGTACCAGCCGAAGGCGGCGCTGCACCTTCCCGCGAAGGCGTGGGCGAATCTCACCGATGAGGAGCGCGTGTCGGTGCGCGCCTACGTGGCGAGCTACGTGCCCGACATGAAGTCCTCGCCGTTCGACTTCGCGACGGGCGGGCGAGAAATCGCGCGCGACGCTCCCGTGGCCTCGATGCTCCGGGACGCGGTCGCGAAGATGGGGCCTGACGACTGGGAGATCGCCACCGGCTCCTTCAGTGAGGACGGGCGCGACATCGTGCCCGATGAGGAGGTCGCATCGGGTGCCACCAAAGGCGGTGCAGGCACGGCCAAGTAGACGGAGGCCAGCGCCGGGCTGCCAGTCGCGTCGCTGTTCGTGCTCATCTGACCGAGGGCGTCAACCGCGCCGCACCGTTCACTGAAGAGGACAGTGCGGTCGTGCGGGGACAGCGCCAGCCCCCGAGCGCGGCCCGGTGCCCCGAACGCCCTTCGTGCCCGGCCCTCCCTCCGATCCAGTAGACCGCAGCTCCCCTGCGGGGGTATGCTCTCCCTCTCCCTTCCGGGGGCGGTGCATTGATCCAGGGAGTGCGGCTCCCGGCTGGGGGAGAGGCCATGATCGACGAGAAGAGCTACGAGCGGATCACGTCGGAGCTGCGGGAGCGGATTCGTGCCGACCGCCAGATCCTCGACAGGCTCCGGGAGGATGTCCGGACCTACCTCAAGGACGTGCGTCGCATCCAACCGCGATCCGTGACCGCGATCTCCCTCGTCGGAACCGACGGCGGCAACAACCGGGTCCAGTTCGATCCGTTCCTCGCGCAGGTGGTGCGCGTCGTCGACTCGGCCAACAACGAGTACTGCCTGGACATTGTAACGCCGTCCTCGGACCGGCGCGCGGTCGGCGACCGCCACCTCAAGGAGCGGACCCCGCTCGGCCGCATGATGGAGTGGCTCGGCGTGGAGACCCTCTGGGATCTGTCGTCCATGATCCCGCGCCCCGAGAAGGAGCCCAAGCCTTCGTGGGTGCAGGTCTACAGGGAGCTGACCGAGTGGGCCGTGCTCCTCTGCCTCGTGCGGGAGAAGGACTTCGGCACGGATACCGTCGTTGTGTGCGACGGATTCCTGCGCAGCAAGGTCTTCGCGCGGCACAAGGAGCGCGACCTCTTCCCGGTCTATCGCGAGAGGCTCGAGGAGGGCATCAGGAACCAGCGGGACAAGAACCGGCGCCAGCTCTACGTCGTCGGGGTCGCCAAGCACAGCAAGGTGCTGCAGCAGTATCGGCTCGCGATGGCGATCGAGGGGATCCTCAGGACGGACTACCCGGCCTACGTCGAGATCGACCGGAGGCTCGAGGAGAAGGTCTACAAGTGGTCCGAGTACGCGCGCGGCGACGAGCGCGAGGGCGAGGGGGGCGAGATCAACAAGTTCGTCGCGGGGAAGATGTTCTTCGTCAAGTTCGGCTCGAAGCCGCGGGATCCGATCTGGCCCGTGGACCTCCTGATCTCGCAGGTCGGCGACCACTCGAAGATCATGGGTTACCTGCTGGCGGACTCCATCGAAGGGTTCCCCGTCCCCTTCTACCCGCTCTGCCTCCAGCGTGCCCACGACAACGCCTCCCTTGTCGATTTCGACATGGACATCCTGCAGGACGGGATCGTGGGTTCTATTCGCGAAGTGCTGGGCGTCAAGGGCGACATCATCGACGAACTGCTCCTGCTCGACGAGGACCCGAGCCAGCGGCGGTACATGGGGAGGGGTTAGCCGTGAGCAAGAGCGTCGATCTGTTCCCGAAGGACCACATCGTCGGGATCTTCCGCGGGTTCCGCGAAGGCGGCCTCGAGTTCCACGCCGACTTGGCGTTGCCCTACCGGAGCGACTTCCAGACGATTCCGATGCACGGCCAGTTCCTGATCGTCCAGCTTGAGAGCCCGGACGAAGGCGTGCTGGGTCGCATCTCATCGCTCTCCTCCGAGGGCCGCCTGACCGGGCCTTCGGGGGAGGAGTTCAACATCCGCGCGATGCGCGAGGGGCGGGCCGTCCCGGAGCAGCTCCGCGAGGACTTCCTCAAGTACCGCGTGGACATCCGGGTCCTGGGCGTTCTCCGTCGCGACGCGGAGAAGGGCGTCAGGTTCGTCGCCTCGCACCGCCGCCTGCCGCACGTGGGCAGCCCCGTCGCGTTCCTGAACAACGAGCTGCTGCGCCACGTCGCAGGGCACCACGAGAACGGCGCCGATCTGGGCTTCCTCGCCTACGGGGAGTTCGTGTACGCCGAGGGTGACAAGAGGCTGAACACGGAGCCCGGCCTTCAGGTGCGGTCGCCGGCGACGATCGTGCGGTTCCCCGTGCAAAACCTCGTGTCGCGGCGCAGCTTCGTCTTCGCTCGGGCCGGGTTCGGGAAGTCCAACCTCAACAAGCTGCTCTTCAGCACGCTCTACCGGGAGACGCCCCACGTCGAGAAGCGCGGCGGCCGGAGAGTGCCCGTCGGCACCCTCATCTTCGATCCCGATGGGGAGTACTTCTGGCCCGACGACAAGGGCCGCCCGGGCCTCTGCGATGTGGAGCCCCTCAAGGACCAGGTCGTCGTCTTCACGTCCCGCGGGGCACCGAGTTCGTTCTACGGCTCGTTCGTCGCCGGGGACATCAAGCTCGACATCCGCCGCCTGCGGCCCGCCGATGTGGTCTCCATCGCGCTCAGTCCCGAGAAGCAGGACCAGCAGAACGTCCGCAAGCTCAAGGGGATGACGGACACGAACTGGCAGGAGCTGGTGGACCTGATCGACCGGGAAGGGCACTCCGCCGACCTCAACACGGTCAAGCAGCTGATGCGGCTGGAGGAGGGGCAGGACGCCGAGGCGCTCGCGGGCCGGGCGAACATGACCACCATCGTGCGGATGCTGCACGACGCGCGCAGCCAGCTGCTCGACATGCTCATGGCCGCGCTCTCCGACGGGAAGCTCTGCGTGATCGACGTATCCCAGCTCCGAGGCGAGGCGGCACTCGTGCTGTCCGGCCTCCTCCTGCGCCGGATCTTCCAGCGCAATCAGGACGAGTTCACGAAGGCGGAGCCCCGGACGATCCCGACCATCGCGGTGGTCGAGGAGGCGCAGGCCGTCCTGCACGAGCGGCACGCAGCCTCGGCGCCCTACGTCGAGTGGGTCAAGGAAGGCCGGAAGTACGACCTCGGCGCAGTGCTCATCACGCAGCAGCCCGGGAGCATCCCGACGGAGATCCTCAGCCAGGGGGACAACTGGTTCCTCTTCCATCTTCTCTCAGCCGCGGACCTGCAGAAGGTGCACCACGCCAACGCCCACTTCAGCGACGACATCCTGAGCGCGCTCCTGAACGAGCCCATCCCGGGCCAGGGTGTCTTCTGGAGCAGCGTTGCGGGCAAGCCCTACCCCGTGTCCCTCCGCGTGCTCTCGTTCGAGCACGCCCATCCGTGCCTCGACCCGAACTACTCGCGAAGCGCGGTGGACACCTATGCGACGCGGCTCCGGTCGAAGTACGCGGCGATCGTTCCCCAGGCCCGCGCTGCCTCGGTCGTCAAGGAAGCTACGCCTGTCCCCGATCAGGCCCCCGTCCTCGAGGAGGCCCCTGAGCACGAGGAGGGCGTGGACCCCCTGCGGGTACTTCAGGAGCGGGCCATCGCCACGCTCAGGAACGACGAGGACTTCAAGCGTTCGATGGAGGGAAACGGCATCCCCTGGGGCGTCGTCTTGGGCAAGCTGAAGGACGCCCTGCCGAAGGAACTCGACGACCGCGACGACATGGCCTACGGACTCGTTGCCCGGGCGATGGACGAGATCCTGGGCAAGCAGGCGTGGGACACCGAAAAGCGCGCGACCAAGAGCGGGAAACAAGTCACCTTCATCTTCAAGAAGGCCTAGATCTCAAGCCGGGCGTAGACGTCGTGCTCGCGCAGCGCCCGCGCGCTCGCCCCCTTGAACTGATCCGCTTGTCGCCTGCCGGCGTGCGCGTCCCCCGCGTCGTGAATCGTCGTGACCCGCCAGCCCGTCTCCCTGAGGGAGGATCTGAGCAGGTCGAGCGGCGGCTGGAGCCGGTCGTGGATGGCGCCGAATCGAACGACGAGGTGCGCACCGGGCTTCGACACGGCGGCCGCGTTCAACCAGACCTGCCGAAGGTCGTCCGCGAAGGTCTCCGGTCCCGCGTGGACCACGGCGTCGGAAGGATGGCTGTAGTCCACATGGTCGGGACCGCCGAGGAACCAGTACCGCAGCCACTGGTCGGGCAGGTAGGTCCGCATCCCGTAGTACGGCGGCGACGTGATCACCCAGTGGTAGCGCCGCCGCGAAGGAAAGGACCTGCGGTCGCGACTGTCGCCCCTGATGATCGCCCCGCGCCCCGCCGCCGGCTGTTCGGAGAGGTAGTGGGCGGCGCGCCGACGGATGAGGTCGAGCACGTCAACCCGAGGCGGGCGGAGGCCTCGGCTGCGCCAGAAGCGGAGGGCGTAGCCCGGTTTCGGGGCGTAGGTGCGCGGCGCCTGATTCGACAGGTACGAGGGCAGCCCCCGGTTGCGCGGACCGTGGAGCGCCCCGAGGATGATGGCCCTGAGGACGATCCTCGTGTCGCTGCTGCATCGTCGGAGCAGCGATCCCCTCAGGGTGCACAAGTCGAGCAGGGTCTCCTCGTGGAAGGCCCATTGCCAGAAGGCGCCTCGGGGAAGGTCCGGCCTCTCGCGCGATGCAGCGAGGATGGCGTGGCCGCACCGGATCACCGCCTCGGGCTGCACGCGGGGGAGTTTTGCCTCGGCGATGGCGGCGGCGACCGGGCTGCTGTCGATTCCGACCGAGGCCAGGCCGAGGGTTCGCGCGGCGTAGTTCGTGGTGCCGCGACCGCAGAAGGGATCGAGCACGGAATCGCCGCTCTGGGCGCGCCGGAGCACCCGCACCGGAAACTCGATCGGGAACATCGTGAAGTAGGGGCAGACGGTGTGAACGGACGCGCCCATCGCCGGAAGGATGCCACGCGGGCGGGGCTTCGTGAAGGCTCCGACAGAATCCCGTTCCGACACGAGAGGTCGGAGATCGGGAGGTCGTGCTGGTGCCGCCCCTGCGAACCGCGGCGCTTCCCGTCCTCCTCCTGCGCCGTCCCCGCGCGCGACGCGGTGCCCGCGTCTGCTGGGCGCCGACGAGAGGGGACGTCGGAGGCACGGGCGCGAAAGATGCGCATCCAAGTGCGCATCCAAGGGGGAAAGAGCGGAGGTTTCCGACCTCCGTGGAAACTCCGGGAATCGCCCTAACCCTCTACCCCGTCGCGCCTTGTAGCTGGCGACCCCGGCCGGATTCGAACCGACGACCTGCGGTTTAGGAAACCGCCGCTCTATCCATCTGAGCTACGGGGTCGCACGCGCGCATCCTACCAGCAGCACGGAGGCGCGCCGCGTCACGGGGTCAGGATCGCGCCCGTGTTCACGTAGGTGTCCGCGGGTTCGACGGCGCCGCCCCAGAGGATCATCGCGGCGCCGGTCCAGACGGCGGTGTGGTCGGCGCGGGCGGCGGGCGCGGACGTCGCGGCGATCGCGCGCCACGTGTTCGCGGCCGGGTCGTAGGCGCGGCCGTCGCCGAGCATCCCCGCGCCCCCGCGGCCCCCCCAGACAAGCATCTCGGTCCCGGTCCACACCGCCGAGTGGCCGTGGCGACCGCCCGGCGCTCCGCCCGCGGCCGTCGCCGCCCACGAGTTCGAGCCGAACGAGTAGCGACCGCCGGTCGCGAGACCGGGACTCACGTCCGTGCGCCCGCCCCACACGATCATCTCGGCGCCGGACCAGACGGCCGTGTGGCTCATGCGCGGCGACGGCGCAGTGGCCGTGTCCGTCGCCGTCCACGCGCCGAGGACCGGCTCGTACGCGCCGCCCGTGTTCTGCGTCGAGAGAGTGAGCGCGAACGCGTCGCGGCCGCCCCACACGATCATCCGCGCGCCGGTCCACACGGCGCTGTGCGCGCGCGCGGCGGGCGTCATCGAAGGGGCGATCGGGGACCACGCGTCCGCGACCGGGTCGTACGCGCCGCCGTTGCCGAACACCTTGTCCACCGCGTTCGGCGCGGGCGGGGGAAAGGCCCCCTGGCCCCCCCAAACCAGCATGCGGGTGCCGGTCCACACGGCCGTGTGGATCGCGCGCGCCTCGGGGGCCCCCGTCGCGGAGATCGTCCTCCAGCTGTTGGTCGAGGGGCGGTACGCGCCGCCGTCGCCGCGGAGGCCCGCGCTGTCGTAGCCGCCCCACACGATCATCTCGCTCCCCGTCCACACCGCGGTGTGGCCGAAGCGCGCGGCGGGCGCGCCCGCGGTCGGGAGCGCGCGCCACGTGTTCGCGACGGGGTCAAACGCGCCGCCGGTGTTCTTCACCCCGACGAAGTCGAGGCCGCCCCAGACGATCATCTCGCTGCCCGTCCAGACGGCCGTGTGGTAGCCCCGCGCGCTCGGCGCGTTCAGAAGGCTCGTCGCGGCCCACGTGCCCGCGCCGGGGCCCGGGCCGCCGCTCGGGCCGACGACCAGCGAGAGGTCCGCCGTCACCGTCGCGCCCGACGAGTCGCGCAGCTCGACGGTGATCGGGAACGTGCCTGCGGCGGCCGGCGTGCCCGTGAGCGTGGCGCGCGAGCCCGACGTCGGCAGCCCGCCGACGCCCGCCGGCAGCGCACCCGAGACGAGCCGCCACGCGTACCCCTCCTCCGTGCCGCCCGAGCCCACGAGCGAAGCCGTGTACGCGAACCCCTCCGTCGCCGCCGGGAGCGAAGCGGGGAAGATCGCGAGCGCGTCGTCGCCCGACGAGCCGCCGCCCCCGCTGCACGCCGCGGCGAGAAGGGCGACGAGGAGGATCCGCATGGCTGTGGCTCCAAAGCAACTCCCGGGCCATTGCGTTCCGGCCGCGCCGCGCGCCCGGGGGCAGTCACCGTCCGGTGACAGCGAGGTAGGGGGGCCTCGGGGGCGGGGGTTCCCCACGCCCCTCCCCATCCTTTATCTTGCAGGCGTGCGCCGCGCCGTCCTCCTCCTTCTCCCGCTCGCGGCGGTCGGCGCCGAGGAGCGCATCTCCTGGGATCTCGAGGGGTACCCGCGGCTCTTCGAGGCCGCCTCGCGCGCGCGGCGCGACGGCAAGCGGCTGCTCCTCGGCCTCTCCGGCTCTCCGACGTGATGAGGGCCGGTCGATCTGACGAGCGGTCCGCTCGCCACACGCCTTGAGGATCCGCGGATCGTGCGCGCCGCGGGCGCGTTCGTGCGGCTGCTGGTGCGGGTGCCGGAGGCGTACTCCCTCCTCGAGCCCTTCGCCGCCTCGCGGCCGGGGCTCGTCATCTTGGACGGGCACGGCCGCCGGGTCGATGCGATCGACTTGCACGCGGTCAAGGACCCTGCCGAGATCGCGACGCGGCTCGAGCAGGCGGCAGCCGCGCCCGCGGTCGAGCGCATTCGGATCGGGATGGAGGGGGCTGCGGGGGCCGCGGCGCTCAAGGGCGTGAAGGGGATCCGCGACGTCGAAGTGCATGGCCGCGACCTGATCCTCACCGCCGAGCCGGGCGCGGCGAGCCCGGCTGTCCTTCGGGAGAGTGCCGGGACGCCCGCCCTCCGCATCGAGGATCCCGCGGAGATCGCGCTCGCGGCGGAGGAGGAGGCGCCGGGCGCGTGGTACGTGGAGGACCGTCGCGCCTACGTCCCGCGGGTCTTTCTCGATCCCGCGTGGAAGATCGCGACGCTCGAGACGAGGGTGATCGACATCAAGGGCGTCGGGAAGGGTCCGCGGGCAGCCATCATCCCCTTCGCAGCGCTCAAGGTGACGGGCGTCCTCGCCGCGGTGCCCGACTTCGAGAAGGAGACGCTGACCGTCGTCGCGCGCGCGGGCGCCGTGGACTGGAGCGCGGTCGAGAAGTCGGTCGCCGCCGCGCGCTGAGCCGTCACACCGCGAAGAACGCGGCGACGTCCACACTTAGGCCGGGCACCGCCCGCGACTCCGCGACCTCCCCGGCCGCGAAGAGGCGAGTCGTCGGCCCAGCGAAATCGTGGATCTCGATCGTCTCGGCGACGGCGTCGAGGAGCCACGCCTCCTTCACCCCCGCGGTGGCGTAGATCCGCAGTTTCGCGCCGCGGTCGTAATGCTGCGTCGAGGGCGAGAGGATCTCGGCCACGAGGACGGGCGTGGGAGGCTTCCAGTACCGGCCCGTCGCCTTCGTGCCCTCCGGAAACACGACGACGTCGGGCTGCACAATCTCCTCGTCGGGCGGCTTGCCCACCACGATCTCGAACCTGGAGCCGAGGACGCGGTCGTACCAGGCGGGGCCGAAGAGATCCGCGAGCACGCTGATGACGCGGTGCCCGAGCCGCTCGTGCCAAGGGGTCGGCGCGGGGGTCATCACCAGCTCCCCCTCGATGAGCTGCGCGTAGGCGCCCTCGGGGAGCCTGTCGTAGTCCGCCCGGGTGTGCCGGACCTTGTGCATCGCCATGAATCTACCACCTCCAGTACGTCGGGGTCGGTGTCACGTCGAGCGCGCTCACGGGCGAGACGGCCCGCACGACCGCGAACTTGTGTCGCGCGACGGTGTCATGGCGCGATGGCGCGAAGCGGCCCGCTCCTCGGGCGGGATCTCACGCGCCCGCGTTTGTGTCGGGACCCGGTGTCATGGCGCGTGGCGCGATTCGGAGTCCGGGTTCCCGCGGCCTCCCTACATCGTCTCGCTGCCGTCGGCCCGCTGGAGCTCGTGCATCACACCCGCCGCCGCCGCGAGCGCCACGAAGACCACGAAGTGCCAGAGCGCGAGGACGCCCAGGATCCCGTACACCACGACGTACGCGACCGCCGCTGCCACGGGGTAGCCCACTTGGCCGACGCGCAGCCGAAAGCACGTCCATCCGAGCGCGATGCCCGGCACGACCAGCACGAGCAGGCGTCCCGCGGAGAGTCCCCCGAACAGGAACTGAGTGAGCGCGAAGAGCATGACGCCCTCCACGAGGTAGCGTACTTCCGTCGAGCGTCGTCGCGCGAGGATCCGCTCGCGCCGCCGATCCTCCTCGCGGCGGTACTCCTCGCGCAGCTGTTGCAGTTGCATGGCCGCGTCTACCGTGCGCGACGCCGCGTCATTCGCCCGGCCCGGCTCGCTCCGCCTCATCACGGGACGAAGGGGTGATCAGTCTTCCGCGCGCTTCGCGTTCGCGGGCTCGGCCGGAGGCTGCAGCGGCCGTTTCTTCAGGGCTTTCTCGTTCACGGCGGCCTTCGCCGCCTTCGGCGCCGGCGCGAAGACGTTCTCCTTCTCGAGCGGCACGCCGAAGGCGTCGGCCAGCCGGTTCATCGTGTTGTACCGGCACACCGCGAAGACCAGCTCGACGATCTGCGCGTCGTTCAGGTACGGACGCAAGCTGTCCACGTCCTCCTGCGTGACAGATGCCGGCTCGCGGCTCACCTTCCGGGCGAAGGCGAAGACCGCGCGGCGCATCGGGTCCGCGCTCTCCTCGATGCAAAGGACATCGTGCTCGGGGACGCCCGCCAACTCGGACGTCATGACCACGTGACCCATTCAGTAGAAGCAGTCGTTCGCGCTCGAGACGACGTAGAAGACCTCGCTCATGAGCCGCCGGTCGATCGTGCCCTCCTTCCCGAGCGCGCCCCACGCGGCCATCTCCGCCGCGAAGGTCTTCGGCATGTGCGCCGCGACCCGCGCGAGGTTCGGCGCGCGCTTGCCCGGGAACCCGCCCATCGCGGCGCGAGCGTCCTTGTCCGAGAGCATCGGGAGGTAGGGTTTGCGCTCCCTCGTCTCCGCGAGGCCCCGCTTTGCCGAGTCAGGATCGTGGGGGGCTTGGGGGGCTGCGCAGGCGGCAGCGAGGAAGAGCGCGGGGAGGATCGTCCGCATGCCGTAGAGATTACGCCGGAACGTCAGACGCTGCCTTCGCGCTTGCCGAACGTGATCCCCGCGGCGTACACGAGGGCGACCGCGAGGCCGATTCCCGTGGCCCACATGCCGAAGGCCGTCGGCCCGCCGGCCACCGTGCCCGCGTCGAACGTCGAGACGAGGCCGATGTTGTGCGCGATAGAGCCGCCGACGGCGATCCCGGCGACGGTCATGAAGGCGTCGCCGTTGCCCTCGCCGGCCATCACGAGCTGGCGGACCGGGCAGCCGCCCGCGAGCACGCCGCAGAGCCCGGTGAGGGCCATCGCGAGGACGTTCCACAGGACGTCGCGGTGCGCGAACGGCTGGCCCCCGAAGCCCCCCCGGAATCCGCCGGTGGCGAGGGCCGCGGCCGCGTAGGCGGCGATGAAGAGCACCGCGGCGAGGAGCATGCGCTTGCGCTTGAGGAAGATCTGCCGCGCGGCGCTCACGGCGCAGAAGCCGGTCGCGGAGAGCGCCGCCCCCGCGCCGCCGGCGATCGCGAGCGCCGTGAGCCACGGCGCGTGCGCCGGGGGCTCGGCCGAGCCGGGCGGCGGGCCCTTGAGGAGGCGGCCCACATAGAGGAAGAGGACGATCGCCGCGACGGTGGGGCCGACGAGGCCGACCGGCGCCGCGACCACCTGCGTCCGGCCGACGGTGTAGCCGCGCCGCTCGAAGAAGTGGCCGATGCCGACGCCCAGGACGAAGCCGCCCGCGCCGACGACCGCGTTCATGTCGCCGCCGCCGAGCCGCTGGAGCATGCGGAAGGGGCAGCCGAGGAAGACGAGCGCCCCGACCGCCATCCACATGCCGAAGAAGAAGCGGGTGGCGGCGAAGCTGCCGGAGCGCGCGCCGAAGCGGCGCGTCGCGACGACACACGCGAGGGCGCCGAGCATCACGCCCGCGACCTCCGGGCGGAAGATACGCGGCTTCTCGATCATGCCGAGCGAGCCCGCGACGTCGCGGAGGAAGCACGCGCCGCAGATGCCCATGTTGCCGGGATTGCCGAGCTTGACGAGCACAGCGCACGCGGCGCCGACCGCCGCGGCGAGCGCGAGCGCGGGGAGGATCGGGCCATCCCCTCGAAGCACCCCGGGATTCTACACACCCGCGCGCCCGGAGGCGGCTGTGTGCCCCCGAGCCCCCCGGGCGGTACACTCACCCACGGGAGGTCCGCTCATGCGCCTTACGCTCACGCTCGTCGCTCTTCCTCTTCTCCTCGCCGCCGTCCTCGCGGGCGACCCCGCCGAGGACGTGCTCGCGGCCATCGACAAGGGGCGCGAGGCGTTCAAGGCCGGGAAGGACCAGGAGGCGATCGAGCAGCTCCAGAAGGCGATCGGCCTCATCCAGGCGAAGGCGATGAAGGGGCTCGAGGCGTTCCTGCCCACGCGCGACGAGAAGGAATGGGAGATGGGGGAGATCGACAGCCAGAGCGGCAACTGGGGCAGCGGCGAGACGGCGTTCGTGTGGAGCCAGGTGCAGCGGCGCTACACGAAGAAGGGCTCGGAGGACGGCCCCGAGGTGACCGTCATGATCACGAGCTGGCCGCAGATGATCGAGGGCCAGCGCGCCATGATCCAGATGTACAAGGACCCCGCCATGCGCGCGTTGCTCGCGCAGGACCCGAACGCTCCCAAGATGGAGTTGATCGAGAAGGACGGCTGGATCGCCATGGTCACGAAGCAGGAGCAGGACTGCAACATGGTCGGCTTCCACGAGAAGATCATGGTGCAGGTCCAGGTGAACAAGCCCGACGACGCGATCGCGAAGGAGTTCTGGGGCGCGATGGACACGAAGGGGCTCGGCGAAGCGACGAAGTAGGTCGAGGGGGCCTGGGGGGCCGGCCGCATGGCAGAATGGGGCCATGCGGCGGGCCCTCGTGCTCGCGTCCTTCGCTGCCCTCGCGCGTGGCGACGAGGCGGTGCCCACGCCGGACGCCATCAACCGCGCGATTGACGCCGGCGTCGCTTGGCTTATGTCCGCGCAGCGGGAGAACGGAAGCTGGGGACCCTGCGTGGGAGGGGACTCCTACGACGGCGGCCCGGGAGGATTCTGCTACCCCCTCGGGCCCACCGCCTTCTCCCTTTTCACGCTCGCGGTCTGCGGCGTGCCC
>Ga0187893_10003410_pt1 | contig 32334 bp, 32 predicted proteins | sample MA1701074metaG_FD_139574 | JGI IMG/M metagenome (GOLD analysis project Ga0187893, IMG submission 139574) | White microbial mat communities from a basaltic lava cave in the Kipuka Kanohina Cave System on the Island of Hawaii, USA - MA170107-4 metaG ...
CCCGCAATGGTCAGCGAAGAGTGCCTCGACACCATCTTCCGCAAGGCGCGCACCCACAACAGCTTCTCCGGCGAGGTGACCGACGCGCAGCTCCGCTCGATCTGGGACCTGGTGAAGCTGGGGCCGACGACGGGCAACTCGCAGCCGGCGCGCATCGTCTTCGCGCGGAGCCGGGAAGCGAAGGAGCGGCTGAAGCCCCATCTCAGCCCGGGCAACCAGGACAAGGTGATGGCGGCGCCGGTCACCGCGATCATCGCGTACGACGCGATGTTCTACGAGCTCTTGCCGCGGACCTTCCCGCACAACCCGGCGATGAAGAACGCGTTCGCGGGCGAGGAGAAGAAGGCGCACGCCGAGACCACCGCGCTCAGGAACAGCTCGCTGCAGGGCGCCTACTTCATCGTCGCCGCGCGCGCGCTCGGGATCGACACCGGCCCGATGTCGGGCTTCAACAACGCCGGCGTCGACAAGGAATTCTTCGCCGGCACGACGTGGAAGTCCAACTTCCTGTGCAACCTCGGCAAGGGCGACTGGTCGAAGGTGTTCGATCGCAACCCGCGGCTCGGCTTCGACGAGGCGTGCAAGGTGATCTGAGGGGAGTTTCGCCGGGCGGGAGCCGAGCGGCCGCGAGAAGCCGCCACCACCAAAGGAGAAGGCAATGGACGAGAACACGGGCGACAAGACGCGCGACGCGGAGCTGCAGAAGGCCGCGCTCGAATACCACCGCCTGCCCACGCCGGGCAAGATCTCGATCGCGCCGACGAAAGGCCTGACCAACCAGCGCGACCTCGCGCTCGCCTACTCGCCGGGCGTCGCGTACGCCTGCCTCGCGATCAGGGACGACCCGAAGCAGGCCGCGAGCCTCACCTCGCGCGCGAACCTCGTCGGCGTCATCACCAACGGGACGGCGGTGCTCGGCCTCGGCCACATCGGCCCGCTCGCGGCGAAGCCGGTGATGGAGGGCAAGGGCTGCCTCTTCAAGAAGTTCGCCGGCATCGACGTCTTCGACATCGAGCTCGCCGAGCTCGACCCGGACGCGCTCGTCGCCCACGTCGCCGCGCTCGAGCCGACCCTCGGCGGCGTGAACCTCGAGGACATCAAGGCGCCGGAGTGCTTCTACGTCGAAGCGAAGCTCCGCGAGCGGCTCAACATCCCGGTGTTCCACGACGATCAGCACGGCACCGCGATCATCTCGGCCGCGGCAGTGCTGAACGGCATGAAGATCGTCGGCAAGTCGCTCGGCGACATCAAGCTCGTGTGCTCGGGCGCGGGGGCGGCGGCGATCGCGTGCCTCGACGTGTTCGTCGGCCTCGGCGTGAAGAAGCAGAACATCTACGTCACCGACTCGAAGGGCGTGATCTACGAGGGCCGCGACCCGAACATGGAGCCGAACAAGGCGCGCTACGCGCAGCACACGAAGGCGCGCAAGCTCGCCGACATCGTCGAGGGCGCGGACGTGTTCCTCGGCTGCTCGACCAAGGGCGTGCTCACCAGGGACATGGTGAAGAAGATGGCGGCGAAGCCGCTCATCCTCGCGCTCGCCAACCCCGATCCGGAGATCCTGCCGGAGGACGCGAAAGCGGCACGGCCCGACTGCATCGTCGCCACCGGCCGCTCCGACTACCCGAACCAGGTCAACAACGTCCTCTGCTTCCCGTTCATCTTCCGCGGCGCGCTCGACGTCGGCGCGACCAAGATCACCGACGAGATGAAGCTCGCGTGCGTGCGTGCGCTCGCCGAGCTCGCGCAGGCCGAGCAGTCGGACATCGTCGCGATGGCCTACGGCGGGCAGGACCTCTCGTTCGGCCCCGACTACATCATCCCGCGGCCGTTCGACCCGCGCCTCATCCTGCGCATCGCGCCGGCGGTGGCGAAGGCCGCGATGGACTCGGGCGTCGCGACGCGTCCGATCCGGGACTTCGACGCCTACCGCGACCGGCTCAATGCGTTCGTATACCACTCGGCAGCCATCATGAGCCCGGTCTTCCACGCCGCGAAGCGGGCGCCCAAGCGGGTGATCTTCGCCGAGGGCGAGGAGGAGCGCGTGCTCCGCGCGACGCAGATCGCGGTCGACGAAGGGCTCGCGCGGCCGATCCTGATCGGCCGGCCCGAGGTCATCGACATGCGCATCGAGCGCTTCGGCCTCAGGCTCGCCGCGGGCAGGCAGTTCGAAGTCGTCAACCCCGAGAACGACCCGCGCTACCGCGACGTCTGGACGGAGTACCACAAGCTGATGGGCCGCCACGGCATCTCGCCGGACATCGCGCGCGAGCAGGTCCGCCAGTTCCCGACGCTCATCGGCGCGATGCTGATCCGCCGCGGCGACGCCGACGCGATGCTGTGCGGCGTGATCGGCCGCTACCACGACCACCTGCGGCACGTCGCGAACGTGCTCGGGCGCGAGGCGGGGGCGAAGATGTTCGCGGCGATGAACGGCCTGATGCTGCCGAACCGCACCGTCTTCATCTGCGACACCTACGTCAACGACAACCCGAGCGCCGAGCAGCTCGCCGAGATGACGCTGATGGCGGCCGAGGAGATGAAGCGCTTCGGCATCGCGCCGAAGGTCGCGCTCGTCTCGCACTCGAACTTCGGCAGCGACGAGTCGCCGGCCGCGCGCAAGATGGCCGAGGCCGCGCAGCTCCTCGCGAAGATGGCGCCCGACCTCGAGGTCGAGGGCGAGATGCACGGCGACGCCGCGCTGTCGGAGGAGATCCGCCTGCGCGCGCTGCCGGAGTCGCGGCTGAAGGGCGAGGCGAACCTCCTCATCATGCCGAACCTCGACGCGGCGAACATCGCGTTCAACCTGCTCAAGGTGACCGGCGGCGAGGGGATCACCGTCGGGCCGATCCTGCTCGGCGCGGCGAAGGCGGTGCACATCCTCACGCCGAGCGCGACCGTGCGGCGCCTGGTGAACATGACCGCGCTCGCGGTCGTCGACGCCGCCGATCAGCGGCAGCAGATGGAGTGGTAGTCCTTCCGGCCGCACGAACCGCCGCGCGAGCGGCGGTTCGTCCGTCCTAGTCGCGGTACTTGATCCCCTTGCGATCGAGCATCCGCAGCAGCGCCGGCCAGTCCTTCATCGACGAGGTCCGGCCCGGGCGCTCGAACTGCTCGGCGGCGTTGCGCGCCGCGGACTCCGACATGAGGATGGCGTTCTCCACGCCGCCGGCGAGCGCGTCGACCTGGATCTGGCAGGCGCAGTCGAGGTAGTACATCAGTTCGACCGCCTCGCGCACCGAGTCGCCGAGGGTGAGCAGGCCGTGGTTGCGCAGGATCATCGCCTTCGATGTTGGCCCCAGGCTCTTTGCCAGCCGCTCGCGCTCGTCGAGCTCGAGCGCGATCCCTTCGTAGTCGTGATAGGTCACGCTCGCCTGAACGCGCATCGCGTGCTGGCTGAGCGGCAGCAGGCCGCACTTCTGCGCCGACACGCCGACCCCCGCGCGGGTGTGGGTGTGGATCACGCAGTTGATCTCCGGCCGCGCCAGGTGAACGCAGCCGTGGATGACGAAGCCGGCGTAGTTGATGCCCATCCCGGTCGGGTCGTCGAGGACGTTGCCCGCCATGTCGATCTTCACCAGGTTGGACGCGGTGATCTCGTCGAACATCAGGCCGTACGGGTTGATGAGGATGTCGTCGGTGCCGGGCACCCGCGCCGAGAAGTGGGTGTAGATGAGGTCGGTCCAGCGGAACACCACGGCGATCTGGTAGGCGGCCGCGAGCTCGACGCGGACGTCCCACTCTTCCCTGCTCACGCGGTCCCGTACCGGCGCGGTCGAAAGGGATTTGAGGTTGGCGGACATCGGCTGCTCCTCGTCTAGCGGACGGCGGCGTCGGCCGCGGAAATCGTCTGGCGCGCCTTCACGCCCGCTTCCGGCGCGAGCCGGAAGTCCCAGTCGAGGCGCAGGAACGGCGCGGGCATGCCGAGCCTCTTCGCCTCGTCGGCCGAGTCGACCTTCCGGTACTTCGCGACGAGCGAGTCCTTCACCGCGAAGACCGCGTCGGAGTCGAGGTACGGGTCGCCGTCGACGAAGACGTGGGTGATCACCTGCCGGTAGCCGGGCGCCGAGACGATCGCGTGCATGTGCGCGGGCCGCATCGGGTGGCGCTCCATTTTGCGCAGCAGATCGCCGACCGGGCCGTCGGTCGGTACGCCGTAGAACTTGGGCTTGTACGTGCGGAACGCGTAGCGGCCCTCGGCATCGGTCTTCACCCGCCCGCGCAGCTCGAACTCCGCGGCCGGGTCCTGGATGTCGTACACGCCGTCGGCTTTCGCCTGCCAGACGTCGATCGTCGCGCCGGCGATCGGCTTGCCGTCCACCGCCATCACCTTCCCGCTCACCCAGGTCGGCTCGCCCTGCACCGTCGCGCCCCTGGTCATGTCCGCGCCGAACGGAAACTCGGGCGCGCCGTGCACGAAGAACGGCCCGAGCACCGTCGACTCGGTCGCGCCTTCCGGCATCGGGTGGTTGATCTCGACCACGCGCATCGAGAGGCCGAGCACGTCGGAGAGCAGGATGAACTCCTGGCGCTTGTCGTCGCACTTCTGCCCGACCGCGGTCAGGAACCGGATGGCGGTGAACCACTCCTCCTCGGTGAGCTTCACCTCGTCCGCGAACGCATGGACGTGGCGGATGAGGCTCGTCACGATCTCCTTGAAGCGCGTGTCCTTGACGTCCTTCAGCCGCGCGAGCACGGCCTCGGTGAGGTTGTCCTTCGTGACCTGGCGCATGGGGTCCTCCGTTCTAGGCGTCGATCGCGCTCGACGCTCGCCGCTGGCACAAGTTTCGCATTGTCCTCGAACTGTACTACTTCCGCGCCAGCCCGAGCTGCTCCGCCATCCAGTCCGCGCTGCGGCTGCGGTAGCGGTAGGGCCGGTTGTTCGCGTTGTGTCCGCCGTCCTCCACCATCAGCAGCTCCACCGGCCCGGCCGCCTCCCGCGCGATGCGCTCGGCGTGCTGCCACGGGACGATCCGGTCGAGCTTCGCCCCCACCGCGAAGAGCGGGCACGCGATCCGTCGCGCGGCGTCCTTCAGCGTCAGGCTGTCCGCGTGCTCGCGCGCCTGCGCCGCCGACGCCTTGTGGCTGCGGAAGCGGAACGCCTCGCGGGTGAGGAGCGGCAGGTCGTCCCAGATCTCCGCCCAGTCGTACGGCCCGGAGATCGAGATGCACGCCCGGATCCGCCGCTCGTAGGCCGCCGCGCGCGGCGCGTAGTACCCGCCGAGGCTCACGCCCCAGCAGCCGATGCGCGCGGTGTCGAGGTCGCGCCGCAGCTCGAGCCAGTCGACCACCGCGCGCACCGGCGCCTCGAAGTCGGCGCGGATCGGCAGCTCGTACTCGGCCTCGCCCTGCCCCGGGCCGTCGAACGCGAGCGTCGCCATGCCGCGGGCGTGGAACGGCGCTTCGTAGGCGTCCATCTCCTCCTTCGTCGAGTCGAGTCCCGAGATCATGATCACGACCGGCGGCCGCGCTTCGCCGGCGGGCTTGCGCAGCACTCCGGCGAGCGTCCGCCCCTCGAACGGGATCGCGACCCGCTCGCCGGGCGGGCGCAGGTACGGCAGCGCGAGCGTCCGGCACTCGAGCGCCTTCGCATGCGCCGCGCGCAGCTGTGCGGGGTCGATCACGAACACGAACTTGGCGAAGTGGTAGTAGACGGCGGCGCGCGCGAGGTGCTCGCCGGCGGTCAGGTTCCAGCCCTGATCGAGCGCCTCGCGGCCGAGCCGCTCGTGCAGTCCCGCGCGGTCGCACCAGGCGCGGCACCAGTCTTCCCAGCGCGCGATCCCGGCGGTCACTTCCTGGAAATCGGCGAGCAGCACGCCGTTCGCGACGAACCGCGGCGCCCAGTGCGCGATCGCGGACGCAACGCGCGGGTCGCGGTCCGCCCCCGCTTCCCCGCTCATTCGGGCCGCCGCCCCCACCACGCGTCCTCGAGCAGCCGGCGGATCGCGGCGCGCTCGACCGGCCGGGGATTCCAGTACGGCGCAGTCGTCGCGAGCTCCGCGGCGCGGTCGAGCTCGCCTGCGGGCATTCCGATCGCCTTCAGCGCGACGGGCGCGCCGAGCGTCTGCGCGAGGTCGTACAGCCCCTGCGGCGCGGAGACCGCGTGCAGCGCCCGCGCCGCCCGCGCCATCGCCTCCGGCGCCGCGCCCGCGTTGTACGCCGCCGCGTGCGGCAGCACGACCGTGTGCGTCTCGGCGTGCGGGAGGTTCCAGGTCCCGCCGAGCGTGTGGCAGAGCTTGTGATGGAGCGCCATGCCCACCGCGCCGAGCACCGCACCGCAGAGCCACGCACCGTAGAGGCAGTCCGACCGCGCATCGAGATCGCGCGGGTTCGCCTTCACCCGCGGCAAGCCCTCCGCGAGCGCCCGGATGCCTTCCTCGGCCATCATCGAGTGGATCGGGTCCGCGTCCTGCGCGTAGAGGCCCTCGACCGCGTGCGCGATCGCGTTCATTCCGCTCGTCGCCGAGAGGCCGACCGGCAGCCCGACGGTGAGCGCCGGGTCGTAGATCACCGTCCTCGGCAGCACGCGCGGGTCGCGCCCGGTCTTCTTCAGCCCACCCTCGGTGATGCCCCAGATCGGCGTCATCTCCGAGCCGGCGTAGGTGGTCGGGATGGCGAGGATGGGGAGCGCCGACTCGAGCGCGATCGCCTTGCCGAGGCCGGTGGTCGAGCCGCCGCCGATCGCGACGGCGCAGTCGGCGCCCAGGCGCGCCGCCGCTTCGCGCGCGGCGCGCGCGACCTCGATCGGCACGTGCATGACCGCGCGCGCGAACACGCCCGCGCACCGCTCGCCGAGCCGCCGCGCGACGTCGTCGGCCTGCGCGGCCTGCTCGGGCGTGGCGAGGACGAGCGCCCGCTTCGCGCCGAGCCGCCCGATCTCGCGCGGCAGCTCGTCGAGCGCGCCGGCGCCGAAAACGACCCGCCCGGGGAGCTGGTCGTAGGCGAAGCTGCGCACGGGGAACCTCAGCCCGATTCGTCCACGCCGCGCCGGTTCACTGCGGCGTGAGGCCCGCCTTGACCATGATGTCGCCGAGCTCGCGGTACTCGCTGGCGACGAAGCGGTCGAACTCCTCGGGCGTCATCGCCATCGGCTCGGTGCCGAGCTTCGCCAGGCGGTCCCTGAGCTCCGGCGATTGCAGCGCGCGGTTCACCTCGGCGTTGAGCTTCGCGACGATGTCGCGCGGCGTCTTCGCCGGCGCGAGCATCGCGACCCAGAAATTGGACTCGGCGTTGGGGAAGCCGGCCTCGGCGATCGTCGGCACGTCCGGCAGCGCGGCGATCCGCTTCGGCGTGCTCACCGCGAGCGCCTTCACCTTGCCGTCCTTGACCTGACCCATGCTCGACACGGCCGGCACCCAGGCGTACTGGATTCGCCCGGCCATGATCTCGGCGAGCATCGGCGGCGTGCCCTTGAGCGGCACGTGCACCGCCTTGACGCCGGTGCCGACGTTGAACTTCTCGGTGCTCACGTGCGCGCCGCTCCCCACCCCGGCGGTCGCGTAGTTGTACTCGCCGGGCCTGGCTTTCAGCATCGCGACGAGCTCCTGCACGGAGTTCACTCCGAGCGACGGCGGGACGATCAGGACGCTCGGCAGGGTCCCGAGCAGCGCCACCCCGGCGAAGTCCTTCAGCGTGTCGTACTGCAGGTCCTTGTAGAGGGTGTGGTTCACCGCGTGGCCCGAGGACACGACCACGAGCGTGTAGCCGTCGGGCTCCGCGCGCGCGGTCTCGCGAATGCCGATGACCCCGCCCGCACCCGGCCGGTTGTCCACCACGACCGGCTGCCCCCACGCCGCGGTGAGCCGCTCGCCGACGATCCGCGCCATCACGTCGGTCGCGCTGCCCGGCGTGAACGGCACGATGATCCGGATCGCCTTCGCCGGATAGCTCGCCGCACCTTGCGCGAGCGCCGCCGGCGCCGCCGCGCACGCGAGCGCCGACGCGAGCACCGTAACCGCCGTCTTCATCGTTCCCATGGCTAGCCTCCTCCGTTCTCGTGACTACGCTGCATCCCGCTTCGGCGCCGGCTTCGCCCAGTACTCGCCCGAGGCCTTCGACGAAGCGAGCGCCGCGGCGCTCTCGAACCCCGGCGCCATCGACGCCTCGGTGCCGGCGAGCACCTGGTGGTGCTCGATGTTGAGCAGCCTGAGCCAGCTCTGCTGCCCCATCGTCAGCGCGATGAAGCAGCCGAGCTCGACCAGCTCCGGCTCGCCGAAGTGCCGGGAGAGCCGCTCCCAGAAGGCGTCGTCGGTCTCGAGGCGCCAGGTGATCGCCTCGGCGTATGCGAGCGCCGCCTTCTGGCGCGCGTCGTAGCGCGTCGACTTCTCGAACTCGAGGAGATCGCGCACCTGGTCCTCGATCACGCCCTTGGCCCTGGCCTGGATCGACCGCTGGTTGCCGCAGTATTCGCACTGCACCGAGCGCGAGACGTACAGCCGGCAGAGCTCCTTGATCGCGTGGTCGCAGACGCCGTTGCGGAAGACGTCGCGCCAGGAGTTGGCGAACGCCCAGAAGGCGGCCGGCACGTGCGCGCGCACCGCCGAGCTCTCCGGCCGCGGCGTGCCCTCGCGCCGGCAGCGGTCCATCTCGGCCTGCATTTCCGGCGACATGCGGGCGGGGTCGACGTAGCTGATGCGTTGCTTGGCCATAACGTTGTCCCTCCTTACTGCGGCTTGAGCCCCGCCGCCTGGATGATGCGCTGGGAGTCGGCGACTTCCCGCTGCACGAACTGGGTGAACTCGGGGATCGTCATCTGCATCGGCTCGGCGCCGAGCTTCTGCAGGCGATCCTTCACGTCCGGGCTCGCGAGCGCGGCCTGGACGTCCTTGTTGATCTTGGCGGCGACGTCGGCCGGCATCCCGGGCGGGCCCCAGAGCCCGACCCACAGGTTGTACTCGAAGCCCGGCACCGATTCCGCGACCGTCGGCACGTCGGGCAGCAGGGCGGCGCGCTTCACGCTCGAGACGCCGAGCGCAACCGCCTTCCCGCCGGTAACGTGCGGCACTGCGGCCGTGATCGGCGCGAAGTAGCAGCACACCCGCCCCGCGATCGTGTCGGCGATCGCCTCCGGCGTGCCCTTGTACGGCACGTGGGTGACCTTGCCCCCGGTCATCAGCATCAGCTTCTCGAGGTTGAGGTGCGTGCCGCTGCCGAGGCCGGCCGAGGAGAAGTTGAGCTCGCCGGGTTTCGCCTTCGCCGCCGCGATGAAGTCCGCGAGCGTCTTCCACCCCGTGCCCGGGCCGACGATCAGCACGTTCGGCTGTCCGGCGAGCGGCGAAAGGTTGGTGAAGTCCTTCAGCGTGTCGTACGGCAGCTTGGCGTAGATCGCCGGGTTCGATGCGTGCGCCGAGGAGTTGGCGAGCAGCGTGTACCCGTCGGGCGCCGACTGCACCACCGCCGCCGAGCCGATCGAGCCGCCCGCGCCGGGACGGTTCTCCGCCAGCACCGGCTGACCCCAGGTTTCGGACAGCTTCTGCGCGACGATGCGCCCGACGATGTCGGTCGCGCTGCCGGGGGTGAACGAGATGATCAGGCGAACGGGCTTGTTCGGGTACGACGTTTGCGCGTGCACCGCCGGGCCGACCGCTACCGCCGCGGCCAGGGCGAGGCACTTCATCCAGCTGCGTTGGTTCATTCGGGGCTTCCTCTTCTCTCTCTGGTGGATGATCGTTGTACGCCGCGCGAACGCGCGGTCGGATCCTCAGGACGACAGCCCGTCGCCGACCGGGACGTTCTCCGGCTTGAGCTCGATTCCCGACGCTTTTGCCTGCAGCCTGATCAGCGCGGCGAAGTCCTCCGCGCCGTAGCCGTTGCCGATCAGCGTCTGCACCAGGTCGCGCGTGATCGAGGTGAGCGGCATCGGCACGTCGAGCTCCCGGCCGGCGCTCAGGCCGAGGTCGATGTCCTTGCGCAGCAGCGGCGGGGTGAACGTGACCGACAGGTCGAGGTTCACCAGCGCCGGCGTCTTGTACTTCGAGAAGGTCGATCCCATCACGCTCTTGTTCAGGAAATCGAGGAACGCCGCGCGCGACATCCCGGCCTTCTGGGCGAGGATCGTGACCTCGGCGAGCGACTGGATCGTCACCGCGAGGAACACGTTGTGCGCGATCTTCGCGATGCGCGAGAGCTCGCCCTCGCCGACGTAGGACACGCCGGCACCGATGGCGTCAAGGTAAGGCCTCGCGGCGTCGAAGGCGTCGCGCGGGCCGGAAACGCAGAACGTGAGCTTGCCGGCCTTGATCACCTTCGCGTTGCCCGACACCGGCGCGGCGAGGAGCTTCACGCCGCGGGCGGCAAGGCTCTTCCGGATGTCCGCCGAGTCCTCGATCGAGATCGAGGTCGAGTCGACGACGAGCTTCGGCCTGCCGCTCCCGCTCAGCACCCCGTTCGGGCCCTCCAGCACTTCCTTCACGTCGTCGCCGGTCGCGACCATGGTGAAGACGATGTCGCAGCCGGCGAGGTCCGCCGGCCGCCCCGCGAGCTTCGCGCCGTGCTGCGCGAGCGGCTCCGCTTTCTCGCGCGTGCGGTTGTAGACGGTGAGATCGCAGCCCGCCTTCGCGAGGCGCTCCGCCATCGCGTAGCCCATGCGGCCGATGCCGATCCAGCCGAGCTTGTGCTTCTTCAGGTCGCTCATCCAATAAGCTCCAGGTTCAGTACGGGTTCGCGATCGGCAGCTCCTCGGCCGGATAGAGCGAGATGATCTTCGCCCCCTGCGGGGTAAGGATCACCTCCTCCTCGATCCGCGCCGCGGAGATGCCATCGGTCGCCGGGCAGTAGGTCTCCACCGCGAACACCATCCCCGCCTTGAGCTCGATCGGCTGGGTGAACGAGTTGACCCGCGAGATGAGCGGCCGCTCGTGCAGGCCGAGGCCGAGGCCGTGGCAGAAGTTGAGGCCGAACGCGTCCATCTCGCTCGCGAAGCCGATGTCCTGCGCGGTCGGCAGCGCGGCCGCGATCTTGTCGGTACTCATCCCGGGCTTCAGCAGCTCGATCGCCTGGTCCATCCACTCGCGCGCCTTGCGGTAGGCGGTGCGCTGCGCCGGGGTCGCGCGGCCGACGTTGAAGGTGCGGTAGTAGCAGGTGCGGTAGCCGACGAACGACTGGATGATGTCGAAGAACGCCTGGTCGCCGGGGCGGATCAGCCGGTCGGTGAAGTTGTGCGGATGCGGGCTGCAGCGCTCGCCGGAGATCGAGTTGATCGCCTCGACGCAGTCCGAGCCCATCTCGTAGAGCCGCTTGGTCGCGAGCGCGACGATCTGCGACTCCTTCACGCCGGGCTTCAGCGCCTCGGCGATGTCGGTGTAGACGCCGTCGACCATGGCGGCGGCCATGTTGAGCAGCGTGAGCTCGTCGACGTTCTTCACCTCGCGCGCCTCGAGCAGCACCTGCTGGCCGTCGCGCACCTCGATGCCGAGCTTCTGCAGCTCGAACAGCATCGGCGGCTCCACCACGTCGATGCCGAGCGGCATGCCGCCGACGCCCTCCTCGTCGAGGATCGCCTTGATCTCCTTCGCCCCGTCGCGGAAGAGCTGGATGTCGGCGCCGGTCGCGCCGCGCATGCCGAGCATGCCGGCCCGGCAGTGGTCCTGGCGCAGCCACGGCGCGTGCAGGCGGTGGTGCTTCGCCGCCGAGCCGAAGTCCCAGATGTACGGGTCGCCGTTGCCGGTGAGGAGCGAGTAGCGGGTGAGCTTGTCGCGCGCCCACTCGCCGATGACCGTGCTGGTGGTGTAGCGGATGTTGTGCTGGTCGAAGCAGAGCAGCGCACCGAGGCCGGACTTCGCGAGCGCCGCGCGCGTGCGCGCGAGCCGGTAGTCGTGCAGCCGGCGGAAGTTGATCCGCTCCTCGAAGTCGACCTGGGTGTGGCCGGGCGCCTGCAGCGGCCGGTCCCAGCGGTGGTGCGGATCGATGTCGTCGGGCCGGACGATCGTCGGCTCGGGCGTCTTGGCGGCCATGCTCACCTCGGGATCCGGAACTCGGGGATGCCTGCAATCGTTTGCAGCACGATAGACTACCGCCGCCCGCGCTGGCAAGCACCGCCCGAGGATGCCCCACAAACGACCCACGATTCAGGACGTTGCCCGGGCGGCGCAGGTGCACTCCTCGACCGTGTCGCGGGTGCTCAACCCGCGCACCCGCGGGCTCGTCAGCCCGCCGGTGGCGAGCCGCGTGGAGGGCATCGCCCGCCGCCTCGGCTACACCCCCGACCCGGTCGCCGCCGGCCTGCGCACGCGCCGCTCCGCCACCGTCGGCGTCCTGATCCCCGACATGGCGAACCCGGTGTTCCCGCTCATCCTGCGCGGCATCGAGTCCGCGCTCATGGCGGCGGGCTACACCGCGATCATCGCCAACACCGACAACGACCCGGCGCGGGCGCGCGAGGCGCTCGACCGGCTCGCCGCGCGGCGGGTCGAGGGCGCGATCCTCGCGACCGCGACCCTGCGGGACCCGGTGCTCGCGCGCTGCCGCGCGCTCGGCCTCCCGGTGGTGCTCGCGAACCGCTCGCTGCCCGGCGACAAGGTGTCGGCGGTGGTCAACGACGACGCGGCCGGGATCGCGCTCGCGGTCGACCATCTCCTCGCGCTCGGCCACCGCGCGATCGGCCACGTCGCCGGCCCGGCGCGGATCTCGACCGGGCGGGCGCGGCGCGCGGGCTTCGCCGCCGCGCTCAAGGCCCGCGGCCTCGCCGCGCCGGTCGCCGCCGCCGACAACTACGACATCGCGGCCGGCGAGCGCGCCTGCCTCCAGCTCCTCGCCGCCCACCCGCGCCTCACCGCGATCGTCGCGGCGAACGACCTCCTCGCCCTCGGCTGCTACGACGCGCTCGCCCGGCGCGGCATGCGCTGCCCGCGCGACCTTTCGGTCACCGGATTCAACGACATCACCTTTGCCGACCGGTTCGCGCCGCCGCTCACCACGGTGCGGATCCCGCACCGCGTGATGGGCGAGCAGGCGGCGCGCCTGCTGCTCGCCGAGATCGCCGACCCGCAGGCGCCGAAGCAGGAGATCAAGCTCGCGCCCGCGCTCGTCGCGCGCGGCTCGACCGCGGCGCCGCGAACGAAGCGCCGCAAGCCATGACACCGGTCGAGGCGATCCGCCTCTCCCCGCCGCGCGACCACTCCTTCGCCGGGTTCCTCGCGCGCCGCGCCGCGCGCGACCGCGCCCGGGTGTAAGGCCGCGGTCCGAAGACCCGACCAGCGTCAGGGTCGCAGGCCGACCCGGCCCGTGCTAGCTTACCGGCCGGTCCGGCCCCCGGGCCCGAATCCACGCCCATCCATCGTACGTACCGGAGCAAGCCATGTTCCGCTTCTGCAAGTTCAGGCGTTTCAAGGAGGGTCCATGACAGTCCTGCGCCTCGCCGCCGCCGCGCTCGCCGCGGCCAGCCTCTCCGCCGCCCCGTTCGGGACGGCCTCCGCCCAGGTCAAGGCATTGCGGGTCTCCGCGATCCCCGACGAAAACCCTACCGAGCTCCTGCGCAAGTTCAAGCCGCTCGGCGCCCACCTCGAGAAGGAGCTCGGCATGAAGATCGAGTGGACGCCGGTGAACGATTACCCGGCGGTCGTCGAGGGGCTCGCCGCGAAGCGCATCGATCTCGCCTGGCTCGGCGGCTTCACCTTCGTCCAGGTCCGCCACCGCACCGGCACCGCGATCCCGATCGCGCAGCGCGCCGAGGACGAGAAGTTCATCAGCCGCTACATCGTGCCGCTCGACAGCCCGGCGAAGTCGCTGCCGGACCTGAAGGGCAAGACCTTCGCCTTCGGCTCGCCCTCCTCCACCTCCGGCCACCTGATGCCGCGGTTCTTCCTCCTCCAGGCGGGCATCAACCCGGACAAGGACTTCAGCCGCATCGCGTTCTCCGGCGCGCACGACGCGACCGTCGCGTTCGTCGCCTCGGGCCGCGCCGAAGCGGGCGTCCTCAACGCCTCGGTGCTCGACCGGCTGATCGAGAAGGGCGATGCCAACGCCAAGGCGGTGCGCGTGCTCGCCACCACGCCGCCGTACTACGACTACAACTGGACCGTCCGCGGCGACCTCGACCCGGCGCTCGTGATGAAGCTGACCGAGGCGTTCCTCAAGCTCGACGCGGCGAACCCCGCGCACAAGGAGATCCTCGACCTGCAGCGCGCCTCGAAGTTCATCCCGACGAAGCCGGAGAACTACAAGGGCATCGAAGAGGCGGCCCGCTCCGCGGGGCTCTTCAACTAGCGCGCGCGGTCCCCGCCCGGGGCGGCGGGGACGGCGAACGGCGGGATGGAGCTCTCGGTCGACGCGCTCGGGCTCGTGCTGCCCGGCGACCGCCGCGCGCTCGCGGGCGTGACCCTCGCGGTCGCGCGCGGCGAGCGCGTGGCGGTGATCGGCCCGTCGGGCGCCGGCAAGACGAGCCTCCTCCGCGTGCTCGGCGCCGCGGTCCGGCCGACCGCCGGCCGCCTGGCGATCGACGGCGCGGACCCCTGGTCGCTCGAGCGCGGGGCGCTGCGGCGCCTGCGCAGCCGCATCGGCATGGTCCACCAGGCGCCGCCGCTGCCGCCGCGCCAGCGGCTGGTGACCGCGGTGCTCGCCGGCCGCCTCGGGGCGTGGGGCCTGTGGAAGGGGCTCGCCTCGCTCGCCTATCCGGCCGACATCGGCGGCGCGCAGGCCGCGCTCGCGCGGCTCGACCTCGCCGACCGCCTCTTCGACCGCTGCGATCACCTCTCGGGCGGCCAGCTGCAGCGCGTCGGCGTCGCCCGCGTCCTGTACCAGCGGCCCGGCCTGATCCTCGCCGACGAGCCGGTGTCGGCGCTCGACCCGCAGCTCGCCGACCAGACCGTCGGCGAGCTGAACCGCGAGGCGCAGGCGCGCGCGGTCACGCTCGTCGCCAGCCTGCACGCGGTCGACCTCGCGCTGCGGTGGTTCCCGCGCATCGTCGGCCTGCGCGACGGCGCGGTGGCGTTCGACGCGCCGCCGGCGCGCGTGTCGGACCGGATGCTCCGCGACCTGTACGGCGCCGAGTCGCCGGTCGTGCCGACGCAGGACAACCGGCCGGTCGAGCTGCCCGAGCGCGGCCCGCGGGCGGCGCAGCCGCTCTGCCGGTGAGGGCGGATACCGCGACCGCGCTGCCGGCGCCGCGCGATCCGGCGGCGGCGCGCCGGATCGGGCTCGCCGTCGCGCTCGTCGTCGTGCTCTGGCCGGCGTTCGAGCTCGCCGAGTTCCGGCCGGCGAAGCTCCTCGATCCGGCCAACCTCGACATCGTCGGGCGGTTCCTCGGCACGTTCTTCCCGCTCGCGCTCGACGCCGAGTTCCTCGCGCTCGTCGCGCGCTCGGCGCTCGAGACGCTCGCGCTCGCGACCGCCGGCATGGCGGCGGCGATGGCGCTCGCGCTCCCGCTCGCGCTCCTCGTCGCCGAGAGCCTGTCGGTGTCGCGCGTCGGCCCGGCGCGGCGCGCCTGGCTCGGCCCGTGGCTCCGCGCGCCGGTGCGCTTCGCGCTGATCCTGATGCGCTCGATCCCGGAGATCGTGTGGGCGCTGCTCTTCGTGCGCGCGGTCGGGCTCGGGCCCGCCGCCGGCGTGCTGGCGATCGCGATCAGCTACGCCGGCATGCTCGGCAAGGTGTACTTCGAGATCTTCGAGGCCGGCGACACGCGCCCGGCGCGGGCGATCCTCGAGGCGGGCGGCGGCCGCGTGAGCGCCTTCTGCTACGGCATCCTGCCGGTCGCGGTGCCCGAGCTCGTGTCGTACTCGGTGTACCGCTGGGAGTGCGCGATCCGCGCCTCGGTGGTGATGGGCTTCGTCGGCGCGGGCGGGCTCGGCCAGCAGATGGAGCTGTCGATGCGCATGCTCGCGGGCGGCGAGGTGGCGACCATGCTCACCGCCTTCCTCCTGCTGATCATGCTCGCCGACGCGGTGAGCGCGGCGCTGCGGCGGGCGCTCGCATGAGGCCCGGCGCGTTCGTCGCGGCGCCCTGGCTCGTGCTCGGCGGCTTCGCGCTCGCCGCGGCCGCGAGCGTCGCCTATCTCGGCGTGGACTTCGTCGCGCTCTTCACCGGCGACAGCGCCCGGCAGATGGCGGCGTTCGCGCGCGGGTTCTATCCGCCGGAGGCGACGCCCGCGTTCCTCGCGCGGGTCGCGCACGGCGCGGTCGAGACGCTGGCGATCTCGGCGCTCGGCACGGCCGCCGCCGCGGCTGCCGGCGCGGCGCTCGCGCTGCCGGCCGCCGGCCGCTGGGGCGCGCTGCTCAAGCCGCCCGCGCGCCTCGCGCTCAACGTGCTGCGCGCGATCCCCGAGCTCGTCTGGGCGGCGTTCATGGTGCTCGCCGCGGGGCTGGGGCCGTTCGCCGGCAGCCTCGCGCTCGCGCTGCACACGAGCGGGGTGCTCGGACGGCTGTTCGCCGAGACGCTCGAGAACGCGCCGCGCGCGCCGACGCAGGCGCTGCGCGACGCGGGCAGCGGGGCGACCGTCGCGTTCCTCTACGGCACGCTGCCGGCGGTCGCGCCGCAGTTCGTCTCCTACGCGCTCTACCGCTGGGAGTACAACATCCGGATGGCGGCGGTGCTCGGCTTCGTCGGCGCCGGCGGGCTCGGCCAGATGCTGTACGTCTCGCTGTCGGTGTTCAAGACCCAGGAGGCCGCGACGCTCATCGTCGCGATGATCGCGATCGTCGCGGTCGTGGACGTGCTCTCGGCCTGGCTGCGCCGGATGCTCGGGCGTTCCGGCGCCTGAAGGGTGCTTGCCGGCCGCGCGCGCCGCGACCGCGGCGCGCATCCGCCCGGGGGCGGTGGCTACCCGCCGTAGCCTTTCGACACCTGCCCCGGGCACGCCGGCGGGCACGGGTCCATCCCCGGAATCCCGAGCGCCGGCTGGCCGTAGCCCTCGCGCGCGCGCCAGCCGGGATACTTGAGGAAGAGGTTCTGGAACACCCCGCCCGGGTCGTAGGTGAGTTTCTTCCCCGGGTTCTTCGCCTCCCACTCGGCGTAGATCTCGCGGCCCGTCTTGTACCACTCGACCCGGAAGGTCAGCCGGTAGAGCGACTGGCTGATATGACCGCTCGCGCCCGCCTCGGGCCACATGAGGTCGCCCTTCTCCACGTCCCACGCCGGCCTGAGCTTCCAGAACTCGCGCCCGACGACGTCGCCGAAGAGGAAGAGCCGGCCCTGGTAGATCGCGAACTCGGTCGGATCCGAGCCGAGCTTCACGCCGTAGGCGGCGCCGTCGGCGCAGAAGCCCCCGTACTGCGGCTCGTACTTCTTCGGGTCGGCGAGGAAGAGCCTGCGGTTCGCCTCGCTGGCGAAGTAGTAGGTCACCTCGTTGTAGGTGGCATTGATCTCCGGATAGCCGCGCACCGGCTGCCCGACGGTGAAATAGGCGACCGGATCGTGGCCGAGGAGCATCAGGTCCTCGCCCTTGTCGGTCTTGACGGTCGCGTACTTGACCCCGCAGCCGGCGAGGGTCGCGGCGGCGAGCAGCAGGAGGAGTGCGCGGGTAAGGCGCGGGAACGGGAGCGGATCCGGTTCGAGCATCGTCGTCCTCCTCGACTTTCGCGGCTGACGGAATGGTACGCGCCCCGCCCCGCACCGGATTCGCCCGCCGCCCCGCTACAATCCGCGCGTCGCCCCGAATGGATGCCGCCATGCCCTTCGCCCCTGCCCGCATTCTCTGCGCTTTCCTCGCCGCCGCCGCGCTCGCGGGTTGCGGCACCGTGATGAACACCACCCGGGACGGCGCCGACGACGATCTCATGGTCGGCGGCAACGACCCGGTCGCCTACTTCACCGAGTCGCGCGCGGTGAAGGGCGACCCCGCGATCAAGGCGGCCTACCAGGGCCTCACCTACCGCTTCGCGAGCCAGGCGAACAAGGCGGCGTTCGAGCGCAACCCCGCCCGCTACGTCCCGGCCTACGGCGGCTTCTGCGCGAGCGGCGCGCCCTATGCGCTGAAGGCCAGGATCGGCTTCGAGACCTTCAAGGTGGTCGACGAGCGGCTGTACTTCTTCGGCGGCGGTCGCTCGCAGCGCAACTGGGAGATGGACGAGAAGGTGAACATCAAGGTCGGCGACGAGTACTGGGAGAAGGAGACGAAGGACGTGCCGTTCCGCATCCAGAACTTCAAGCGCTACACCTTCAAGGTCCCGGGCTACAAGACCGACGCCGAGCTCGACGCCGAGTGGACGGCGCGGCAGGCAGGCAGGAAAAGCTGAGCCCGGCGCTTCAAGGTGCCCGGCTACAAGACCGACGCCGAGCTGGACGCCGAGTACCTCCGGCGCTTCGGCAAGCTGCCCCCGGGCGCGCCCGCGCCGAAGAACTGACCCGGGCGGCGTCCGCCTTCCGGTCGCGCGAGCCGATGCGCCGGCGGGATGGCGCGCCCCCGGGCGCGGCACAATGTCACCCGCAATGCCCACCGAGCGCACCGCGGCTGCGATCCGGCGCTACCGGCGGCACGCCGCCAGCTACGACGCTTCGGCCGCACGCACCGAGCCGCTCCGCCGCCGCACGATCGCGAAGCTCGCGCTGCGCCCGGGCGACGTCGTGGTCGACGTCGGCTGCGGCACCGGCCTCTCGTTCGATCTCGTCGAGTCGGCGATCGGCCCGGGCGGCCGCCTGGTGGGCATCGAGCAGAGCCCGGAGATGATGGCGCTCGCGCGCGAGCGCGTCGCCGCGCGCGGCTGGCAGAACGTGACGCTCGTCGAGGCCCCGGTCGAGGACGCCGCGGTGGCGGGCCCGGCGACCGCGCTCCTCTTCAACTTCGTCCACGACGTGCTGCAGTCGCCGCCGGCGCTCGCGCGGCTCTTCGCCGCCGCGGCGCCGGGCGCGCGCGTCGCCTGCCAGGGGATGAAGCTCTTTCCCTGGTGGGCCGCGCCCGCCAACCTCTTCGTGCTCGCGAAGGCGCGGCCGTACATGACCACGTTCGCGAACCTCTCCCGCCCGTGGACCGCGTTCGCGCCGTTCGTCCCCCGCATCGAGCGCGAGACGACGATGCTCGGGATGGGCTACATCGCCTGGGGCAAGGTCGGCCCGCGCTGACCGGGGCGCGGCGGCTCAGGCGAACTCGAACGCGAGCTCGCCCTTCACCCGCTGGTAGCGCTCGACGAGCTGGCGGCCGTCCATCGCGCCGAGGTTGAGCACCGCGTAGCGGTAGCTCCCGAGCCACTTCACCTCGCGCGCGAGCTGGGCGCCGGTCTTCACGTACACCATCAGGCGCGCGTCGGCGTAGCGGCGCTGGAGCGCGGCGATGTGCTGGCGGCTCGGGAACGCCTTGAGCCGCGGCCGCCCGAACGCGCGCAGCACGAAGCTCGCGGCGTGGCGGTAGCGCCCCTGCCCCTTCACCAGCGCGGGCGCGCCGCCGGTGGCGAGCGCGAGGACCGCGTCGTAGGTGTTGAAGCCCTCGACCTTCTCGTAGAGGTCGGCGAACTGATAGGCGATGCGCGGGTTCACCTCGAGCACCGTGATGCGGTCCGACGCCGGATCGTGGAAGAGCTCGACGTTGAACACGCCGTGGCCGAACCCGAGCGCGCGGATCGCCTGCTCGGCCACCGCGGTCATGCGCGCCTGCACGCCCGCGGGCAGCGCCGACGGGTACTCGAAGCGCTGGAACGCGATCGTCCCCGGGTACATGACCGCGTCGACGATGCCGAGGATCGTGACCGCGCCGCCGCAGGCAATGCCCTCGACCGTGACCTGGGTCCCGGCGAGCACCTCCTCCGCGATCATGTGGTGCGAGTCGAGCGCGAAGTCCATCGCGTAGTCGCGCGCGAAGTCGTTCGACGGCTGGATCAGCTTCTCGAGGATGAAGCGCTCGAGCGGGCCGAAGGTCATGAGCTGCCGCACGTCGTCGAACCGGTCGACCCGCCGCGCGAGGATCGAGTAGGTCGCCTTGACCGGCTTCACGAAGCACGGAAACGGCAGCCCGACGTCCTCCGCCCGGCGCACGTCGTACGGGAACACCGAGTAGCGCGGCGTCGCGCCGGGGAGCACACCCTCGATCAGCCGGCGCGCGTAGTACTTGTGCTGCGCCGCGAGAATCGCGCGCGGATCGGGCCCCGGCAGCCCGAGGCGCTCGGCCACCACCGCGGCGATCAGCGCCCCCCACTGCTCCTCGTTCGAGACCACGCCGGCAAGGCCCGCGCCCCGGTAGCGGGCCACGATCCGCTCGACGAAGCCCCGGGCGTCGAAGAGCGCGAGCCGGACGTTCTCGGGGAAGCGGAAGAGATCGAAGCCCTCGTAGTGGAACCGGTAGCGGCCGCGATAGCGCGGGCCGTCCAGCTCGGCGCGGTCCCACTCGTTCGGGAACAGTACGAGGATGTCCTGCAAGCGCCTCTCCTCCCGGTCGGCTCGTCGTCCCGCGGGGTAACGCTGCGGCGCCCGTGGGTATTCCGACGGGTATTCCGCCGGCGCGGCCGCGCCCGCTGATCGGCTGTTACGGTCGGCCCGCGCCGGCGGATGCGCGGGCCCCGGCCGGGACGGGATCAAGGCTTGCGGAATTTCAGGGTCATGCGGTCCGATTCGCCGATCGCCGTGTATTTTTCCCGGTCCGCGTCCCTGAGGGCGTACGAGGGCGGCAGGGTCCAGACCCCCCTGGGGTGGTCCTTCGTGTCGCGCGGATTGGCGTTCACCTCCGACCGGCCGATCAGGCGGAATCCCGCCTTCTCGGCGAGCTGGATCGTGTGCGCCTCGGTGACGTAGCCCGACCTCGCCCGCGGGTCCTGCGGGCCGGGACCGGCGCGGTGCTCGACGAACCCGAGCACCCCGCCCGGCTTGAGCGCCCGGAACATCGCCTGGAACACCTCGTCCACGTCGCCCGCGTCCATCCAGTTGTGGAGGTTGCGGAACGTCAGCACGAGGTCGGCCGAGCCCGGCGGCGCGATGTCGTACTTCCCTTTCTCGAGCACGGTGAAGACGGGCGTCCCGAACACCTCGGGCTTCGCCGCCACCTCTTCGCGCTGGGTGTTGGTGGCGTTGCGGATCAGGAGCCCCGGCTCGTAGGCGGCGAGATAGAGCTTCCCCCGGTCCTTGAGGTAGGGCGCGAGGATGCGCGTGTACCAGCCCCCGCCCGGCCAGATCTCGACCACGGTGAGGTCGTCGCGGATGCCGAAGAAGGCGAGCGTCTCGACCGGGTTGCGGTAGCGGTCGCGTGCCCTGTCGCGCTCGGGGCGGTGGTCGGCCGCGACGATCGCCTTCAGTCGAGCGACGGTCTCCGGCGACGATTCCTGCGCGCGCGCGGGCGGGACCGCGAGCGCCACGGCGAGCACGGCGAGCACGGCGAGGCCGGCGAGCGCGGTCGGGAACAGCGGCCGGGACACGCCCATCAGTAGAACCCGTCCTGCCCGGGCGTGTACGAGCGCTGGGTCTGCGCCGGGTTGCGGTTGACGAGCGGCCGGCCGAAGAGCGGGTGGGTGAGGCTCCGCACCTCGTGCTCGAGCGTGAAGAGCGCCTTGCCCGAGTCCGGATCCACCAGCTCCTTGATGCGGTACTGCCACGGGTCGCTCTCCTCCAACACGAGCCCGCGCACGGCCATCTTCCGGTGCGGCCCCGCGAAATCGGCGACGTAGATCGCGACGTGGTGGCCGTCGTACTCGGCGATCGGGGCGGTCGTCTCGCGGTAGACGAGCGCCTGCTGCGGTCCGACGCAGGCGTGCGCGACGCCGTCCGCCACGTGCGCCGGCGCACCCATGATCTCACGGTAGAAGCGCGCGATGCCGTCGGCCGCGCCCTTCGGCACCGGGAATTCGACGTAGGGAAGCGCGAGCCGGCGATCGCCGAAGCGCGGATCCGGCGCGTGGATCCGGAACCGGTTGCCCCACGGGCAGGTCGCCTCGACGACCTCGCCGCGGCGCCCGAACTCGTAGCGCGTGCCGGCGAGCTTCGGGCGCATGCTCTCGAGCCGCGCCATCAGCTCGTCGAGGTCGGGCAGCACCAGACCGATCGTCCCGCGCAGCACGTTCGGCTTGCCGGTCGGGCAGTGGAACTGGTTGCGTCCGGCGTTGAACCACATGTTGACGTCGATCACGTGCAGGTAGGGATCGCGCGTGAGCCCGAGCCCGCCGACGTAGAAGAGCGTGGCGATGCGCTGGTCGTCCTGGCGCAGGTTGACGTGCTCCAGCAGCACGATGTTGCCGATGCTCGCGGCGGCGCGGTCGAACTGCGCCCCCGCCGCGGCCGGATCCAGCTTGGCGTTCATGACCGTTAGTCTCCCCTGATCTCGGCGCGCTTGACGATCTCGCGCATCCGCGCGAGCCCGGCCTGCGTCCACTGCGTGACCTGCTCCGGCGGCGAGCCGATCGGCTCCAGCCCCTGCGCGACGAGCTTCTCGCGCACGTCCGGCGCGTTGACCGCCTTCACCGTCTCGGCGCGCAGGCGCTCGACGACGGCGGCGGGCGTGCCCACCGGCACGACGAGCGCCGCCCACGTGAACCACTCGAATCCGGGCACGCCGGCCTCGGCCATGGTCGGGACGTCGGGGAGCAGCGGCGAGCGCTTCGGGCTCGGCACGGCGAGCGCGCGCATGCGACCGGCCTTGATGTGCGGCTGGACGATCGACACCGCACCCATGTGGACCTGCACCTGGTTCGAGATCACGTCGAGCGCGGCCTGGGTCGCGCCCCGGTACGGGATGTGCACGACGTAGGTGCCCGTCGCCGCCTTGAACGCTTCCATCGCGACGTGCTGCGGGCTGCCGACGCCGCCCGAGGAATAGTCGATCTTGCCGGGACGGGCCTTGACGAGCGCGAGGAACTCGGGGACCGTCTTCGCCGGCAGATCGTTGTTCGCGACCATCACCCAGGTGATGCCCGCCACGACGCTCAGCGGCACGAAGTCCTTCACCGGGTCGTACGGCACCGGCCGGATGTTCGGGATCATCGTCAGGATGCTGTCGTTCAGCACGCCGATGGTGTAGCCGTCGGGCGGCGAGCGCTTGATCCGCTCGGCGCCGATCATGCCGGCGGCGCCCGGCTGGTTCTCGACCACGATCTGGCGTCCCAGGTTGTCGCCCATCTTCTGCGCGACGATGCGGATCATGACGTCGACCGCGCTGCCCGCCTGCAGCGGCATCAGCATCAGGATCGGCTTCGCCGGGTAGTCCTGCGCGGCGGCGGGAACCGACGCCGCGAGCAGCGCGGCGCCGAGTGCCATGCGGAAGCGTCTGCGTGCGTCGGGCATCGATCGTTCCTCCCTAGTCCAGCGCGGGGATTGTCAGCTCGCCGGCGAGCTTGTCCAGGCTCGCGCGGAGCGGCGCGGACAGCGGAACGCCCCCGGCCGCGCGCGCCGCCCGCCGCTCGTGGCTGCGCTCGCCGGGCACGAGGATGCGCTCGACGCCGGGCATCCGCTCGGACGCGTGCAGCTCGGCCACCACCCGGTCGACGCGCCGCCGGAACGCCGCCGCATCGCCGAACGCCGCCGGATCGACCGCCACGATCGTGTGCCCGGTGTTGGTGACCGAGGTGTCGTCGTCGGTGAAGTTGATCACCTCGCTCCCCATCGCCGCGCCGTTCAGCGAGCCGGCGAGGAGCCCGAGGACGAGCGCGAGCCCGTAGCCCTTGTAGCCGGCCTCCATCCCGCCGAGCGGCAGCAGCAGCCCCTCGGCCGCGCGGCGTGCGTCGGTGAGCGGCCGGCCGTCGCGCTCGATCACCCAGCCGACCGGCATCGCCCGGCCCTGCTGGGCGTAGACCTTGATCTTGCCGTACGACGACACGGTGGTCGCCATGTCGAGCACCACCGCCGGCGACTCGAACCCCGGCACCGCGAACGCGATCGGGTTGGTCGAAAGGAGCAGGTCGAGCCCGCCCCACGGCGCGAGGTGGTTCGCGTTGCCGACGCAGAAGTACATCCCCACCATGCCCTCCGCCGCCGGCATGCGCGCGTAGAGCGAGGCCGGCCCGGCGTGGTTGCTCATGCGCACGCCGACCCACGCGACGCCGGTTGCGCGCGCCTTCTCGATCGCGAGGCGCGTCGCGAAGCGCATGACGAGGTGGCCCATCGCGTTGTCGCCGTCCACCAGCGCCGCCGCGGGGCGCTCCTGCGCGACCCGGATCTTCGGCTTGAGGTTCACCCCGCCGGCGCGGATGCGGCGCACATAGTGCGGCAGCCGGAACACGCCGTGGCTCTCCGCGCCCCAGACGTCGGCCTCGGTCATCAGGTCGGCGACGATGCGCGCGTCGCCCCCGGGCATGCCGGCCGCGCGGAGCGCATCGGCGATGAACCGGCTGAGCCGTTCGGCGGGGACCGCGGCCGTCATGGTGGTGCGAATCTAGCGCGCCCGCCCGCCGGGGTAAAGCGAGTGCTAAAGTCGCGGCCGCGCGTCCGCACGCACCATGCCCGCAGCGCTCGACGACCTCGAGGTCCAGCACGACCACGCCGGCAGCGGGCCGGGACTCCTCCTCCTCCATTCGCTCCTCACCGACCTCACCGTGTTCGACGGCGTGGTCGGCCCGCTCGCCGGGTCGCGGCGCGTCACCCGCATCAACCTGCCGGGGTTCGGCCGCTCGAGCCCGGTCGCGCTGGCGTCGGTCGCCGACCACGCCGATCACCTCGCCGCGGTGATGCATGCGCTCGGACTCGGCCCCGACACCGCGGTGTTCGGCAACGGCTTCGGCGCGTTCGTCGCGGCGGAGCTCGCGCTCCGGCACGGCGCGCGGTTCGGCCGGCTGATCCTCGCCGACGTCGTGCCCGCCTTCCCCGAGGCCGCGCGCGCGCCGTTCCGCGCGATGGCGGAGCAGGTGCGCGCCGGCGGGATGGCGGCGGTGCTCGAGACCGCGATCGGCCGCATGCTCCCGCCGGAGTTCGCCGCGGCGCAGCCCGCGGTCGTCGCGGCCCGGAAGGAGGCGCTCGCGCGGGTCGATCCGGAGTGCTTCGCGCGCGCGTGCCTCGCCCTCGCTGCGCTCGATCTCAAGCCGCGCCTCGGCGGGCTCCGCAACCGGACCCTGGTCGCGTGCGGCGCGCTCGACCGGACCACCCCGCCCGCGCTCGCGCGGGAGCTCGCGGCGCACGTCCCCGGGGCGGTCTACCGCGAGATCGCGGGGTCCGGGCACTGCCCGATGCTCGAGCAGCCCGAAGCGCTCGTCGCGCTCCTGCGCGAGTTCCTGCGCTGAGGCGTCCGGGCGGGGCCCGCGCGGGCGCCTAGTTCGGCTTGATGCCGCCGCGCTCGACGACCTTCGTCCAGCGGTCGATCTCGGACTGCATGAACTGCCCGAACTCCTCCGGCGTCCCCGCCACGACGTCGAAGCCGATGGCGTTGAGGCGCTCCCGGATCTCGGGCGCGCGCAACGCCTTCACCGCGGCGTCGTTCAGCCGCGCGACGATCTCGCGCGGGGTCTTCGCCGGGGCGGCCGCCGCCTGCCAGGAGGTCACGACGAGCTCGGGGAAGCCCGCCTCGGCCATCGTCGGCACGTCGGGCAGCACCGGGTTGCGCGCCTTCGCGGTCACCGCGAGGGCGCGGACCTTCCCCGCCTTGATCTGCGTCGCGACCGTGCCGAGGTTCTGGAACGACGCGTCGACCTGGCCGCCGAGGAGGTCGGCCACCACCGCCGCGCCGCCTTTGAACGGCACGTTGATGCCGCTCGTGCCGGTCATCTGGCTGAAGAGCTCGAAGGTGAGGTGGTCCGAGGAGCCGACGCCGCTCGCCCCGAACGACGTCCGGCCGGGCTGCCTGCGCATCTCCCCGATCAGCTCCTTCACCGTCTTCGCCGGGAAGTCGAGCTTGGTGACGAGCACGTTCGGCGTCGTCACCGCGAGCGTGATCGGCGCGAAGTCGCGCACCGGGTGGTAGCGGAGATCCTTGTACAGCGCGGCGTTGATCGAGAAGACGCCGATCGAGCCGACGAGGATGGTGTAGCCGTCGGGCTCGGCCCTGGCGACGAACTCCGCCGCGATCGCGCCGTTCGCACCCGGCTTGTTCTCCACCACCGCCGGCTGGCCGAGGTGCTCCGGGAACTTGGCGCCGATCGCCCGGCCGACGGTGTCCGACGGTCCGCCCGGCACGAACGGGATGACGATCCGGATCGGCTTCGCCGGGTAGCTCTGGGCGTGCGCCGCGCCGGCCGCGAGCGCGGCGACGGCGAGGCAGGCGATGCGGATCGCGCGGTGCATGGACTCTCCTCCGGGTCGGTGTTCGGCCGGCAGTGTACCGGCCCGGGCGCCTCCGGGAGGGCCTTTCGGGCGCCCCCCTCGGGAGGTTATAGTCCGCACGGCCGATCCAGACCGGGCAGCCAAGGGAGAAAAGAGTGCACGCCACCCGCATCCGCCAAAAAGACGGGGTCTTCTACTTCGCGAGCTACCGTGCGCAGGACCTGCTGCACAAGGTCCGCTTCATCAGCCGGTTCTACGGCGAGGGCGAGGAGATCGCGCCGACGCGGGTCGCGCAGGACGACGACGTCGGGCAGTTCATCGCCAGGATCGAGCGCACCGACAAGGCGTTCCAGCGCGGGCTCTCGCACGCCAAGGTCCGGCAGCTCCGCAACTTCTACGAGACCGCGGTGACGCAGCCGCCGATCCCGGGCGCGGTGCTGCTCTTCACCCCCGAGCGGCTCAACTTCCGCTCGTCGAGCGACGACTTCGGCAACCTGCAGGAGCCGGCGTCGAAGTTCTTCATCATCGACGGCCAGCACCGGCTCGCGGCGCTCAACTTCTACCTGCGGAGCCACCCCGACGAGGCGGCCACGATCAACGTGCCATGCACGATCTTCGACGGGCGGAGCGAGGACTTCGCCACCGAGATGTTCGTGATCATCAACTCCACCCCGACCCGCATCAACAAGAGCCACCTCGTCGACCTCTACGAGCGGGTGTCGTGGGCCGCGCCCGACCGCAAGTTCGCCGCCCGCATCGTCGAGAAGCTCTACGTCGAAGCCGACAGCCCCTTGCGCTACCGCATCAACCGGCTCGGCGGGCGCAGCGCCCGCGACAAGTGGGTGCTGCAGGCGGAGCTCTTCAACGAGATCTACAAGTGGGTGCGCGGCAGCTGGCGCAAGATCCATGCGGCCGGCGGCGGCGCGCGGGAGGCCGAGCGCTACTACGGCGTCATCCGCGACTTCCTGAAGGCGGCGCGGGCCGCGTTCACCGACGCCTACTGGGGCAAGGACAACTACATGGTCACCAAGCCGGTGACGATCAAGGCGCTGGTGCGCGTCTGCGCCGACCTCGCCCGCGTCGACGCCGAGCCCGAGGCGGGCCGGGTCTCGCGCTGGGAGGACCGCCTCGCGCCGTGGACCGAGCTCGTCCGGAACTTCCGGTCCGAGGGCTTCTACGAGCGCTTCCCCGCCAAGGGCGAGGTCGAGCGCGTCGCGCGCATCCACCGCGATCTCGCCAATGCGGCCGAGATCGAGGTGAAGGGCAAGGCCTGAGGTGCCGGCGGGGTTCCGCATCCTGCCGATGCCGGCGCGACCCGCGCCGGCGATGGTCGCGGCGCTCGCGGGGCTGCCGGCCTCGCTCCTCTCCGACAACATGAGCCGGCTCCAGGGCGCCGCGAGCGCGGCGCTGCGGCCGATGCACCGCGGCGGGACGCTCGCCGGCCCCGCGTTCACCGTGAAAGTCGCGCCCGGCGACAACCTCATGGTGCACAAGGCGATCGACACCGCCGCGCCCGGCGACGTGATCGTGGTCGACGCCGGCGGTCACCTCGAGCAGGCGATCATCGGCGAGATCATGTCGTCGTGGGCGGCGAAGCGCGGGGTGGCGGGCTTCGTGATCGACGGCGCGATCCGCGACGCCGCGGCCATCGCCGCGGGGAGCTTCCCGGTCTACGCCCGCGGGGCGTCGCACCGCGGCCCCTACAAGGACGGCCCGGGCGAGATCAACGTCCCGGTCGCGATCGCGGGGATGGTGGTGCACCCCGGCGACATCGTGATCGGCGACGCCGACGGGCTGGTCGCGATCCCGCAGGCCGACGCCGAGGCGATCCTCGCGGGCGCCCGCGCGCAGAAGCAGAAAGAGGACGCGACGCTCGCCGCGATCGCCGCCGGCAGGCTCGACCGCGGCTGGGTCGACGAAGCGCTGACGGCGCGCGGCCTGAAGCCGTAGCGGCCCGCGTCGCGTTTCCGTCGCCGCCCGGCATCGGCCACTGACGGCGGCCTGACAGTTCGGCGGTAATCCTTGGCGTCACGGCGCCCCGCCCGGCGCCGGCGTGCCGTTGTTCCTCGTGGCCCCCCGCGCGGACTTTCATGATGCCGGGATGCCGCTCGCGCTCGCGCTCAGCGTCCTCATCCAGGTGTGCTTCGTCGTGCACGCCTGCCGGTCGGGCGCGCCCCGGTACTGGGTGCTCGTGATCCTCGCGTTCCCGGTCGCCGGGTGCCTCGCCTACTACTTCCTCGAGGTGTTCCCGCGCACGCGCGAGGCCGCCACCGCGCGCCGCGCCGCGCGCAGGCTCGCGCGGTCCTTCGACCCGCACCGCGAGCTCCGGGCACGGACCGACGAGCTCGAAGCGTGCGGCAGCGTCGACAACCGCGTGGCGCTCGCCGAGGAGTGCCTCGCCAGCGGCCTCGCCGACGAGGCGGTCAAGCTCTACCGCAGCACCCTCGCCGGGGCCTACGAAGGCGATCCGCACCTGCGCTTCGGGCTCGCCCGGGCGCTCGTCGAGCACGCCGCCTGGGACGACGCCGCCGACGCGGTCGCGCGGCTGCGCCGGGACCACCCCTGCCACAAACCGGACGAGACGCGGCTCCTGCACGCGCGCGTGCTCGAGGGCTGCGGCGAGACCGCCGCGGCGCTCGCCGAGTACCGCGAGCTCGTCCCGGCCTACGTCGGGCTGGAAGCGCGCTGCCGCTACGGCCAGCTCCTCGAGCGGCTCGAGCTGCGCCGCGAGGCGCGCACCGTATTCGACGCGGCGGCGACGCAGGCGAAGCGCATCGGCGCGCCGGTCGAGGCCGAGGCGCGCTGGGCGAAGCTCGCGCGCGAGCGGGCCCTCCAGCTCAACCGCGGGTAGCCCCGCCGCTCGGCCGCGGCTCGCGGCGGGCTCTGCGGCACACGCTCGCGGTTACAATCGCGGCTCCTCCGAGCGCAGCCTTGCCTCGCTTCGGGGAGCACGAGGGGCCCGCCCCCTCGTCTCGTACAACCAAGGAGCCGCGATGGACCTTCCCGCCAACCCCTTCCAGCGCGCCCTCCGGGCGGGCACGCCCCAGATCGGGCTCTGGCTCTCGCTCTCGAGCCACTACAGCGCGGAGGTCTGCGCCGGCTCGGGCTTCGACTGGCTGCTCCTCGACTGCGAGCACTCGCCGAACGAGCTCGACATGGTGCTCTGCCAGCTCCAGGCGATCGCGCCCTACCCGTCGCACCCGGTGGTGCGCGTTCCCTGGAACGACATGGTGACGATCAAGCGGGTGCTCGACGCCGGCGCCCAGTCGCTGCTCATCCCCTACGTCAGCTCGGCCGAGGAGGCGCGCGCCGCCGTCGCCGCGACCCGCTATCCGCCGCAGGGCGTGCGCGGGGTCGCCGGCACGACGCGCGCGAGCCGCTTCGGCCGCGTCAAGGACTACGCGAAGCGCGCGCACGAGGAGCTGTGCGTGCTCGTCCAGGTCGAGAACCAGCCCGCGCTCGACAGCCTCGAGGCGATCGCGAAGGTCGACGGGGTCGACGGCGTCTTCATCGGCCCGGCCGACCTGCACGCCTCGTTCGGCTATACCGGGGAGACCGCCAACCCGGCGGTGCTGCCGAAGATCGACGACGCGATCCGGCGCATCCGCACCTGCGGCAAGGCGCCGGGGATCCTGACCCCCGACGAGAAGCTCGCGCGCCACTACCTCGAGCTCGGCACGCTCTTCTGCGCGGTCGGCGCCGACGTGGGCCTCCTCGCGCGCGGGTCCGAGCAGCTCCGGGCGAAGTTCAAGCCGTCATGAAGGTCGACGTCCTCTCGGTCGCCGGCATGTACGGCCCGGCGATGGAGCGTCTCGAGCGCGAGTTCGCCGTCCACAAGCTCGCGGGCGCGCGGGACCGGGCGCAGCTCCTCGCCGAGGTGGGTCCGCGCATCCGCGGCATCCAGGGCAGCGGCAGCGCAGCGGTCGAGGGGAAGCTGATCGACGCGCTGCCGAAGCTCGAGATCATCTCGTGCTTCGGCGTCGGCTACGACGGCGTCGACGTCGCCGCGGCGCGCCGGCGCAACATCGTCGTCACCAACACCCCGGACGTGCTGAACGACTGCGTGGCGGACCTCGCGATCGGCCTCCTGCTCGCGGCGAGCCGCGGCATCGCCCACGGCGACCGCTACGTGCGCGCGGGCAAGTGGCTCGCCGGCGCAATGCCGCTCATGACCCGGGTCAGCGGCAAGCGGCTCGGGATCGTCGGCATGGGTCGCATCGGGCGCACGATCGCGAAGCGCCTCGCCGGCTTCGACATGGCGATCGGCTACTACACCCGGCGGAAGCTCGCCGACGTGCCGTTTCGCCACTACGGGCGGCTCGTCGACCTCGCCCGGGATGCGGATTTCCTCGTGCTGATCGTCCCCGGCGGCAAGGAGACGTTCCACATGGTGAACGAGGAGGTGCTGCGCGCGCTCGGGCCGAAGGGCATCCTCGTCAACGTAGCGCGCGGCTCGGTCGTCGACGAGCAGGCGCTGGTCAGGTGCCTGCAGGAGGGCGCGCTCGGCGGCGCCGGGCTCGACGTCTTCGAGGACGAGCCGCGCATGCCCGAGGCGCTCTGGACGATGGACAACGTCGCGCTCACGCCCCACGTCGCGAGCGCCACGCACGATACTCGCGCGGCGATGGGCAAGCTCTGCATCGACAACCTGGTGGAGCACTTCGCCGGGCGGCCGGTGCTGACGCCGGTCTGATCGCGGTGCTCGAGCGGCTCGGCGCGCTCGTCAGAGTCTCCGGCGCCAGAATCGACTAACGCCGTGCCGCCCCGCACCCGCTGGCCCGGGGTTGCGGCCGCGCTCCTCGCCGGCGTCGTCGCCGCCGCCTACGTCGGCAAGCTCCCGCCGGCCCTGCCCGCGCTCAAGACCGAGTTCGGCCTCTCGCTCGTCGAGGCGGGCTGGGTGGTCTCCACGTTCAACGCCGTCGCGGTCGCCACCGCGGTCGGCTTCGGGCTCGTCGCCGACCGCGCCGGCGCGCTCCGCTTCGCGCTCGCCGGCCTCGCGCTGCTCGTCGCCGGCGGTGTCGGCGGCGCCGCGGCGCCCTCCGGCGCCTGGCTCATCGTGTCGCGCGTGGTCGAGGGCGCGGGCCTCCTCGCCGTGACGGTGTCGGGCACCGCGCTCGTCTTCGCCGCGACGGCGCCGGCCGACCGCCGGCTGACGCTCGGCATCTGGAGCACGTACATGCCGTTCGGCATGGCGGTCACGATGGCGGCCGCGCCGTTCGCGATCGCCACGGTCGGGTGGCGCGGCCTGTGGCTCGCGGTCGCTGCGGCCACCGTGGCGGCCGCGGCGGCGCTCGCGGCCGCGCGCCGGGACTATCCGCTGACGCCGCCCTCGGGCCGCACGTTCGCCACCGTGCGCGAGGCGCTGCGCCGGCCCGGGCCGTGGTGGAACGCGCTCGTCATGACCTTCTACACCGCGCAGTGGAGCGGCGTGATGGTGTGGCTGCCGACGTTCCTCGTGCAGACGCGCGGCGCCTCGCTCGCCGCGGCCTCGCTCGCGGCCGCCGCGGTGGTCGCGGTCAACGTCCCGGGGAACCTGACCGGCGCGTGGCTGCTGCAGCGGCGCGCCCGGCGCGGGCAGGTGGTCTGCGCGGCGGCGGTGCTGATGGGCGCGTTCGCGGTCGGCATCTTCGCCGACGCCGCGCCCGACTGGCTGCGCTTCGCCTCGTGCCTCGCCTTCTCCTACGCGAGCGGCGTGATCCCGGCGGTGTCGTTCGCCGGGGCGCAGGCCTACGCGCGCTCGCCGTCGCAGGTCGCGACCCTGCAGGGGCTCCTGATGCAGTGCTCGAACCTCGGGCAGTTCGTGGGCCCGCCGGCGGTCGCCGCGGCGGTCGCCGCGACCGGGCGGTGGGGAGACGCGGTGTACGTGATGGTCGCGGCCGCCGCGCTCACCCTCGCCTGCGGCCTGGCGGTGGCGCGGGACGAGCGGCGCGCCGGCCTCGCCTGATCGCTCGCGCCGGGATGGTCCGGTTCGGTCGGTCGGAAGCCCGGCCGCCGGCCGCCGTTTGCGGCAGCGGCGTGACGTGGACGCTGCTCGGGTCGATGACGGTACCGGTGCTTCTGTCGCGCTGACCGGCACTGTGTGCCGGGCGCCTCCATGGCCTTCACAGTGTGATGCCGGGGTCGAGGCTCAGGGATTCATGCGGGCTCCGGGAAGTAGGGGGTTCTAGAGGAGTGCCTTGAGCAGCTTGACCGCGAGATCCTTGATCGGCATCTGGATCGCGAGCACGGCGATCATCGGCACCGCGGCGGCGGCCGCGAGCGGGACGATCGCGGCCTTCCCGACCGGCACGGTCCGCATCGCCTTTACCG
>Ga0187893_10003411_pt1 | contig 32320 bp, 28 predicted proteins | sample MA1701074metaG_FD_139574 | JGI IMG/M metagenome (GOLD analysis project Ga0187893, IMG submission 139574) | White microbial mat communities from a basaltic lava cave in the Kipuka Kanohina Cave System on the Island of Hawaii, USA - MA170107-4 metaG ...
CGGAGCACCCACTACCAAGCGGCGGGTAGTGGGTCAGTTCGCTTTAACGACCCACACCCTGACCCTCTCCCTGGCAGGGAGAGGGGGTAAGAACGGGGCCCCTCGGCTGCGCTCGGGGCGACGATAGACGGGGCCCCTCGCCCCGGATCAAGTCCGGGGTCGGGATGACGGAGACCCACACCCCCTCGGCTGCGCTCGGGGCAGGCTCCGACCCTCTCCCTGCCAGGGAGAGGGGTTTTGGGGCTGGAAGCTAACGACAGGTAGAATCGGCGGCTACGACACTGAGCCGATAGGAGCCTCGCCATGACCTTGAAAGCCCCGCCGCGTAACCACGACACCATTGGGTCGTCTCTTGACGATGTCCTCGGCACGCGGCAAGACCCGTCGCTCTGGCAGGCCACGACCCATGCGCCGGGGCCAAAGGGCAAGGTGCCGTTCACCGCAGAGTTCCTGCTGGACGACCCGTCCGGCAACCACTTTGGCATGAGCCAGAACGCCGGCATGGGCTGGGACCCATCCGAGCTAATGCGCAAGCAGTTCATGGTGCTCTCCACCGCGGGCGGCATGAGGAACGAAGACGGGTCACCCATCGCGCTCGGCCTGCACACCGGCCACTGGGAGTTGATGTCGCTCATCAAGGCGGCTGCGAACGAGCTCCGCAGGTTGCACTCGGTGCCATTCGCCGCGTTTTGCTCAGACCCCTGCGACGGCCGTACGCAGGGCACGATAGGGATGCTGGACTCGCTGCCCTACCGCAACGACGCCGCGCAGGTGTTCCGCAGGCAGGCGCGGTCGCTGCCGACTTCCCGCGGCTATATGGGCGTGGCAACGTGCGACAAGGGGCTGCCGGCGATGATGATGGCCATGGCCGGCCTCAAGAAGTGGCCCGTGATCATCATGCCCGGCGGCGTCACGCTGGCGCCGGAGCACGGCGAAGACGCAGGCCGCATCCAGTCCATAGGCGCGCGCTTCGCCCAGGGCGAGGTGACGCTGGAGTACGCGCAGGACGTCGGCTGCCGCGCCTGTGCGTCCCCTGGCGGCGGGTGCCAGTTCCTGGGCACGGCGGGCACATCGCAGGTGGTGTGCGAGGCGCTCGGCCTTTCGCTCCCGCACAGCGCGCTGTCGCCCTCCGGCACGCCGGTGTGGCTGGACGGCGCGGTGCGGACGGCCCGGGCGCTCGTGAACCTGGAGAAGCGCGGCATAACATCGCAGGACATCCTGACAGACGCGACATTTGAGAACGCCATGGCTGTTCACGCTGCCTGCGGCGGCTCGACGAACCTGTTGCTGCACGTGCCTGCCATCGCCCACGCTGCGGGCCGCCGGCGCATGACCCGTGACGACTGGAACCGCGTGAACAAGGCGACGCCGCGCATCGTTGATGTGCTGCCCAACGGGCCCGTAGGCCACCCGACTGCCGCGCTCTTTGCCGCAGGCGGAGTCCCCGAAGTCATGCTGCACCTGCGTCGCATGGGCGTCCTCGACACCAGGGTATTGACGGCTTCCGGCCAGACGCTCGGCGAAAACCTTGACTGGTGGGAAGGTTCGGAGCGCCGCCAGGCCATACGGAAACGCCTGAAGGCTGAACGCGGCATTGACCCCGACAACGTGATTATGTCGCCCGACAAAGCCAAATCACGCGGGCTGACCAGCACGGTGACCTTCCCCTCAGGCAACCTGGCCCCGGAGGGGTCCGTCATCAAGAGCACGGCCATTGACCCGAGCGTCGTCGGCCCGGACGGCGTGTACCGCAATACCGGCACGGCGCGCGTCTTCAGGGCAGAGCGGGACGCCATCCGGGCGATAAAGTCGCGCGACGACGACCGCGTGAAGGCGGGCGAGATCATGGTGCTGACCTGCGGAGGCCCGCTCGGCACCGGCATGGAAGAGGTCTACCAGATCACTGCGGCGCTGCGGCACCTTTCGTACGGCAAGCAGGTTGCGCTTGTCACGGACGCGCGCTTTTCGGGCGTTTCGACCGGCGCATGCATCGGCCACGTGGGGCCTGAGGCGCTGGCCGGCGGGCCTGTGGGCAAGGTGCGCGACGGCGACCTCATTGAGATCATCGTTGACCGCAAGGCCCTGGAAGGCACGGTCAACCTTGTGGGCGCGGGTGGCAAGGTCCACGGCAGGGCCTGGGGCGACGCAGAGCTGGCGCGACGGCCCGCGCCGACTGACCTGAGGCCGCACCCGGACCTGCCGGACGACACCCGGTTGTGGGCGGCGCTGCAGGCGGCCTCGGGCGGCACCTGGGGCGGCTGCGTGTTTGACGTGGATACGGTGGCGGCGAAGCTGAAGAGGTAGGGTCGGTGCAATTCAACCGGGTCTACGGTGTGGACTTCAGCGGTGGTCAGAACGCGCACCGGCACATTTGGATAGCCACATGCGAGCCGCACGGGGAGCGCCTGCAAGTAACGTGCTGCGTTCCCGCGGGCGAGCTTGGGAATATTCGAGGACTTGCGCCTGCCCTGGAGGCCGTGCGCCATCTGGTCGCGTCTGAGCCTGGCTCATTGTTCGGCATGGATTTCCCGTTTTCCATCCCTGAGAAGATTCTCGGGGACTCAACGTGGAAGTCATTTGCGGTCAGCTTGCCAGAGAGGTTTGCAGGCCCCGTTGAATTCTGTAGAAAACTGCACGCCCTGGCTGCTGGTGAGGAGCCGAAGCGGGCATGTGACCGAGAGGCACGTACGCCCTTCAGCGCTATCAACCTGAGGATATTCAGGCAAACCTTTCAGGGGATCGGTGCCATTCTTGGGCCGCTTGTTCGGGACGACCTGGCCTGCGTGTTGCCGATGCAGTCGCTCACGCCAGGGAGGGCCGCCATTATCGAAGTCTGCCCGGCGTCGTCGTTGAGGTGCATCGGGATTAGGTCAGAGGGCTACAAAGGGCGGACTGCTGCGAATATGGCCAAGCGGGAGGAGATCCTCCACAGGTTGACATCGCAGCACGGGGTGGACGACCTTGACCCGTCGCTCAAACAACGAGTGCTCGGAGACAAGGGCGGTGACGCCCTTGACGCCATAATAGCTGCAACGGCAGCACACGCCGCGTGGAGACAGGGCGACCTTGTCAAGACCGCAGGAACATCAACAGAACAGCTGGAAGGCCGGGTCTACTACCGGTTGAACTGATCGTTTACCTGATGAATTCAACGTCTACCCCAGCCGTCGCTCCGCGCCACCGGCCGCTCACTGTCCCATATTCAGTCAGCGGAGGAGTTGCACTCGAACGCCGAGGTTTAGGCCGGACCATGCACGGTCGGCAGTCAACGCCGGGACTTCAAGCCTCATTGCCAGTGCCAGGCATGCGCGGTCAGCTAAAGAAAGGCCGGCCTTTGGCGCCTTGCGCCAAAGCGCAGCCGCAGTGGCCGCGTCATCTTCGGTGAATGGGAGGATTTCTACGCCCATCCCGGTTGGCGCCTGCACGAAAACGTCAGGAGCAAGTTCATACCGAATGCGCTTCTGCAACACCTCAGACCAATTCACAGCCGATATTGCTGACCCGTTCAGCCGGCCGGCCATTGGCTCCCACCCTGGTTCTCTGTTGAATACGGCAAGGAGCACCGATGCGTCAACGACGCCGTGAGGCATAGCGCTCAGACTCTTCTCTCTCACGTTTCGCTTCGGCGCGCCTCTCGGCTATTAATTCATCTACGGCGCTGACGCCGCGTGGGACCTTACGTGCAAATTCAGCCTGTATGCGCTCGAGGATGCCTTGAGCCGTATCCATTACCAGCCGGCCCTTTTCCACGTGGGCAATAAGCCGCTGGCCTTCCTGAATGTTCAGAGCCTTGCGCAGGGGCGCAGGGATGACGATGCGGCCCTGGGGGCCTACGGTGATTTGTGAACCAGCGGCAACCTTATGTTTTGAAGTGGCAACCATGTACTCATTATGGCACATCCAGTGTCGTTGTGCCACTTGCTGAAAGTAATGGCAATATCAGGCCCGCACGGTGGGTGCTGTCGGAGGTGGCACTCCTAATGGGGCCGTCGAATGCTCCCCCTACCGAGTCACCAGCCTGTAGCCCACGCCCGGCTCGGTGAGGACCACGGTTGGGCGCGAGGCGTCTTTTTCCAGCTTGCGGCGGAGCTGTTTAACGAACGTCCGCAGGTACTCAGCCTCATCGGAGTATTCCGGGCCCCAGACAGACTGCAAAAGCTGGCGGTGGGTCATCACTTTGTTGGCGTTCACGGCGAGGACGCGCAGCAGGTCGTACTCTGTGCGGGTCAGCCGCACTTCCTCCCCGTCGCGCCGGACGATGCGGGCCGCCAGGTCCACCTCGAACTCTCCAGCGCGCACGACGGGCTCTGACTGTTCCGACTTTGCTGCGAGCCGCTCCGCACGCCGGATGGCTGCGCGCACCCTGGCCGAAAGCTCTTCGGGGCCGAAGGGCTTCGTCATATAGTCGTCCGCGCCAAGGTCCAGGGCGCGTATCTTCTCGCGCTCCTGGTCGGTGGCGGAGAGGATGATGATCGGCGAGGTGTACCACTCCCGCAGGCGCGAGATCGTGGCGAACCCGTCCATTCCAGGCATCGCGAGGTCCAGCACCACTACTTCCGGCTGGTGTAGCGAAGCCTGGTACACTGCCTCCTCGCCGTGGGCCGCGAGGTAGATTTCAAACCCGTCCCTTGTAAGGTGCGTGGCCAGCAGCCGGCGCACCTTGGGGTCATCGTCAACGACAAGCACGCCCGGCTTGTCGTGCGGGCGTTTCATCACCATTACTCAGGACCTCCGCAGCCGGGCACGCTCCGGCGTCGCGTCTATCGTGCCACCGCGCAGCCCTGCTGGCGACCGGTCTGGCGTGAGGAGTTGGTGAGGCGGCGCTAAGTCCCCGCTCCCCTGACCTCCGCGGGCAGCGCGAACCAGAATGTCGAGCCTTCCCGTTCCTTGCTGCGGACGCCGATTTCGCCGTTGTGGGCTTCGATTATGGCCTTGCAGATGGCAAGCCCCAGGCCCGCACCTTCGCGGCCTCTGCGCATCCCCTGGCGGACGCGGAAGAACTTGCTAAAAATGCCGTCAATGTGGCTTGCCGGGACCCCTTCTCCCTTGTCTGTGACCTCTGTCACGATGCGTGAGCCGCGGTCAACAAAGGACCTGACAAACACCGGGCCGGCCGAATATTTCAGCGCGTTGGACAGCAGGTTGTCCAGCACGCGCCCGGCCTGCTGTGGGTCTGCGAAGAGCGGCGGGAGGTCTGCAGGCACATCTGCAGTGATCTCCCGGCCGGCTGCAAGACGAGAGCGCCGTGCCCGGCGGATGGCGTCATCAACGATGTCCGCCATGTGGCAGGACTCGGGCTCGAACAAGTTGACGCCCGCTTCGATGCGCGACATGTCGAGCAAGTTGGACACCAGGTCTGTAAGGAAGTCCGCCTCTTCGTCAATCTCATCGAGGTAGCGTGCTGTTGACGACCCGCTTTCCACCTCCGCCAGCGCAGACCGCGTGATGCCTTTAATCGTGGCAGTGGGCGAACGCAGGTCGTGCGTGACCATTGAAAAGAAGTCCTGCTTGACCTGGTCCAGCTCTTTTGCATGCGACAGGTCCTGGAAGACGACCACGACGGAGGTCACTCCGCCGCCCGGCGCGAATACGGGAGCAGCGCTGCACAACATTGGCTTGCGGGTCCCGTCAGGCCAGGCGAACAGTATCTCCACCGGGCCAACCGGTTTGCCAACCGCTGCGGCACGCACAGAAGGCGTCTCTTCTGGCTTAAGCGCGCTGCCGTCCGCGTGAAGGAACCTCAATGGCGCCTCTTCCGGCCCGCCAGGGCTGCCCGGGGCCAGCGGTATGTCAGTTAGGGAACGTGCGGTGGCGTTGGCGGTGAGTACGCGGTGGGTGGAGGCGTCAAACACAATAACAGCGGCCGGGGAGGCATGGATGACGGCCTCCAGCTGCCTGATGGCCTGCTCGGTCTGCTCCCGTAGAGCGCTTTCTCTGCCGAGCAGCTCCTCATTGGCGATGGCAAGGCGTGCATAGCCTGCAAGGGCCTTCACAAGCTCTTCGTCGCGCAGGGTGAAGCTTGACCTGCCCGGTGCATTGGCGACGTAGAGGTTGGCCTTGAGTCCGCCGCCGCCGACCTTCACACCCAGCAATGCTTCCATTGGCGGGTGGTGGGACGGGAACCCAACAGACCGGGGGTGCCCGGATATGTTATCGAGCCTGAGGGGGGCGTCCTGGGGGCCCAGCGCTCCAAGCACGCCCCGGCCTGTGGGCGGCGGACCGATGTTTTCTGTCTGTTCGCGAGATAGTCCGGCGTGGTACATGCGCTGCACGCGGCCGGACCCGTCCAGGACCGTGACCGCCGCATAGTCGGCGCCGACAAGGCGGCGGGCCAGGTCAGGGAGCGCGGCAAGCGCCTCTTCATGTTGGCCGCCGGGCGCGGGGCCTCCCATTACGGGCCCGCCGGTTTGCGGCGATGCGCTGCCAGTAATGCCGGCCGCCTGGAGCCGCTCGATGTCCTGCAAGCGGTAACGCACCCACCCGCCGGGCGTGGCGCCGGCCGGCTTGAGCTGCCCACGCCTGGCAGCGCGTGACAGGGTGGAGTGGTGGACTCCGAGCACCCTCGCCGCTTCGCGAAGTGAAATGAGGCGTCCGGCCCTGTGGCCATTGCCGTCGCTGTCACTCACCTGTCCGTCGCCCTTCGTCACGATACTGGCCTCCCGAGATCATTAGCAAAGCGGAGGCTACCACTCAAGTTCACATCGGGCGAGCGCGGCGCCAACGCCAGTCCGGAACCCCCCTCGACGGGGGAGGACTGGGAGGGCTAAGGAGAAGGTGATGTCTGAACATGGCCGCCTAAGCTGAGAGCGCCCGGCTGCTACAGCCGGGCGCTCCAGGACAATACGATACGGCAGCCGGGGTTATGCGACAGCGGCCTCCTCGAGGGCTACGCCAGCAGCCTTGCGCTCCAGATCAAGACGCGCCTGTGCGATTTCTGCGATGGGGTTGATGCCGGGCTCGAAGTCGCGCTGGTAACCGCACATGAGGCACAGCAGGTATTGGCCCCAACTGTCTGAGTTGTGCTCGATGGCGCCTGTGTGGCACCGTGGACAAGACTTGAAATACAACATTTGCTTCTCCTTCAGGCGCCGGGACGCCGTAACCTCATTTCCCTTCCCCGGTGCAGCAAGACACTTGCGCCCACCCACGCGGGAGACGCCAGCCCTGTGCTATGGGCTCAGGGGCGCACTCTGCTGACGCACCTGCGCCGGAATAAGTTCCAGGAAACAAGCACTGCGCCAAGTAAGATGCGCCACTCCGCATGAGCGGTGCATGTGGAGCGTACTGAGAGACTATGAAGAGAATATGACGCTGCTCAAAGCACGCAGGCTCAGGGCGAACGGCTGGGCCGGCAAAAATGGGCGCCCTTACACCAGAGCGTCGCCGTGCAGCTTGACGACGCGCCCGCCCTGCACGACCGTCTCGGCGCAGTCCATGTCGCGGATGCGTTTCGCAGGGTCGCCCTTGAAGGCGGCGAGGTCTGCCGCCAGGCCGGGCTTGATGCGGCCAACTGTTCCACCCAGGCGGAGCCCTTCGGCTGTATCGGCCGTGTTGGCCCTGATGGCCTTCCAGTTGTCCCACTCCAGCTCCTCGACGAAGGCCCAGGCGTTTGCCGCAGACTTCGCGTGGTCCGCATACGGCATGCCCATGTCAAGGCCGGCCGTGTAGCGGACGCCGGCCTCGTGCATACGGAAAATCGTGTCGAAGTGCTCCTTGTCTGAGACGGGGCGGGACGCTACAGACCAGTGACGGAGCGGCTCCGGGGCAGCCGTCTTTTCGCGCGCCTCCCTGCCGAGCAGGTGGTGGCCTATGGTCGGGTCCACCCAGATGCCCTTGTCCGCCATCTTCTTCGACGTCTCATGGTCGTAAGCCACGCCTTTTTGCGGGTCTGCGTCAAGCCAGCGCGCATGTATCAATTGGTGGATGCCGGCCTCGACGCAGTTCTTCACGCCCTGCGCCGATAGCGTGTGGGCGACGACCTGCACGCCCAGGCGCTCCGCCTCAGTGACCGCGGCCTTCAGCGTCGCCGCGGAAAACTGAGTTTGCCTCGGGTTCGCGGTGGGGGTGAACATGCCTCCCGTAGCCATCATCTTGATGACGCGTGCGCCGAACTTCACCTGCTGGCGGATGGCGGTCTGCACGGCCTCCGTCGTGTCGGCCTCGGTGCCGAACATCCAGCAGTGGCCCGCTGTGATGGTGATGGGCGTCCCCGCACAGACGAGCCTGGGACCGGGTATGACGCCCGCTTCTATCGCGGCCTTGACCGGGAACGTCACCTCGTTGCGTGCACCCAGGTCGCGGACGGTCGTCGTGCCGGCGAGGAGCGCGCGGCGCAGGTTGTTCGTCGCGCGCATGATGAAGCGGTCGTTGTCTTCAGAGAATATGAGCGCCTGCGCGTCCGATGTGGCTGAGCAGTGCATGTGGCAGTGGGCGTCAACGAGGCCGGGGAGGAGCGAGACGTCGCCCAGGTCGTGTACGACGTGCTTCGCGGCGGCGTCCGCGGGCAACTTTGACTGTGGGATGACGGCCGTTATCTTGTCGTCTTCGACCATGACTGCGTGGTCGCGGAGCCAGGCTGTGACCCCTTCATTCGCCACACGGGCCGCTTTGAAAATGGCGCTGTTGGACACGGTGTGCTCCAGTTCGGGCTTCCCCGCCCTGTGGGAGAGGTATGTCGGGCGATGGCCGGAGGCAGGATACTACTCAGCCCTCTGCCATGGGCAAGCGAAGCTCAAGCCCTGCAGAGCATCAAGCGCCCGAGCGCGACGCCCAACCTTGGGTTGAAGCTGGACTCCCACAGTGTGGTGCGGTGTTTATGGCGTAGAACTTTTCTGGCGTGTGGCGCTCCGAGTCCTAGGACCCCCTCTCCCGCCGGGAGGGGGTTGGGGTGAGGGTGAAGTCTGATCTCAATTCTCGCATCGTGGAAGTCCTGCAAATGTGCCTGGTGGTTTCTTGCTGGAGACGTGAAGAGAGCGACGAACCTAGCGCAAAGTTGGGTATCGTGTCTCCACGCGCGAGGTACGACGTGCCAATAGCCGCGCCAGCCTCATTTGAGCATTGAACAAATAATCATCGGGCTCATACGCGTCCTCGGCTCGCTGCCCGTGCTGCGCTGGCCCTTCTGGGGCGCGATTGCTGCCATATTCATTGACTTCTCAGACCTTTTCTGGACGAGCGTCATAGACCTCGGCGGGCTGGGCGACTACCAGTCGTTCGACAAACTGCTGGACCTTGTCTACATGGCGGCGTTCCTGGTCGTCGCGCTGAGGTGGGGCGGGCTAGTGAGGCGCATTGCCATCGGCCTGTTCGCGTACAGGATGATCGGCGTGGCCGCATTCGAAGCCACCCACGTGCGCGCCATGCTGCTGGCGTTCCCGAACGTGTTTGAGTTCTGGTTCGTCTTCGTCGCAGCTCGCGACCAGTTCCTGCCGCGCTATGAAGTGACGCCACGACGGGCTGTCGTATGGCTCGTCGCGCTAACTGCGGCCAAGGAGTTTCAGGAGTACATCCTGCACCTTGGCAGGTGGTTCGACCGTTACACCTTTTTCGAGTTCTGGCGCGTGCTCTGGCACGCCGTCACGCCGTGGTAAGTGACGGGGCCCCCCGGCTGCGCTCGGGGCGACGGTGCTGGGCATAGTGCTAGACTCCGGCCGGTCTAGCAAAAACCCCGCCAAAGGAGCCGCTCAATGGACCCCAAGCTGTCGCCCCACGGCCTGAAGTCAGAGTCCTACGCGCCTGTGCGGATGGGCGTCATGGGCGCAATCGTCGCCAACCACCCACTCGCAGCCGGCGCTGGTATGCGTGTCTTGCAGATGGGCGGCAACGCCGTGGATGCGGCGGTGGCGGTGGGTTTCGCACTTGGTGTAGCGGAGCCGGCCGGTTCCACTATCGGTGGCGACGGCTTCGTGATGGTCCACATGAGTGGACGCGGGCATCAGAAGGCCGCCGTGAACGGGGCCGTTCGACCCGCACCCAGACCCTCTCCCTCCCAGGGAGAGGGTCCACGCACCCCTCACCCCAGCCCTCTCCCTCAAGGGGAGAGGGGGCAAGGAAGGCCCCTCATCGAGGTGGCGAACGGGACGGGCGCTGCGCCGCTGGCAGCGACGCCTGAGAGGTTCAAGCGCGGCATCGAGCCGCACCACGCCACGGCGATCTCTGTGCCGGGCATCCTCGACGCCCTGCTTAGCGCGCACGAGCGTTTTGGTCTGCTGCCGCTGGCCGATTGCGTCGTGCCCGCCATAGAGCTTTGCGAGGAGGGCGTGCCGGTCACGTACTACTCGCACCTGAACGCAGCGCCTCACCCCAGGCTCAATACGTTCAAGTACTCGGCCCCTATATTCGCCTCGAAGGGCCACTCGCTCAGGCCGGGCGAAGTGCGCCGCAACCCGGACCTCGCACGCACGTACCGCGTCATCGCGGAGCAGGGACGCCGGGCTTTCTATGAAGGAGAGGTCGCAGAGGAGATAGTGAGGTTCTCGAAAGAGAATGGCGGACTGTTGACCATGGAGGACCTACGGCGGCACAGAGTGCGCTGGGACAAACCCATCTCTACCTCCTATCGCGGCCGCACGGTCTACGAAGCGCCTCCGAACTCGTCCGGGCATGTGCTGCTGCAGATGTTCGCGGCACTGGAGGGTTTCGATATCGCCGGGTCCGGCCACAACACGCCGGAGAGCATCCACCTGATGGCCGAGGCGAAACGCCTGGCGTTCGCAGACCGTGAGATGTACCTGGCCGACCCGGAATATGTAGACGTGCCTATCGAAGGGCTGCTTTCGAGGGACTACGCCCGCGACCGCGCGAAGCTCATCAGCCGGACAAAAGCGGCCAAGGAAGTTGTCGAGGGCGACCCCTGGGCCTACATGGCGCGCTCGCCGGACAGGTCGAAAACGCACTACAGGCGCGGCGTCGGCATCGTGAGGCCCGGGTCTGCCCACCCGCTGACGCCCTCGCTCACAGGGCGTGGCGGCAAGGAGACCGATACCACGCACTTCTGCATCGTGGACCGCTGGGGTAACGCCGTGGGAGAGCTGCAGAGCATCCAGACGGCGTATGGGTCTGGCCTCGTGGCCGGGCGCACCGGCATCCTGATGAACAACCGGATGACCTACTGGCACCTGGACGAGGACCACATTGACCGCCTGCGGCCAGGCCAGCGGGTGCGCCACACGATGAACCCGGTGATGGCGTTCTCGGCGCCTATCGAGGTTGGGGGCAAGCTGGAGATGGTGTGGGGGACGCCGGGCGCAGACACACAGGTGCAATCGAACCTGCAAGTCGGTTCGGCGGTGTTTGACCACGGCTACACGGTGGCAGAGGCGCTGCACGCGGCGCGCTGGACTCACCACCAGGGCCGCACTGCGTCGAACTACCCGCACGCCGAACGCAACGCTCTAGAAATCGAGCAGCGTTTGCCGCCGGCAACACTCGATGCGCTACGCAGCATGGGGCACAACGTCGAGGGCGTTGGCCCGTGGGCCGGCCCAGGCTCTGAGGGCGCGATACAGGTCCACCAGGAGTCCGGCGCGCTCATGGCGGCTGGCGACCCTCGCCGGGACGGCCACGCGCTGGTGTGGTAGCTCTACACGGGGCCCCTCGGCTACGCTCGGGGCGACGATGAAGACGCCGTCACGCCGTGGTAAGTGACGGGGCCCCTCGGCTACGCTCGGGGCGACGATGAAGACGCCGTCACGCCGTGGTAAGTGACGGGGCCCCTCGGCTGCGCTCGGGGCGACGATGAAGACGCCGTCACGCCGTGGTAAGTGACGGGGCCCCTCGGTTACGCTCGGGGCGACGATGAAGACGCCGTCACGCCGTGGTAAGTGACGGGGCCCCTCGGCTACGCTCGGGGCGACGATGAAGACGCCGTCACGCCGTGGTAAGTGACGGGGCCCCTGGGCTGCGCTCGGGGCGACGATGAAGACGCCGTCACGCCGTGGTAAGTGACGGGGCCCCTCGGCTGCGCTCGGGGCGACGTGTAACACAGAGAGGCCCCGCACCATTGCGGGGCCTCTTTCCCTGTAATTATAGGCGTGTGTCCGCCGCTGTTGAACCGCCGCCCGGAGCTAGTCGGCCCAGAAGACGTGCGTGATGACCTTCGTGCCGCCCCTGAGTTCCTTTATGAAGACGTTGGCGCGCCCGTCCTTGCGGGCCCGGATAGACTGGCCAAAGTCCCTGCCTTCGCTGTCGTCGTCCCCGTCGAAACCGAAACGGGACGAGGCCGCCGCGGACGCGACTGTCGTCGTTGAGTCCAGGTGCGCGTAGATGGCCTCAAGCTGGTCGTAGTCGTGCGCGTTCGGGTGCCCGTTGCCGGCAGGGACGCGCGTGTAGTCCATGCAGGTCTCGGGGATGATGTCCGGGTTGTTGAAGTCCTCGTCCTGGTGGTCAAGGCCGAAGAGATGGCCCACTTCCTGACACATGACGAATTGCCGCCATGCGGGCGAGTTGTATGTGGACGTGTTGAAATACGTGTCGTTCATACGGGTCCTGCCCTTGACGATGTGGTCCCCCGAGACCCAGATTTCTGCCACGCCCAGCCAGCCGTTGAAGCCGTACTTCTTGTTGCAGACCTGCGCAGTGCCAGTCACGGCGCTGCAGTTCTTTCTGCCCTGACCAGTCACGATGGAAGTGTCAAGGACGGTGGAAGCAGACCAGTCGGCAGACGAGGTAACAAGGTACGAGTCCCACGCGCTCGACACGTTGTCGCCCAGCTTCAACGTGAAGGGGTTCGACGTGCGCGCCCAGTGGTACGGGTTGCCAGTGTTCGGGTTTGTCCACGAATGGTCAGCGCGTGCAACATCTGACGATAGCGCCAGCATCGGCGCAAGTATTGCGACGAAAACAAGAGCAAGCCCAAGGACTGACCGCCGAGAGGACTGCATAATTACCAATCCCTCCAAGACTTTCTGCTGGGCCGCAGGAATTATAACGCATGTGCGGCGCCTGGTCCCTGCATTCTAGGAGGCGCCGCTCACGCAGATAAGTGCGCCGGTACGCAAGGCGCGAGCCGTTTGGCGCACCTGCCTATCTCCTAGCTGACCTTCGCCAGAGGCCCTTCAAGGAAGACGACCTCGCGCTTTGGCGTGTCGTAGGCGATCAGGCACACCATCGGCGCGCCGCCGAGGGCCTCCGCCTTGTGATGCTGGCCGCGTGGTATGCGGATGCAGTCGCCAGGCCCCATCTCGGCGCTCTGACCGCCGATGTGCTTGCGGCAGCGGCCGCTTACTACGTACAGGACCTCGTCGCAATTGGGGTGGTAGTGGAGCGGGTTGGACTTGCCGGCATCTATGCGGCACACGCCCACGGTCATCGTTGCGCCGGGGTCAAGCGCTCCAGATACGAGCCACCTGATCTCGCCGAAGTTATATTGCTCGGCGGGCCTTTCGGCGGCCTTGGCCAGGAGGTCGCCGACGTCCGGCGCAGACACGGAAGACGTCATTGCGACTGCTCCTCAACCTCATAAGGCAGGACGTACCCCGCGTCGGCATACGAAGCGACGAGGTAGTCAATCACCGCCTGCAGTTCGTGCTTTGCTTCCGCAGGCACGGTGCAGGCGTCCGCTGAGACGCAGCTCGACTCATATCGCGCCTGGATGCCGTCCAGCCTGTGGCAGCCTTCGATGATCGCTGCGGACCATTTGTCCTTAGGCAGCAGCGAAAGGTTCTCCGCGAAGCACGGCCCGGACTGGAAGTTCACTCCGCTCCATTCGATGGGTGTGGTGGCGCCCATCAGGCGGCTCGCGTTGTTGCGGAGCCACGGGTTGATCTGCGCGCCGGCAATAGGGGCGATGATGGGGGGCGAGTGCAGACTACGCTGCTCACGGATGTTTTCGGAGGCGCGTCGCGCCAGCCCGGGGCCAAATATGGCGGCAGGGACGGCGATGGCTATGAAGATGATCCACACCGTTACAGGGATGGACGGGTTGCGGAGCGTGCGCCGCAACCGTCCGGCCAAGCCTGTGGGTTGTATGAGCGTCTGCGCCATGGTCCACTAAGGATACCGGCTGCGCGGGCGACATGGCTGGACGCGGCTTGGGGTCAGCGGCTGCTCAACATGCGGTCCAAGCCACTAACAGCCGGTCCGCAAACCCCGACAAGCGCCGATACCAAACCGCCCAACAAATACTGAAACCAATTCAGCATGACAGGGTACAGGCGACCGCCAGAAGCGCCCTTCTAGCGGGTCTTGACCTGCGTGCGCATGCAGCGGGTGCAGATGCGCATGGACACCTTTTCACCGTTCACCACCATGTGCCGGCGGAAGACGTTCGGCTTGAAATGCTTCGGAGAAGCCTTCTGGGAGTGGCTCCTGCTGAGGCCGATCTGCACGTGCTTATCGCACACGTCACACTTTGCCATGGCACAGTATTCCAGTCAGGGGCCTCCGGCGGGATGGCCCACCGGGACGCTAGTACGAAGATAACTGGCCGGGTGGTACAGGCAACATGACCGCGGCCAAACAATTACGCTAACATGCTGCCCAGTCCGAGGCAAGCCAGCCAGCGGTGTAGTGCAACTCGACTCTGGCGGACCCGCAGCCATAAGAAAGCGTACCGCTGATAGGGCTGTGGCACGATAACAGCCGCTCTGCAGGGAGGACAGCCGGTGACTGCGAGGGCCAAGCCGCGCAATACCGCGCCTGCCAAAGTGGCACAGCGTGTTGACGGACCAGGCATCCGGTCGCTTTTTGAGGCTGCAACGCGTGCTCTCGAAGCCAACCGTGACGCCATAAACGCGCTGAACGTCTTCCCTGTCCCTGACGGCGACACAGGCACCAACATGCTCCTCACGATGCGGAGCGTGCTGGAGGCATCAAAGAACGGGCTGCCGGTGCACGCAGGTGACGCAGCGAAGACAATGGCACGCGCTGCTCTCCTTGGCGCGCGCGGCAACAGCGGCCTGATCATGGCCCAGTACTTCAAGGGCTTTGCGTCTGCTCTGGGCGGCCACCCATCGCTAGAGGCGCCTGAGTTTGCCAGGGGCCTCAGGGCGGCGTCGGACAATGCTTACGCCGCGGTGCCCAACCCCCGGGAAGGCACAATGCTGACCGTGTTCAGGGAATGCGCTGAAAAGGCGGAGGCTGAAGTAGCCCGCGGCGCCTCGCTGGCCTCGGTGTGGCAGGAGACATCCGCGCAGGCGCGCGACACCGTGTCACGCACACCGATGATGCTTGACGTGCTGATGCAGGCCGGTGTTGTTGACTCAGGGGGTTATGGCTTCGCCGTGATGCTTGAGGGCGCGCTGGATGCGCTCACAGGCAAAGGCGCGGGCGCAAAAGTAATCGCTGCTCCGCCCGCCCAATTGAATGGCAATGTCCAGGCAAGCCGCGTCCGGCAAGAGTTCGCGGCCGCCGCCACCGAAGAGGCCTGGGGCTACTGCACGAGTTTCGCAGTCCAGGGCAAGGGGCTGGACCTCGGCGCCATCCGCAGGAAAATATCGGCGATGGGCAAGTCGCCAGTGATCGCAGGTGATAGCGAGGCCGTGAAAGTCCACGTGCACGTCCTGGACCCAGGCAAGACTCTGAGCTACGGGACCTCGCTCGGCTCAGTGTCGAACGTCGACGTGAAAAACATGGACGAGCAGACGCGCGAGTGGGCCCAGGCGCGCCAGGCGGAGGCTTCTCCGGAGAAGGCCACGGTTACGGTCGCAGTTGTGGCAGTAGTAGCGGGCAACGGGTTCGAGGAGCTGTACAGGTCCACAGGGCTGGGCGTGTGTTCGCTTGTCACAGGCGGGGACTCCATGAACCCCAGCACAGCCGAACTTGTCGCGGCGGTCGAGCGCGCGCCGTCGGACAACGTCATCCTGCTACCCAACAACAAGAACGTCATCGGCACGGCCAAACAGGTCAGGCAGATCACTTCCAAGCAAGTCCGTGTCGTGCCCACCCGCTCGATGCAGGCTGGCATCGCCGCCCTGCTCGCCTTTTCGCCAGAGGCCAAGCTCGACGAAAACGCCACTGCCATGGAAGTAGCGGCGAAAGCGGTAACCGCGGTGGCTATCACGCGGTCGACGCGGGACGTGACATTGAACGGTGTACGCGTCCGCAAGGGTGACTTCATCGGCATCGTGGGGGACGACATCGTGACCGCGGTCGCGGACACTGGCGAGGCGCTGGTGCGTGCGCTTGCCGGCACTGCGCCCGAGGGCAGCATCGTGACGGTCTACTATGGCGTGGGCGTCAGCGCCCAGAAAGCCGAGAAGGTCACGAAACTGCTGCGTGATGAACTGCCGGGCAGGGAAATAGAGCTGATCAATGGCGGCCAGCCGCATTATGAGTACCTGGCGTCAGTGGAGTAGGCTGCGGGTACCGGAAGGCCAGGCCGCCCCTGTTGCGCGGGCCATCCCAAAACCCCCTCCCGCCGGGAGAGGGCCTGGGTGAGTGGGAAGTCTGAAACCGGATGTCAGACCTTGGCGTCTCTCCAAGCATTTAGGGATGGTTAGCAAGGAGGCCGGGAGTGGGAGTTCAGTCCTTTGAAAAGGTAATCGGTACAGAGGCCGAGTTGCGGTCTGTCCTGGGCTGGCCGAGCGAGCGCGCAGTCCGCAAGGCGATCACCAGCCTCGACATCCACTGCCGCAACTTCATATCGAAATCGCCCTTCCTTCTCCTGAGCACGGCTGACGCCGCTGGGAAGGCGGACGTCTCGCCCAAAGGAGACCGGCCAGGCTTCGTCATGGTGCTCGACGACCACACGCTGCTCATCCCCGACAGGCCGGGCAACCGCCGGGCCGACTCGCTGACGAACATCCTGCAGAACCCCCACGCGGGCCTGCTTTTCCTGGTCCCCGGCAAAGGCGAGACGCTGCGCGTAAACGGCACGGCGCGCATCGTGCGTGACGAGGGCCTGCTGGCCCGCATGGAGGTTGACGGCAAGGCGCCCACCCTCGCCATCGCCGTAGACGTCGAGCAGGCGTACATCCACTGCGCCAAGGCCATGATCCGCTCGTCGCTGTGGAAGCCCGGCACCTGGAGTGCGCCTGAGGACCTGCCCTCGATCGCGCAGGTGCTCATGGACCACGCCCGCCTCACCGACTGCACGGTGGAAGAGGTTGAAGAGAGCGTGAAACTGGCTTACGAAAAGGCTTTGTATTAGGCGTACCAGGGCGACATGCCCGTTGCAGCCAGCGACAGGAGAGGCCTTGCCACCCATGACCACCGCCATCGTCACAGACAGCACATCGGACATCCCGCCAGAGATTGCCACGTCCAAGCACATCCATATCGTGCCGCTGAACGTCCACTTCGGCGATGAGACGCTGCTGGATGGTGTGACTATTAAGTCGGACGAGTTCTTCAAGCGCCTGAAGCGTTCAAAGGGCGGGCAGGGCCCGTTCCCAAAGACGTCGCAGCCGTCCGCGGGCCTGTTCATGGAGGCCTACAAGGAAGCCGCGAAGACCGCCGAACACATCGTCTCGATACACCTCTCCTCCAAGGTCAGCGGGACGTACAACTCTGCTGTGCAGGCAAAGCAGGAGCTGGGCGTTGCTGGAGCAAAGATAGAAGTCATAGACACACTCCAGGCCTCCATGGCGCTAGGGCTTATCGCCATGCAGGTGGCCGACGCCGTGAAATCAGGCGCGACCTTTCATGCGGCGTCAGAACTGGCGCGCTCGCTGAGCAAACGGGCCAGGTTCTTCGGCCTACTCGATACACTTGAATACCTGCACAAAGGCGGACGCATTGGCCGAGCCCAACTGTTCCTGGGGTCGCTCTTGAACGTCAAGCCGATACTGGGCCTGGTCGAGGGCGTGGCGCACCCCGTCGTCCGGGCGCGCGGCCGTCAGAAGGGGCTCACGATGCTCGCCGCAATGGCCCGGAAAGAGGGACCCCTGTCCGCGCTCTGCGTCCTTTACGGCGAAGACAGGGCCGGGGCAGAGCAACTGGCAGCGAGCCTGCAGGACCTGGCGCCGGGACAAATCGCAAGCAAACACAGCGTTGTCGTCGCCCAGTTCGGCCCGGTGCTGGGCACGTATCTGGGCCCCGAAGCGCTGGGCATCGCGCTCATCAAGGCGGGGCCGTGACAGGCGGCGGCCGCGGAAGTGTGCATGTCCCAGTGGGGCTGGCGCAGGCGCGGAAGGGCCAGGCTGCTGAACGGCTGCGCCGCATCCTTGAGCATGAGCGGCGGCTCGGGTATTCAGACCGTGCCGTCATGGGCGGCCTGGACGAATTCCTCTTTGCCTCAGCCAGGGAGCTGGCCTGGGCGCGCATCCTCACGCCCATGGCAGGACGGCCGTACGCCGCGCTCACGCCTGCGGAGCGTCGTGCGTGGGCAGGCGCCGTGGCGGCGCGGCTGGGGACAGGCGAGCCAGTTGTCGCGCCGCAGCCGGTGGAGCAACTGCCCCGCCCTGCGCCTGGTCCTGTGCCTCTTCGTCAAGTTCAGGATACGCGGGAGGCTCCGCCTCCTTCCAGAGTGCGGAAGGCCACCTATCCGCCCGTGGCGCCCCCGGCGGCCCTGTCTCTCAGTACGCCGCTGCCGGACATCCCGTTCATCAACCGCGCCTCGCGCCCAAAGTTCGCAAAGATCGGCGTGGAGACCCTGCGCGACCTTGTCTGGCACTTCCCGGACAGGCACATCGACTACTCAGCGGCGACCAAAATCGTGGACCTCGAGGTGGACAGGGACGTCACTGTAATCGCCACCGTGCGCTCGACTGAGGTCCTGCGCATTGGGCCGCCGCCAGGCGCGGCGCGGGTGTTGGTATCGGACGGCACCGGACTGCTTACCGCCACGTTCTTTCGGCAGGCGTACCTGGCGGACAGGCTGCGGCCTGGCACGAAGATTGCGCTGAGCGGCAAGGTCTATGAGTTCCGGGGCCGGGCGCATATGGAGAACCCCGAATACGAGGCACTGCGCGACCTCATTCCCGCTCCCTGGCAGGGAGAGGGTCAGGGCGTGGGCCGCCAGGGCGAGGGTGACAGACAGCGCAGCGGTGCGCCGTCGCAGCTCACCCACGCCGCCAACCTGCTCCCCATCTACCCCTCGACCGAGTCGCTGCCGCAGCGCACCATCCGCAATGCCACGCGGAAAGCGCTCGACGCCGCATTGCCGCAGGTCAAAGAACGCGTGCCAGAAGACATCCTGCGCCGCCACGGCATGCCCGGGCTTGCGCGGGCGGTCGAGGACATGCACTACCCTCGCACCGTCGCAGACAAGGAGGCGGCCCGCCGCAGGCTCGCCTTCGATGAGTTGTTCATTAACCAGCTCGCGGTGGTCATGAGGAGGGCGGAGTGGCGTGAGCGCGGCGGGGGCGTCGCTGTGCCAGACGGGCTGTCAAAGGTCCAGGGCTTCCTGGCGTCGCTCGACTATGCGCTCACCACCGGGCAGAGGCAGGCGCTCGCAGACATATTCGCGGACATGGCAAGCGGAGTACCAATGGGCCGGCTGCTGCAGGGTGAAGTGGGCAGCGGCAAGACCGTAGTGGCAGTCGCAGCGCTCCTGGCTGCGGCCGCGACGGGGTGCCAGGGCGCGCTGATGGCGCCGACAGAGGTCCTGGCCGAGCAACACTTCCTGAGCACGCAGGCCCAGCTGCGGGCGTCGCCCGTATTTGGCATGCCGGACGTGGTGCGTGAGGCCGACGTGCCGGGGCTGCGCAACCCCTCTCCCTCTCAGGGAGAGGGTCAGGGTGTGGGTGCAAAAACCGTCTCCTTTTCCGCAGGTGGAGACGACGTTTCGGGCCCCGCTGCTTCGCCAGGGGGGTACACAGATCATCTAATTTCAGAAAAATCTGCGCAACCTTTGTTCCGTCCAGTCCGCATCGCCCTCCTCATTGGCAGCCTCACCACAGCTGTGAAGTCGCAGGTCCAGAAACTCATCGCCGCGGGCGAAGTAGACATCGTTATCGGCACGCACGCCCTCTTGCAGGAGGCAGTTGAGTTCCCGCGCCTCGCGCTTTCAGTAGTGGACGAACAGCACCGCTTCGGCGTCGAGCAGCGGGCGGCATTGGCTGCCCGGCTACCCAGGCCGCACCTGCTCGCCATGTCCGCTACGCCCATCCCGCGCTCGCTGTCACTGACTCTCTACGGCGACCTCGACATTTCGACGCTGCGCGATTTGCCCGGCGGCCGCCTGCCGATCAAAACGGCATGGGCGCGCTCGGCAGACGACCGCACGCAGGCCTATGAGCTTGTGAGGAGTGAGGCCGCGGCAGGAAGGCAGTCGTTTATCGTCTGCCCACTCATAGAGCCTTCGGAGGAGCTTTTCGCACGCGCCGCGACGACGGAGTTTGAGCGGCTGCGGCTGGGCGAGCTTGCGGGCCTGCGCCTGGGCCTGCTGCACGGCCGCATGGGCCTGGCCGAGAAGCAGGCGGTGATGGACGCCATGCGCGCCGGGAAGATAGACGCGCTGGTGGCGACGCCGGTGATCGAGGTCGGCGTGGACATCCCGAACGCCACCGTGATGCTCATCGAAAGCGCCGACCGCTTTGGCCTGGCGCAACTGCACCAGTTCAGGGGCCGCGTGGGCCGCGGCGGGCGCCAGAGCCACTGCATCCTGCTTTCTGACGACCCATCGGACGGTGCCAGGGAACGCCTGTCAGTGGTGGGGCGTGTGTCGGATGGCTTCGAGCTGGCCGAGGAGGACCTGCGCCTGCGTGGGCCGGGCGACTACATCGGCACACGTCAGTCTGGGTGGGCCGACCTTATGGTGGCGACTCTGTCAGACGTGGACCTGCTGCAATTTGCCCGCCGCGAGGCGCAGGACCTGCTCGCCCGCGACCCTGCGTTGGCCCTGCCCGAGCACGCCCCGCTCGCCGCTGGTGTCAAGCGCATCACCGAGGGCAGACCGGCCGGGGTGTCGTGAGGGTCCGAAGTTGCGATGCCCGCTCACGCGCCATACACGAATGTGTTGACGTCACGGCGTCCGCAAAACTGATGTCTGTAATTACCCAGTATCACCAGGTAAACAGACCCTCACCGTGTGTCAAGAAGCACTTCTAGCGCAAACCTGACGCCATATTCAGTTGGCATTGGAGCACTTTGCAGGACACACCCGGTGAAGGTGGGGACGCCTGTATCAACGATGACGAAAACGAATGAATGGATGTTGCCTGCGGCGTCCTGAGGGGCTTCACTTGACACTGACATACCTAGGCCTTCGACTGCTACGACCCAGGTTAGTGGCCCACTGCCACCTGGCCCCACTACAGGGAGTGCAGGGAATTTTGCTTCCTGACTGACCAATTGGCGAGGCACTCTCTCAAGCGATGTGTTCGCAGCCAGGACCCGCGTCGGAGGACCAGACAACCGTAGCCCGATCCCCGAGCATCCCTCCGTCGCAAGCTGCACCGCCTGGTTGACGATCCGGTTTCTCTCTAGCTCGGTGGCCGACGTGGCAACCGGAAGTGGAATCGAAGTCGCAGTCGGACCAGGCGTTGGAGTCGGTGTCGAAGGAGCCCCAGGCGCTCCCCCACAGGCGACTGCTGCCACTATGGCTGCAACTAACGTGTATAGGACTGCACTGGCCGCCACACCGGTCAGACTGAAACTGGTCTTCATGAATACGGTCCGTCAGGCAGGGCACAGCAGGCGACAAGCGGCGCATTGGGCCCTTAAGCCAACGCCTACACGAGGACGCCGACACAGCCGGACTATGCCCTCTGAGTATAAGCGGCCTTGTCTTGGCCCTGCCCGAGCACGCGCCCCTCGCCGCGGGCGTCCGCCGCATCACCGAGGGGAGGCCGGCGGGGGTGTCGTGAGGGACGCTGGGTGTGCACTCGGACGACTTTCCACGGCAGGTCAATACTTATTCGCCATAGAAGTTTTGTCATCATTCTCGGAGTTGGACCTGTTGAGCGGTCCGGTACGTGACCGCGGAGATATCGGCTGCCAAGAACCGCAAATGTCTCCCTTCGGGAGCACTTGCATTACTCTCTAAGCAACCGCCTGAATTCGCTGTCCTTCATAGTCGAGCCCGGTGCCTGTTGCCCCACCCTGCTCAGAAACACCACGTTGCCCGAACGCACTTCCATGACATTCGCTGGCCCAAACCACGCAAGGCTGTAGCCCGCAGGGACCTGGTATGTGCTGCCGCTGTCGGCGTAAGGCCTGCCGGCGACGTTCTCGTTGTGAACGAACATATAGTACATCGCCCCTGTGTCGAGGCACAAAGTAAATGAAAGACCAAGGGAAACGAGAGATTTTCCTTCGGGTACAGTTCCGGCCAGGACTTCCTCCACTGCGACGTCATAGATCACGAAAGCTTCCACGTAAGGCACACGAGCTGAAGCTGAACCGTGACCATACTGGTCTTGACCTTTACGGACACCAATGATCTTTCCTTTGATCACCGCGTCCGCACGAGACGCCAGGTCCGAGATTGATTGCGCGGCAAGGAATGAAGCTGAACCGCCCAGCTGGCAAGCAGACTGAGCCTCTCCGTCCCCCTGAGCACGGACAAACCTGATGCCAAGACCGATTAAGAGGCCAGCCGTGATAGCTATCAGTGCCGTAATCAACAGGCGAGTCCTGAATGGATATGTTGAAGCGCTAATCAATCTCATTGGTGTGATCCTCCGCCTTCAGATTGGCGTAACTCTTCTTCAATGCGAGTGACCGTAGGGATCAGACTGGGCCGAAAGTCGGCTTATGTCGCCGGACTGAGGCGTGTTTGGATGATTTGTACCATACGAATAGTACATTACACGTTGTGTCGGGCTGTCATCGTCGTGGCCGAGACCAAGAACATGTCCTAGTTCGTGCGACGCTGTCCACGCACGAGCATGGTTGTCGTTTGGATATTGCTGCTCGACCCAGTACGAGTTGTACTTGAAGAGCGGCTCTCCCTCAATGACAGCGTGCGTCGAGCTTCCGGTGGTGCAGGCGTCCGGATCAAGGATGACTTGTCCAGCGTAGGAAGTGCCGAAATCAGCAACTCTAATTTCTACATCGTAGATAGACGAATCGCCTTCGTCTAGTTCAATATAGTTTTGTTCGCTGTTCCATACGGATGCGCCGGCTTCCGCGGCGGGTTCATATTCGCCTGTCCCTCCACTTTCATCTAATATATTGACCCAGTAATATATTGTAGTTGGTGACCCGTAATATTACCAATGCACATGGTAATATTCTGCATCGAAACCACATGCGCCGTGGCTCGCCGAAATTACTGATGTGAACAAGTTGCCTAACGCAAATCCTAAGAGCATCACAACGGAAAACATGCCGAAGAGAATTAGGCGTTGTATATTCGTCAACAAGGGCATACCTCCCCTTCGTCTAGGAAAGCCTTCGTCGCGCCGCTCTCTAGTCAAGATCGACCAGGATCATTGGTTTTCTATTGTTCGCCTCGTCGTGCCTTCCGCATTACCCGAACGGACTAGGCCGGGTATTTCCTGCTTTCAGCTCGAGGTGATTTCACCGCTGTCATGAGCGTGACAGGGGCGGCGTAAGATGCCGCGCATGCCACACAGTTCGGAGGCTCCCGCCATACGCGTCGACCGCCACGTACCGATACCCATGCGCGACGGTGCGCGGCTTTCTGCGGCGCTGCACTGGCCGCCAGGGGTGGTACGGGGCCCCTCGGCTACGCTCGGGGCGACGGCGCAAGCGGGCTCAGGTCCTTCAACAAGCTCAGAACGAGCGAGGGGCGAAAAATACCCCGTCGTCATCGAGTACCACCCGTACCGCAAGGACGACCGCTCGGCCCCGCGCGCCGTTGACCACGACTACTTCGCACGTCACGGCTTTGTCAGCGTGCGGCTCGATGTGCGCGGCACTGGCTCGTCCGAAGGTGTGAACACCGACGAGTACATGCCCATCGAGACGCAGGACGGCTACGACGCTGTTGAGTGGTTCGCAAAGCAGCCGTGGTGCAACGGCAATGTCGGCATGTTCGGGTCGTCCTACGGGGGCTTCACATGCTTCCAGGTGGCATCGCTTGCGCCGCCCCACCTGAAAGCCATTGCGCCCATGTATGTGACTGACGACCGCTACACAGACGACTGCCACTACAAGGGCGGCGCGTTCAAGGCGTACTACGACGTTGGCACTTATGGGACGATGATGGTGGCGCTGAACGCGCTGCCGCCGGACCCGGAGGCATGGCGGGGTCCTTCATCTGTTCGTCCTGAGCCTGCCCGCCCTGAGCGCAGCCGAAGGGTCGAAGGACGAGCAGGGCGTACGGCACGGGGCCCCTCGGCTTCGCTCGGGGCGACGGGGCAGACAGGCTCAGGTCCTGTGACCCCTCACCCTCACCTTGACCCTCTCCCTCGAGGGGAGAGGGGACAAATGAGCGGAGTTGCGGCGAAGTGGGAGGAGGCGTGGCGGGAGCGCATTGAGAAGAACGAGCCTTACATGCGGACTTGGCTTGCGCACCAGACGGACGACGATTACTGGAAGCCAGGGTCGCTGCGGCCTGGCTACGGCCGCATAAAGGCTGCCACGTTCATCATCGGCGGCTGGCAGGACGGCTACCCTAACCCGCCCGGACGCTCGTTCGCAAACCTGCGCTGCCCGAAGCGGCTTCTCATCGGCCCGTGGAACCACTCCAGGCCAGACGTGGCCGTACCTGGCCCTCGCATTGACTACCTGCACGAAATCCGCCGCTGGTTTGACCTCTGGCTGAAGGGCGAGGACGATGGCATATCGAAGGAGCCACCTGTGACTGCCTATGTGCAGTCATATGACCGACCCGACCATTCACGCAGGGACACGTCTGGCGAGTGGCGCAGCTGGCGTGAGTGGCCGCCCGAAGAGCCGGACAACCGGACGCTGTTCTTGTGCAACGGTATTAATGCCGCCGACGGCGCGCTGCTGGACACGCCGCCCGGCAACAGCACCGTGGCTTCCATCGAGTACGACCCGGCTGCCGGCCTGCAAGGCGGCCTATGGTCTGGCGGGCTGCCATTCGGACTGCCGGGCGACCAGCGGCCAGACGAGGCTCTGTCGCTTGTCTATACGTCTGCCCTGCTGCGACAGCCTGTCACGGTGTGCGGCAACGCTGTGGCACGCTTGCGGGCGTCGTCGTCTGCGCCTGTCGCCGCGTTCGTGGCAAAGCTGTCGGATGTGGCGCCCGACGGCGCGTCTGCGCTTGTGGCGCGAGGCATACTGAATGGCACACGGCGCAACGGCGTGGTAACGCCAGAGCCGATGGTCCCCGGCGAAGAGTACGGCCTCGACATCGAGTTGGACTGCACGTCGTGGCGGTTCGAGGCCGGCCACCGCTTGCGGCTCGCCATTTCGGGCTCAGACTTCCCGAACTCGTGGCCCACGCCGCTCACCGCCACCCTCACAGTGCGTGACGGCGCAGCGTCGCAGTCCAGGCTGGAGCTGCCAGTAGCGGCCAGCGGAGGCATTTCGTCCCCCGCGTTCCGCCCTCCGCCAGCGAGGCCGGCCACGGGCGCGACGCAGTCGCCACATGTGTGGCGTGTCGAAGAGGATGTGCTGGGGCAGACATTGACAGTCACGGTCGGCCGCGGCGGCCGCAGCCCGGCGCCGGATGGCATCTGGTTGCAGAGCAGTGACGGCCTATCTCTCACGCTGAACAGGCGCGACCCTGCGGACGTCTGTGCCGTTGGTACGCACGTTGCGCAGCTGGAGCACCCGGAAGCCGGGACCATTGACGTCACAGCGCGACAGGAGATAAGGAGCGACGCGGAGTTTTTCCACTGGCGCGTCGAACTTGACGTAAGGCGCGACGGGAAGCCATTCGCGTCCCGGAAATGGGAGGAGCGGTTCAAGCGGGAGTTGTTGTAAACGGATCGTTTGCCCTCTCCCTCTGGGAGAGGGTCAGGGTGAGGGACCCCTGCCTGGCGATGCGGAAGATGTGAACCAACGTGGACACACCGGGAACAAAACACCCCGAACGTCCATTGGAACGGCAGCGGGCGCGCCAATTGCGCCGTCAGCAGACTAAAGCCGAACTCGAACTGTGGATGAGTCTGCGGGGCAGGGAACTGGGTGGTCACAAATTCCGGCGCCAGTATCCAGTTCCACCTTACTATGCTGACTTCTGCTGCTTGGAGGCGAAACTCATTGTCGAGCTTGATGGCGGCCAACACAGTGAACGAGTGGAACAGGACCAGAGGCGTACCGCCGCTTTGGAACGCTTCGGGTTCACTGTAATCAGGTTCTCCGACTCTGAGGTGTTAACCAGCCGTGACGCGGTGCTCGAGGTGATTCTGAGAGAATTGGACAGGCGCAAGGAGTATCCGCATGCGAGGTGATGCCTTTCCTGCGTACATGGAATCAAAGGTCCCTCACCCCAACCCTCTCCCGGAGGGAGAGGGCACATGAGCCAAATGAACAAGACGCAGCGGCTGCAAAAGTGGTTTGAAGCGCACGGCAGGTGGGACTATGCCTCCTACGGCGAGTTCCTGCACGTGGGCGCGAACCAGACCACGCTGCGCATCGCCCTGAACGGGCTCAACGTCACGCCTGAGACCGTCGTCCTTGACATGGCCTGCGCCGTGGGCGGCAACGCTCGCTGGCTCGCGTCGCTCTTCGGCTGCAAGGTCTTCGGCAACGACATAGATGAGGACGTACTGACCGTGGCGCGCGACCTCGCAGAGATCGAGCAGGTCAGCCACCTCTGCACCTTCGTGAATGCCCGGGCAGACCGCACGGGGTTCAAGCCCGCCTCATTCGACATCGTCGTCTCCACAGACGTGTTCGATGTCCCCGAGGTCCGGAGGGTCCTGAAACCCGGCGGCAGGTTCATCGTCTCGATGCTGACCACCGACACGAGGGCCACGCCAGAATCTCTGGCGGCCGCCTGGAAGATGGACCTGGAAGTGGCGATGGACGTCACGCAGATGGCGCTCGCCTTCCAAAGGGCGAAGGAAGAGGAGGCAGGGCTGCTCGTGCGGGCCGGCCTCGTCCAGCCGAAGGCGATAGTCGAGATGTTTAACGAGTCGGTGGTGCCGTACATCCAGGGCGGACGGCACCTGTTGCTGCGCCTGCGGAAGGGGCGATAGCGGGCCCGTTACGCCGCCCTGTGACTGGCGCCGGTACGCGTGGCGCGGGCGCCCAGCATCTCCCTGATCTTTTCGATGTCGAGGTCTCGCTTGTAAAAGAAGGCCATGGCGTTCGATTCGGCCGCCAGGCCAGGGTACTCAGGGTCCTTCCGGATGCTGGCGATGACGATATTGGCCGCGGGGTCTGACCGGGCGATCTTGCGCGCGGCGGCGAACCCGTCCATCACGGGCATCTGTACGTCCATCAGCACAAGGTCTGGCCGGAGCGACGAATAAGCGCTGACAGCCTCGGCGCCATCGGTAGCCTCGCCTGCGATCTCAAACCCGCCCGCGTCCTCGAACATTGAACGGGCAATGTCAAGGAAGAGCGGTTGGTCATCCACAAGCAAGACACGGTAAGAGGTCCCTTTTGTCTCGGTCGTGCGCTGGCTTGACGTCGGGCGCGAATGGCTGCGGTACATCGGTTTCGTATGTGCTCCTGTTATTCGCCCGCGCCCGCGGCATCACGGAGAGGAGAAAGCGAGAAGCTGGCGGCAGGCCTGGCTTCCTGGACCCTGTCCTGCGTTTCAGCCGGAGCGGGCTTGAATGGAATTGACAACGTGATTGTGGCGCCCTCGCCTGCGGCGGAATGAAGCACGAGCCTGCCACCGAGCGCGCTGGCATAGTCGTCCATAGTTACGAAGCCCAGGCCTCGTTTCACGGTAGCCGCGGGGTCGAAACCCCTGCCATCGTCCCGCACTACCAGTTTCAGCTCTGAGGCTTGCAAGTCGTAGTCAAATGTGACCTCGCAGTGGGAGGCGCCGGCGTGCCTGGCCACGTTGCCTAGCGCCATCTCGGCGATGCGGTAGATGCCGAGCCGCGTGTCCTCGGACAATTGCGACATGCCGGCCGGTTCAAGGCCGGCTGCTGCCAGGCTCACCTTCAGGTTCACAGGGCACAGGGACTGATAGAAGTTGCAGAGAGACCGCAGCGCCGCGCTTGCACTGACGCGGACTGTGCCCGGGTGCAACCGGTGCGAGAGTGCACGGATGTCCTCTTCACGTATGCGGTCCATCTCGGTAATGATGCCGTCGAGCTGCTCGGTCAGGGCAGGGTCTGCATTTCCAGCCGTCCTGTTGCGTAGCTCAGAGAGGCGAAGCCACAGCGCGAAGAGCTTGGTCTGGACGGAGCCGTGGAGCTCTTCAGCGATCGCGCGACGGGTCATGTCTGCGGCTGTGAGCATTCTCTGGCGGGAACCGCGGACGGCCTCATTCTGTTCTTGCAAGGCGGAGTTTGCAGCCCGCAACCGCTGCCTGGACCGCTCGGAGACCCAGTAGACGACCCAGAGCACCAGTAACAACCCGCCGCCAAACGTCCCCGCGGCCCACCAGACAGCCCTCTGAGCGGTCGCGAGCTCGTCCGTGATGTCGGTCGTGATGGCAGCGACCATCAACGTGGTCCCGGCTGATTGCGCTCCGGGCGGCGTGCTTGTGATCCGTTCAAATGTAGTGACGGCGTTCAGCGACCGTGTCGCTGAAAGGAACAGGCTGTCCGGCCCTTCATATGCGGAGGCCGTCGCGCCGCCAAGCGCACGCTCGAATGCGCTGACGACGGGGCCCACCAAGGGAGCGGGAGTGCCGGCGGTGCTGAACACGTGGTCGCGGTCTGGCGTGAACACATCGACACGGACCGCGTCAACGTTGAACATGGCCCTGCGCACGGCGGCGCTGAACTCCTTGGATGCCGCTACCGCCCCTGCCCGTTCGTGCGTGTCTGAACTGGTGAGGTCCAGCCCCTCCATAGTATGCAGGGACTGGTTGAGGAGGAGCATGTCACTTGCGTGGGCGCTCCTGAACTGTCGCACCACTTGCTTGCGGGCGAGGTCATCGCCTGTAAGCATGATTGCAAGTGTGACGAATAGGGTGAGCATGGCGCCCGCCCAGACGGGGCTGTGCATCCCGTTCGTGGGTTTTGCCGCGCCTGCCTGCGCTTTCTGTCCGCCGGAAAGACTATTGCGCCGGCCTGTAACCGCCTTCAAATTCACCTACCCCCGTGCGGAGTCTAGGGAACAACACCTGCTTGCTCCAGGCGGCTCTCCTGCCGCATGACGTGCAGTGGTCCCCACCCTGGACCTGTGTGTTCTTACGCGTCCGGGGCTGGCGGCGGGATAGAATCTGCGGGTTTACGAAAGGAGCAGCCCTGTGGCCCGTAAGCCCGTCGTGGTAATACCGTCGGATGACCCCGCGCAATGCCAGGGATCGCCATGGACAGAAAAGCTCAAACAGCGCGCCGAAGTGCGCCTCTTCACCGACCGCGTGCGAGACGTTGAAGAGCAGGTGCGCCGGGTGCAGGGCGCCACTGCCATCATCAACTCGCGCAGCTATGTGAAGTGGCCGGACGAGGTCATGGCCCGGCTGCCAGACCTGAGGTTCATCACAGTCTGCGGCATCGGCACGGACGCGATAGACAAGGCGGCGGCAAGAAGGCGCGGCATCACCGTGTCGAACCTGCCGGGCAGGACGGCGCCAGTCGTAGCCGAGCACGCCTTCGGCCTCATGTTCGCGGTGGCGAAGAGGGCTTCCTGGTACACGGACCAGGTGCGTGCAGGCAGGTGGGTCAAAAAGGATATGGTCCTGCTCCAGGGCAAAACTGTGGGCGTGATCGGCGCCGGGCCCATCGCACAGAAAATGGCGTCCCTGTGCAAGGCCATCGGCATGACCGTCCTCGCCTGGACGTTCCACCCTTCACCAGAGCGGGCGCGGCAGATGGGCGCGGAGTTCGTGGCGCTGGACGACCTGCTGCGCCGGTCCGACGTTGTGACGTTGCACCTGCCGCTGACTGACCAGTCGAGGCGGCTGCTGGGCCGGCGGGAGATCGGCCTGGTGAAACCCGGCGCCATCCTTGTCAATACGGGCCGTGGCGCGCTCGTGGACGAGGCGGCAGTCGTCGAGGCGCTCAACTCCGGCCGCCTGACCGGGGCCGGGCTAGACGTCTTCGAGCAAGAGCCGCTGCCTCTGGACAGCGCGATCTTGAAATGTCAACAGGTGGTGCTGACCCCCCACGTGGCAGACATGACGCCGGAGGGACTAGAGCTGCTGAACCAGGGCGTGGTCGAAAATGTGTTGGCGTTCCTCGACGGCAAGCCGCAGAACATAGTGAATTAGCAATGGTGCAAACGCAACTGGACCGAGTTAGTAACTATCCGGCTATGTATACATCCTCCTCTCCCAGCGGAAGAGGACTGAGGTGTGGGAGAAGTTACGAATTTACGACCCCTCACCCTAGACCCTCTCCCGCAAGGGGAGAGGGAATGAAATTGGCAGGATGTAGACGGAGCCTAACTATCCCAAAACGGCCCGCGGGTGACTTCGACGGGTCACAGTCGAGTTCAGACTTCTCCCTCACCCGCGCCCACCTGCTGTGGGCACCAGTCTCCCGCTGGGAGAGGGGTTTTGGGATAGTTACTTAGCCGTAACGTCACCTTTGGCCAGGCATCTCCGACCCGCGCCCCAACCCTCTCCCTCTCAAACGCATGGTTCGAAATGTCGGCGCTCGCCTATGTCATTGTGAGGCCCGAAGGGCCGAAGGACCCCGTTTCAGCCGCAACCGGACAGAGCAAGACCATGGACGGAATCCTTCTCACGGCATTCGCCGGGTCAGGCCCGCAGGAGCACCTCGCGGCCTGATTCAGACGACTGTTCCGAGGCCTCCAGGACCTCCATCACGTTGCGGCCATGCATCTGCGGTACAGGTGTGTCAGCATCGCCACGCGCCAGGGCGTCTACAAAGGCCTGGAACTCATCAACAAGGCTGTTCGTCGCCCGTACCGGCGCCTCGCGCCACGTGCCGTTCTCTGTGTCGCCCACCCACACGCCCGTCTTCTGCTCAGGGCCGGAACCATATGCCACGCGCATACGCACCATGCCTTTTGTCAGGAAATAGTCTGCCCCGTACTCAGTCGCGCCCTTGTCCCAGGCCATGCGCGCGAGCGTCGCCGCCCTGCCGGACTTGAAGCGCAGGAAAACCATCGCCGTGTCGTCGCACGGCAGCTCAGGGTGCGTGATAGCGCCCACTCTGGCAGACACGCTGTAGACATCGTCGCCAGCAACCCACAGCGTGCGGTCTATCTGGTGCGTGCCGTCCATCTGGCCCATGCCGCCGCCGAGCTTGCGGTCGAGCATCCACTTTGGCCTGGTATGGGGCTGGTAAGGCTTGTGCCAGTAGTCGTAGACCATAACCAGTTGGCCCAGGCTGCCGGAGTCAATCAGCTCCTTCGCCTTCGCCACCGCCGGGTAGTAACGCTGCGTGTGCGCAGTCATCAGCTTGACGCCCGCCTTCCTGGCGGCGGCAAGCATTTCGTCACACTCCTTGAGGGACACGGCCATAGGCTTTTCGATGAAGATGTGTTTGCCGGCGCGTGCGGCGTCTATGGCCGCCTGCTTGTGCAGCCAGTGCGGCAGCGTGCCAATGACGACGTGGACATCAGGGTCCGCAAGTGTCGCCTTGTAGTCCGCCACGAACTCGACGTCAGGGTGCTTCTTCTTGAGCGGGGCGACCTGCTCCTCGCGCGGTTCCGCCACGGAGACGATCTTTGCGCCTTTTGTCTGCTTGACGACGTCTATGTAACTGCCGCCAATGCGCCCGGTACCGAGCACCGCCACGCCGAAGGTCTTGGGCGCAGGTTTCGTTGAGGCGAGTCTCTTGCTGGTCACTGTCTTGCTCCTGAAGAAGGCCCTCCGTCCGGGGCCAGTCTGAAGTACGCAGCGTCGGTCGAAGACACAGCGGGCAATTGTAGCCCTGCAATGCGGAGCACTGGGTGCCGGGGTTCACAACATGTGTCATTGCGCTGCCAGGCGTTCGGAACGGGTAAAATACGGTGTGCGCCGTTCTGAAGGAGCATGACTGTGACGATAAAAACGAGCCGAAGACCAAGGAAGCAACCCGCACGAGTTCACGGTCGTCCCACCTCGGGCAAGTCTGTTCATGATTTGTCAGGATCCAAGTCTGCGCCGAAGTACAGCAAGTCGGTCGGGACAATCGTCAAGAAAGACATCAAACGCTGGCGTAAGGCCTGGGAAGAACTGGCGAAACGCTAGACGTGAAGCTGCCGAGCTCCGATGAGGTCTGCCTCATCAACAGGCACCTCATTCGGCATGTGGGTGCCTCCAGATAATCTCCTCAACCCGTCTGCCCTACATTACGCTCTTGAAGCAGCGACAGCTGTCATCGGCGGCACTGAACTACACCCCGGTCTAGTGCGAAAAGCCGCTTCAATCGGCTGGGCCATCGCGACACGGCACCCGTTCTTCGACACTAGAAGTCATCCCGATATTGCTTTGAGAGTGATCATTGCGCAGGCGATGAGGAGGAAGGCGAGGTAAGTGTGGGCATTCCGTTCCTTTCTGACGAGGAGGCGGTCGTAGTTCCCGATCCAG
>Ga0187893_10003412_pt1 | contig 32317 bp, 33 predicted proteins | sample MA1701074metaG_FD_139574 | JGI IMG/M metagenome (GOLD analysis project Ga0187893, IMG submission 139574) | White microbial mat communities from a basaltic lava cave in the Kipuka Kanohina Cave System on the Island of Hawaii, USA - MA170107-4 metaG ...
CGGCTTCGGCTTCATTCGAGCCTCGGCTACATCCCACCAATCGAGTGGGAGCAGCAGTACCGTTCAACCCAGGCCAACCCGGCCGCGTAACCAACGTGACCGGTCAGCGGGGGGAGCCTCAGAGCGAGCCGCATCGACGTGAGGGGCGCCGCCATGGTTGCCACGGCTGGTGGACGCGTCGACGGCCGAGCCGTTCGAGGGCGTCGGCCCCGAAGGTGTGCCGGACCGCGGACCGGACCGCCTCGAGGTCGATCCCCACCACCTTGAGCAGTTCCGCGTCGCGCTGCGGCGACGCGCCCAGGGCTCGGGCCAGGGCGGACCGCACCGAATCCGGACCAGGCAGAAGGGCAGCCGCGCTCTCGGGCAGCAGGTCGCGCCGATCGACGAGGGCGACGAGCAGGTGCTCGGTGCCCAGGTAGCCGTGCCCGAGCCGGCGCGAATCCGCCAGTGCCGCGTCGATGACGGCTGTCGTCTTCGCGTCGCAGCGGTCGAACACGGCTCAGGCCCCGCGCCGGCGGCGAACATGATGCTTCTTGTGGACCGACTGGCGCGTGATGCCGAGGCCCCCGGCGATCGCTTGCCACGACCACCCCAGGGATCGGGCGTTGTCGACGTGCAGCTCCTCGAGCTCCTCCACCAGATCTCGGATCGCGGCAACCGCGGCCAACCCGACCGCAGGGTCGCGGCTGTCGACCGCGTCGTTGAGCCGGGAGAGCTCGCGCATCGGTGTCAGCCTACGCTGACGCGCCCCGAGCGTCAACCGGAGCTGACACAACCAGACCGACGCCACGATCGACCCTGGTCCCGGGCGCGGGGCTAGCGTGGGCGCCGTCACCCGGGTCGAGCTCGCTTCGTGAGACATTCCCAGACCATCCGACCATGACATCGGCGAAGTCGAGCAGCGACATCGGCGAGTCGAGAAGGGCAAGGAGGAGCGATGGCGTTGAACCTGAACAACATCATGCTGGGTTCGGAGGATTCCGAGACCCTGGCCGACTTCTACACCAAGGTCCTGGGCGCGCCGAACCCCGACTGGAGCGACGCAGCCAACGGCTGGTTCGGCTTCGAGGCGGGGACCGGCAGCCTGGTTGTCGGACCGCACAGCGAGGTGGCGGGCAAGAGCCAGCAGCCGGGCCGCGTCATGCTGAACTTCTCGACGCCCGACGTGAACGGCGAGTTCGAGCGCATCAGCACCCTTGGCGCCGAGGTCGTCGCCGAGCCCTATGAGCCCGGGGGCGGCGGCGGGATGCTGATGTGCACCTTCGCCGACCCCGACGGCAACTACTTCCAACTGTCGACGCCCTGGGACCCAGCCTCGACGTAGTGGCGCGGTTTCCTCGGCAGACTGGAGCCGATGCGCCTGCAGATCGTCGTCGGCGACATCACCGTGCAGAGGACCGACGCGATCGTGAACGCGGCGAACTCGACCCTGCTCGGCGGCGGCGGTGTGGACGGGGCGATTCACCGGGCCGCCGGGCCCCAGCTCATCGAGTGCTGCCGGCTGATCGGCGGGTGCGACGTCGGCGACGCCAAGGTGACACCGGGCTTCCGCCTCGAGGCCCGGTGGATCATCCACACCGTCGGACCGAGGTGGCGCGGTGGTGGCCACGGCGAGCCGGAGCAACTCGCCTCGTGCTACCGGTCCTCGCTGGCACGAGCCGACGAGGTGGGGGCCCGGAGCGTGGCCTTTCCCGCCATCGCGACGGGCATCTACGGGTACCCCGTCCCTGACGCGGCCGCCGTGGCCGTCGGGGTGGTGCGGCGCCGGGCCGCCGACGTGGAGTCAGTCGTCTTCGTCTGCTTCGACGAACAGAACCGGGCCGCCTACGCAGCCGCCATGGGCGCCGACGGCTGACCGCGACGCGCACTAGGTGTCATCGGCAGCTACCGAGCGGGAGCCGGCCGTGGTAGATGTTGGCCGGGAGCTCGGTCAGGGGGGATTGATGACGTCGACTCGTAGCGTTCGATCGACCGCGGCCCGAACCGCGGGCAGGGTTGCCGTGGTCGCCGCGCTGGCCATCATGGCCACCAGCACGGTCCTGATCGGCTCGGCCGGTGGCGAGGTGATCGCGTGCGGTGCGGTGATCACCCGGGACACGACGCTCAGCGCCGACGTGGGCCCCTGTCCGGGCGAGGGTGTCGTGATAGCCGCCGACGGTGTCACCCTGGACCTCAACGGCCACACGCTGCGGGGCAATCCCGAGGCTCGCCGGGGCGTCGACAAGGTCGGGATCCGGTTGCAGGGGGTCACCGGCGTCACCGTGCGCGGCGGCACCGTAGCCGGCTTCGACGCCGGCGTGGCCATCATGGGCGGGGCGAGCAACACGGTGCGCGGGGTGACCGCCCGCGACAACGTCAACTACCGGATCGTGACCGGCCGCAACTCCCAACCCGAGGACATCGTCCCCGACGTCGGGCCGTACTGCGACTTCGGCGACGGGATCACCGTGTTCGACTCCCACGACAACGTGCTCGAAGGGAACAACGTCTTCGGCAACGGCCCGTTCTCGGGGCTCTCGCTGGTGTTCGACTCCGACGACAACGTGGTGGTCGACAACGAGGTCCATGACAACGACGTCCTCAACGAGACGCCCGACGGTCAGGGAACGGTCTGCGGCTCCACTGCCAACGGTCCCGTGCCTGATCCGCCACCGTTCTGTTGCGACGCCTTTGGCCGGCACTCGCAGGGCGTGGGGGTGCGCCTCGAAGGCCCCGGAGCCGAGCGCAACCGGGTGCAGGGCAACGACATCGGGCGCAACGGCCTGGCCGGGGTCTTGATCAGCGGGTACCACCTCGAGTTCGGGGCCAACAACGGGTTCAACCTCGTTCGCGCCAACCGCATCCATCAGACCGGCCTGCGGGTCCACGACAGCCTGGGCGACGGCACCGAGGCCTACCGGTCGTCGGGCATCCAGTTGCACCACTCCGGTCCCGAGTTCATCCATGTGTCCTACGGCAACCTCATCGAGGGCAACGACTCGTCGCGCAACTTCGCCGCCGGCATCGAGGTCACCGGCCCGACGCCGGGGAGCGGTGTCATGGGAGTGCACGGCAACACCATTCGCGACAACGTCGTCGACGGCAATGCTCTCGACGGCATACACCTGGCCGAGGGCACGGTGAAGACGGTCGTGAGCGGTAACCGCGGTGTGGGCAACGGCCGCGACGATCAGCGCGTCGAGGAGATCAGCGACGGTGACATCTATGCCAACTGGGACGGGGTCGACGGCGGTGACTACAACCCGAGCTGCGGCAGCAACCAGTGGTCGCGCAACCGCTTCGGCTCCGTGAACCAGCGGTGCGCGGCAGCCGAGGGCACCGGCGAGGTCGAAGGTGTCGGCCCCCCGGGCGGCGCCCGGGGCAGCGGGATGCCCTTCCTGCGAGGAAGGCCCGACGGCGTGTAGCGGGTGCGGCCGAGCGCAGCCGAAAGAGGCCGGCGCGCGGTGAGGACATCGGCGGTCCTCGAACGGTCAGCGGTTCGCTCGCGCCTGTAGGAGGTGGTAGAGCAGGAGAAGCTGGACGATGGCCAGTGGCTCGCTCCGGTCGCCACCGTTGATCGAGCCCAGAGCGGCCGGGAGCGCGTCGGAGACGGCCAGTTCGGCCCAGATGGCCTCCTCGATCTCCGCGGTCATGGCCCGCGGGGCGTAGGAATGGATGTGCAGGGCATCGACAGGCGTCTCGCGCTCGTCACGGGCCAGGCTGACGTGCATCGCCTTCCGGTGGCCCTCGGTGAGGATGCTGGCCAGCCTCGGGTGGGGGATGGTCGGGCGGAGGTGCACCGTGGCGCTCAGCACGGCGCGCGTCTCCGCCTGCCAACGCTGGGTGGCTGCCCAGGTCGCATCGAAGTCCGCGGCCGCCACCTTGCGAGCCGCGTCGAGGTCTCCGGCGGTGCCGGGGCGCGCCGGGGCGCGGTGGAAGGCGTCGGCCAGCCCGATGGGGATCTCGCCCCGCTCCTCGATCGGTTCGAACCGTATGACGACGTCGGCCACGGCCCGCTGGGGGCGGACGAAGGCCGCCGACTCCACCTCCCGGCGGGCGAGGTCGGCGCGGACCCCGTCTGGTGCGTACCCCCGCTTGTGCGTGTCCCGTCGCAGCTTCCAGGCGAAACGGACGGGGTCGGGCGGGTCGAGGTACACGGTGGCGTCGAAGCAGCCCCGCGCCCGGCGGGAGAACAGCGGGAGCAGGCCCTCGCAGATGACGAACTCGCGCGGCTCGACCAGCACGGGCCGCGCCAGCGTTCCGTGGCGGTGGTCGTACACCGGCTTGAGAATGGGATGGCCGGCAGACAGCAGCTCGAGGTGCTGGACCATGACCTCTAGGTAGTTGCAATCGGGGTGCAGGGGCGTGAACGGCAGCGCCTTGCGCTCCGCCCGGTCGTACCGGTGGTAGTCGTCCACGCAGATCGCGGTGATGCGCTCGGCCCCGAGGGCCTGGACCAGGCCCTTGGTGAGCGTGGTCTTGCCCGCCGCGCTGTCGCCGGCGATGGCGAGCATGATGGGCCGGCCCCAGGGCGGCGCGTGACCCCGTCGTCGCACCGAAATGGGGCTGTTGTCGGACACCGCACCCTCCCTGTGCCCCGGCAAGTTAGCCCCACTACGACGCCGAAGGCCGCGAGTCCCTGCCGCCCCGCCTCACTCGGCGGGCCGACCTCTCGACACCGGCCTCTCGGGCAGGAAGCCGCCCGCCTCTTGATGGGCGTACGGGGAGAACAGGTCCGAGGCCACGAACCGGCGGCGGATGTCCGCCAGGGCATGCGGGTCGGGTCGGTACTTCACGTTGAAGTAGGCCTCCTGGTGGACGCAGCGTGTGTCGACGCCCAGGTCCGAGAGCACCGCCGCCACCTCCTCGATCATGGCTCCGTTGCCGACGAGGTAGTACTGCTTGCCTCCGAGGGTCCGCAGCAGGGGCGGCACCGACTCGGTGAGCCGGCCCCGCAGACCTCTCCACCCGGCGGGGGGCTGGGACAGCGAGATGGCGTACCCGAAGTTGGGGAAGCTGCGCCCGAGCCGCTCGAGCTCGTCGACCAGGCAAACGTCCTCGACCTGGCGCAGCCCCCAGTACAGGCGGACCGACCGGTCAAAGCCGGCCGGAAGGATGTGCCCCAGCAACGCGAGGAGCGGGCCGATACCCACCCCGGTGGCGAGCAGCACGAGCTCGTGGTCGGGGGCCTTGGGGACCATCGACCGACCACTGGGCCCCCGGAACTCGATGACGTCACCCGCCGCGAGGTCGGCCAGGAACACCGACACAGGACCGTCCGGGACGCGGCGAACGAGGAGCCGGAACGTGCGCTCGTCGTTGGGCGGCGAGCTGAGGCAATAGGGGCTCCTGCGCACCCCGAGCCCCCCCAGATCGGCCCGGATGCCCACGAAGTACCCCGGCACGGCGTCGAAGGGCTCGTCGTCGACGACGCGCAACGAGATGAGCACGGTCCCCGTGCTGGTGAGCGTCTCGCAGTCGGTCACCCGGGCCCGCCGCCGGTAGTGGTCCTTGCGCCGCAGCGCCCGCTCCGGCGCCCCCCTCGACAGGGGCAGGGCGCCGTCGAAGGGCGTGACCTCGATGTCGGGGGCCGGTACTCGTCGATCCGAGGGTCGGGGCGGCGATGGCCCGCCACCGCCAGGGATCGGTTCCATGTGGGCCCTCCCGTACGGCGCCTTGCTCGCACCGAGCTTCGTGCCCCTCGGCCCGGTGATCGTAGTCGGCCGCGCACCCGACGGGCGTAGTCAGTTGGAGCCGGAGCACCCTTTGGTGGAACTATTCGTCGTACCGAGCCGAGCCTTCGAGGAGCGTCAAGCATGAAAGTCCAGAGCATTCTCAAGGCCAAGGGCGGCACGGTCGAGACCATCCAGCCCGGCGCCACCGTCATCCTGGCCCTCCACAAGCTGACCACGATGGGGATCGGCGCCCTCGTCGTCTCCGATGACGGCAAGAAGGTGCAAGGCACCCTGGCCGAGCGGGACGTGGTGCGGGGCCTGGCCAAGCACGGCGCCCGGTTCCTGGAGATGCGCGTCGCCGAGTCGATGTCGAGATCCGTGCCCGTGTGCTCCCCCGAGGACAGCATCAAGCACGCCATGGCCGAGATGACGCGGAGCCGCAACCGCCACCTGCCGGTGGTGGACAAGGGTGGGCTGTGCGGCCTCATCAGCATCGGCGACGTGGTGAAGCACCGTCTCGAGGAGATGGAGCTGGAGAACTCCGTTCGCCGCGACGCCCACATCGCCCGGCGCTGAGGGCGGGCGTCGGGCTCGGCGCATCGTGGTCTCGCCTGAGTTCTCCGAGGGTCGGGATAGTCGGCGTGTGCCAGCAAAGGGCCCGTGACGACGTCGTGGCGAACCCCACGGGCCGGCGGTCGGCGCCACACGACCCTGTCCGGGGCCGACCGCGAGGGCACGAGGTCGGCCTTCGACGACCGGATGTCGTTGCCCCGCCTGGTGCTGCGCTACGCCGCGACCGCATTGGTCGCCCTTATGATCGTGGCGGTGCTCATGGCGTTCGCCAGCCGCCATTTCGGCACCCTCGAGGCGATCGACGACGCCGATCGCGTCGCCAACCTGGTGGCTGGCGCGGCAGTGGAGCCGGTGCTCGACGACGACATCCTGGCCCTGGATGCCGGCGCCATCACCCGCGTCGACCGGGCAGTGCGCGAGCAGGTCCTGCGCGGGCCCCTCGTCCGGGTGAAGATCTGGACCGACGACGGCACCATCGTCTACTCCGACGAGTCACGGCTGATCGGTGAGCAGTTCGCGCTCGGCGACGACCAGCGGCGCGTCCTGCGGGGTGCAGGCTCCGAGGCCGAGATCAGCGATCTCTCTGCACCGGAGAACCGGTACGAGGAGTCGGCCACCGAACTGCTCGAGGTGTACTCGCGGGTCGAGACCACGGGCGGGACCCCGCTGCTCTTCGAGGCCTATTTTCACTACGACGGGGTCGCCGAGGCGGGTCGCAGGGTCTGGCTGCGTTTCGCACCCATCACCTTGGGAGCGCTCGTGCTGCTCGGGCTGGTCCAGGTGCCGCTCGCCGTTTCCCTCGGCCGCCGATTGAGGCGGACGCAGGAGCAGCGTGAAGACCTCCTGCGATCGGCGCTCGAGGCCACCGATGTCGAGCGGCGGTGAATCGCCAGCGACCTGCACGACGGGGTGGTGCAGGACCTGGCCGGCGTGGCCTTCTCGCTGGGGGCCGCGGGGCGCCGCACCGGGGGCGAAGGCGACGAGGACGGTGCGTATCGTGAGGCCGCCGATCAGGTCCGCGACGCGGTGCGGAGGCTGCGGTCCCTGCTGGTCGAGATCTACCCGCCCAACCTCCATGAAGAGGGTCTCGAGGCGGCCCTGTCGGACCTCATGGCCAAGCTCGAGCCTCGCCAGATCGAGACATCGCTGACCATCGCGATGCCTCTCGAACTTCTAGGGCCCGATGCCACCGCGTTGCTGTACCGGGCTGCTCAGGAGGCGCTGCGCAACGTTGCGGCCCACGCCGAGGCCACCAGGGCCGATGTCTCGCTGGCCGAGCGCGGCGGGCGGGCCGTGCTCGAGGTGCGCGACGACGGCCGCGGTGTCGACGCCGACCTGACGTCGGAGGGGGACGGTCACTTCGGCCTGCGGGCGCTGGCCGGGCTGGCCGCCACGATGGGAGCCACGCTCGCTCTCGACTCGACGCCGGGCGGGGGGACGACCTTGTGCCTCGAGGTGCCGATCCGATGATCCGGGTCTTGGTGGTCGACGACCACGGCATCATCAGGCAGGGTCTCGAGCGCCTCCTCGCCACCGCGGCCGACATCGACCTCGTGGGCATGGCCGTCGATGGTCGCGAAGCGATCCAGCTCGCCCGTGAGCACAAGCCTGATGTCATCCTCATGGACCTGTCGATGCCCGGCGTCGACGGGGTCGAGGCCACCCGCACCATCGTCGCCGCCGACGCCGAGGTGCGGATCGTGGTCCTGACCTCCTACGGCGACGAGGCTCGGATCATCGACGCGCTCCGGGCGGGGGCCCACGGGTACCTCCTCAAGCACATCGAACCCGAGGCGCTCCTCGACGCCGTTCGGTCGGCCAGCACCGGCGACGCACCACTGGACCCCCGCGCCGGGCGGGTGTTGCTCGAGCAGGGACGACCGGGGCGTTCGACCGCGGCCGAGCTCACCGGCCGCGAGGTGGAGGTACTCGGGCTCGTCGGCCAGGGCCTGGCCAACAAGGCGATCGCTCGTCGGTTGGGCATCGGCGAGCGAACGGTGAAGGCCCACCTGACCAGCATCTACCAGCGCCTCAAGGTCAGCGACCGGGTGCAGGCGGCGCTGTGGGCCCGCGACCACGATCTCGGCTGAGCACCCGGTCAGCCTGAGTGGTCGGGCTCGTCGTCATCCGGAGCCGACGAGTCGTCATCCGGGGCCGACGAGTCGTACGGGCCCGATGAGCCGTGGCCGGAGCTGGCGGAGCCTGGTCCGGAGTTGTCGACGACGGCGACCGTCGAGCCGGTTGACGGTCCCGATCGGCGCTCGTCGGCTTCGGACGGGTCGCGGTGTGATTCCTGGTCTGTCGGTGCGGAGCCCTGCGCCGGCGCGGTGCCCGTCGGGCCGACGTCAGAGGTCTCGCTCACCGCGATGTCAGTGGTCCCGGTCACCGCGACGGCAGCGGTGTCTCGGTCAACTCGGTCATCGCTCGGTGCCGTGCCGGCGGCCGGCGGTCGCCTTCCCAACCACACGTCGCCCGCCACGCGGTCGCCGAACAGCAACTGGACGAGCATCACGCCGCAGACCACCACCACGGTGGCCGCGGCCACCCAGGCGCAGGCCGCTGCGGCCGCCGAGGTAAACCGGCGCCTACGCCCGACCGAACCGGCGGCACCGAGGACCCGACGCACGGTCGCCGGAGCCGGCCCGGCCGGCACATCCCCGATGTCCACCTGCAGATTCTGTCACCGCGTGGTCACCGTCCAACCCGTCCATTGGTGCTACGACCATGCCGAGTGGATGGCGAGTTGATGGTGGCGGTGCCCGCGCCGCGAGGTACTAGCACCAACGCGCGATGGAGCGCGCCCGATCCCGGCGCGATGGTTGGCCCAATGGGAACAAGCACCGACCGGCCCGAGGGCGCGGGCCATGGTCTTGCGGCGTGGCTCTTGCGGGGCGGGCTGGCGTTCGTGTTCGTGTACGCCTGCATCGCCGGGTTGATCGACCAGCAGGCGTTCGCGACCTACCTCCCCGGCTTCTTCCCGGCGCCGCTCATCGACATCTTCGTACCGCTCTTCGCAGTGTTCGAGCTGGCGCTCGCCGTCGCCTTGGTACGAGGCCGCCACACTTTCGCCGCCTCGCTGATCGCCGCGCTCACGCTGGTGGCGATCGTCGTCCTCAACCCGGCCAAGTTCGCCGTGCTGTTCAGGAACGTCGCCATCGTGTGCGCCGCGCTGGCGTTGGCCGTCCAGACCCGGGATACCGCCGCGGCGCGCGCTCTGTTGGGCCGGCTCGACCGCATGCGTGCGCGTTCCGCGGCTGTCCTGTCGGCCCGGCGGGTGGCGGGCGTGGCGGCGGCGGTCCTCGTCATGGCCGCCGCGGGCGTGACCAGCCGCCAGACCCAGCTCTGGTTGGACCAGGGTGACATCGTCGGCGACGCCGGCTCGTCGGACCGGTCGAGCGTGGCCCAGCGATCGGAGCGCGGTCAGCGGCCACGCCAGGACGCGGCGACGCCGGGCCCGCCGCACACCGCGGGCGTCGGCGCCCCGGCCGTTGCAACGGCGGTCGGCGGTTCCGAGGGTGTCGCCGCCCCGGCACCGGCTGAGGTGCCGCCGCTCGTCGGCACGGCTGCCGTCTCCGACGAAACCGATCACGATCCCGATCTCGATCTCGATCACGATCCCGACGACGGTCTGGACGACGACGGTCTGGACGACGACGGTCTGGACGACGACGACGATCCCGACGACGACGATCCCGACGACGACGATCCCGACGACGACTCGGGCTCGGATGACGACAACTCCGGTCCCGGCTCGTGAGGAGGGTATGGACCGGGGCGTAGTTGCGGCTTCGGTCCGCGGGTCGCCCACCACGTGGGGGTGGGGTGGGGGTGGGGATGGGGTGGAGGCTCATCCGATCGCTGTCGAGGTGCTGACGCGTGCGATGCTGACCGCGTGCTCCGGCTCCTGCGGTCGACGCCCGAGTTCCGGCGACTGTTCCTCGCGCACACCGTGTCCCGCGCCGGCGACGCCTTCAACACGGTCGCCCTCGTCGTGGCAGTCTTCGACCTCACCGGGTCCGGCCTCGGCGTCGCCGGCGCGGTAATGTTCGAGGTGCTGCCGGTGCTGGTGCTCGGCCCGGTGGCCGGGTTGGCCGCCGACCGCCTGCCTCGACGCCGCGTCATGGTCGGCGCCGACCTTTTCCGGGCCGCGGTCGCCCTGGCGCTGGTGTTCGGCGCCGGTTCGGTCGGCGTTGCCTACGCCGTCGCCTTCGGGCTCTCCGCCGGGGCGGTCCTGTCCAACCCGGCCGCCGGGTCGCTCCTCCCCGAGGTCGTCGGCGAGGACGAGGTGGTCACGGCCAACAGCGCGCTGTGGACGACGGCGGTGGTCGCCCAGATCGCGCTGGCTCCGCTGGCCGGGCTGGTCATCACCCGCTACGGCGTGGAGGTGGCGTTCGGGTTGAACTCGGCCACGTTCGCTGCCTCGGCCCTTCTGCTCGTCGGGTTGCGGGCCGGTCGTACGCCGGCCGACTTGGCCGAGCGGGGCTGGGCCGGGGCCCTCGGCGGCGTGCGGGCCGTGCGAGCGGACCCGTTGCTCAGGCGTCTCGCCGTTGTCCAGGTGCTCGCCTCGATGTCGGCCGGTGCCACCGGCGGTCTGCTGGTGGTGCTCGCCGAGCGGCGCCTCGGCGTGGGGCCCAGCGGGTTCGGGGCCCTGCTGGCCGCCATCGGCATCGGCGCCGCCATGGGCCCGTTGCTCGTGCGGCGCTTCGTGCGGCCCGCCGACAAGCGGTGGCTCTTCGGGCCCTTCGCAGTGCGTGGCGGTGTCGATCTCACGCTGGCCACCGTTGCCAACCCACTGGTCGCCGGCGGGACGCTGGTCGTCTACGGGGTGTCGACGTCCACGGGGATGGTGGCGTACCAGTCGACGTTGCAAACCCTCGTCGCGCCAGAGACCAGAGGCCGGGTCTTCGCGTTCTACGACGTCGCCTGGAACACCGTGCGGTTGCTCTCGTTGGCGGCCGGCGGGGCGGTCGCCGAGCTCGCCGATGTTCGGGTCGTCTACGCCGCCTCGGGCCTGCTGTTCCTCGTCGCCGCCGCCGTTGGTCTCCGCACCAGGATCGAGCCGTCCTCTCGGGGGTGACGCTCAGCGGTCCTCGTCAGGCCAGGGCGGCGAGACCGGAGCTGAACGCCGTCCGCTCGTCGTCGTCGAGCGCGGCGAACGGCGCCGCCGCCAGCCGGTTCGTCTCGGCCTCGATCGCCCTTCTGGCCGGGCCGTCGAGGGCGCGGATGCTGGCGACGGAGTGCCCGGCGCCGGTCCAGGCCGCGGCGTGGGCGTCGGCCCGGTGGTATCGCAGGGCGGATAGTCGGTTGAACAGGACCAGCTCGTCCGGCGCGCCCGGGGGTTCGTACGGCGGGTTCTGCGTGGCGAACGCGGCCCCACCCGAGGGTCGAGCGGCTTCGAGCAGGCGCCCCGTCAGGGCGACCAAGGGCCCCACGGCCGCGGGCCGGCTCTCCCACGTCCGGCCGGTGACCCGGGCATGCAGCGCGAACAGGTCATCGAGGTATGCCCGGCCCTTCGTCGTGGCGGTGATCGTCGCGTCGTCCCCGATGTCGAGCATCCCCTGGTCGAGCTGGATCGCCAGTTCCTCGCGCCGGTCGGCCTCGTGCAGGTAGCGGGCGACCGCCGCGAACCCTCCTGCGCCCACGCCCCGCAGGGGCAGGGCCAGGCGCAGCTCCACCAGCGAACCGGCCCGAGCCAGCCGGTGACGTTCGCACAGCCGTCGCCCGTCGTCGGCGGCGGCCACATGGATGCCGAGGACGACCCGGTCGATCGCCGGGGCGACGAGCGCGGCGAACCGCTCGGTACGGCTCAGGACGACGCAGGGGTCTCCGGCCCCGGCCCTGCGTCGGCGGCGACGTCGCTCGCCGCGCCCACGGCACCGGCCGCAGAGGAGCCGGACGCCAGGCCGAGCTGCGCCCGGATATCGGCCAGGCGGCCCTGAGCCTCGCTGTTCCTGGCCGCCTGTTCCACCTCGAGCATGCGGGACTGCACAGAATCCTCGCCGAGCTCGGACATGCCCCGAGCCTTGGCGTAGCGAGCCTCGATCTTGTCGCGAACCTCGTCCAGGCTGGGCACGTCGTCGCCGACCGTGAGCGAGAGCGAGCTCATGGCCTTGTTCATCTGCTCCTGCATCTTGGCTTGGTCGAGCTGGCCCATGAGCTTCTGGCGCTCCGACAGCTTCTTCTGCAACGCGGTCGAGTTCTGCTGCACCGCAGCCTTGGCCTGGTCGGACGCCTGCGCCGACTGCAGGTGCAGCGCCTTGAGGCCCTCCACCTCCTGTTCGAGGGCGATGAGGCGGTTGGCGAAGGACTCGGCGGCATGGGTGAACTCCGTCGCCTTGGCGGTGTCGCCCTTGCGGGCGGCCTCGTCGGCCATGATCACCGCCTGGCGGGCGTTGCCGTCGACCTTGGCGAGCTCGTCCATGGTCCGGTTGAGGCGCATCTCGGTCTGGCGCTGGTTGGCGATGACGTTGGCCGCCTGCTCGGTCAGGCGCCGGTGTTGCTCCTGGGCCTCGGTGATGGCCTGTTCGAGCTGCACCTTGGGATCGGCGCGTTCGTCGAAGGAACCGCTGAGCTTCGCGGTCAGGTACTTCCACCAGCGCCGTGCAACCTTGAGCATGCGCCGACGTTACTTCGACCGGGATTGCCCGCGCGAGCGCCGACGGTCGAGGAGCCCCGTGAGCTCCTCGGTCCTCAGCGCCACCAGCACGGCGCCGTACGCGATCGCCCCGGCCGGCACCGCGAGGGCCACCCGCACCAGGGCGCCCGCGCCCTGGTCGTCGCCGGCGAAGCTCGTCACGGCGACCACGACCGCCACCATGGCTGCGGTAGCCGTGACCAGCCGAGCGCCGGTGGCCACCAACCGGTGGCCGTCGAGCCCGCCGATGCGCCGTCGCAGGACCACGAAGGCCAGCACGCCGGCCACGGTGTAGGCCACGGAGTAGGCCGCGGCCAGGCCCTGCACCCCGTAGCGACCGACCAGGGCGACGGCGAGGACCACGTTGACGCTGTTCTCGACGACGTTGAGCACGAACGGGGTGCGGGTGTCTCGTAGCGCGTAGAAGCCGCGCAGCGCGTACAGGTAGAGCGAGAAGCCGGCCAGGCCGAGGGCGAAGTTGGCCAGGACGTCGGCGGTGAGCGCCACGTCGGCCGCGCTGAACGCGCCCCGGCCCAACACGGTGTCGACCAGCGGCTCGGCCAGTACGACGTAGCCGGCGGCGGCGGGGACGACCACCAACAGGATGAGGCGGGTGCCGAGCGAGAACCGGGCCCGGAAGTCATCCCATTGCCCGCGACCGGCCGCCGAGGCCAGCTCCGGCGACGTGGTGGTCATGATCGACACCGCGAACAGCCCGTGGGGCAACTGGAAGAAGACGAAGGCGAAGGCGTAGGCGCTCAGCGCCCCTTCGCCCTGGTTGGCCAACGCCAGGATGACGAAGAGCGCCAACTGGTTGGCCACGACGTAACCGACGGTCCACCCGGACAGCCGGGCCAGCGAGGCGACGCTGGGGTGGCGCCAGTCGGGCCACCATCGGACCCGCCACCCCGCCGCCCGCAGCGCGGGCCAGAGGACGACGGTCATGAGCACGACCCCCGCGGTGGTGCCCAGGCCGATCAGGACCAGCAGGCCGCGGTCGTCGCGCACGAGATCGAGCGACGGCTCACGACCCGCGGCCCACGGCAGCGCCACCAGCATGGCCGAGACCACGACGTTGTTGAGCACCGGAGCGAAGGCGGGTAGGGCGAAGCGCCGCCGGGCGTGGAGCAGCGCGGTGCCCAGCGTGGTCAGGCCGTAGAAGAGGATCTGGGGCAGGAACAACCGCAGCAGCGGCACCGCCACCGCCTCCTGGGCCCGGGCCTCGGCGTCGCTCAGACGCCAGGTGTAGAGCTTCACGATGACGGGCGCAGCCACCATGGCGATGACGGTCAGGCCCACCAGCGCGACCACGGCCACCGAGAGCACCGACGACACGGCCCGGCGCGACCGGCGGTCGTCGCGCTCGGCCTGCTCGACGAAGATCGGCACCAGCGTGGCCGACAGGATGCCGCCCAGCACCAGCTCGTAGACGATGTTGGGGGTGTTGTTGGCGACGTTGTAGGCGTCGGTGAGCGGGCTCGCCCCCATGGCGTAGGCGAGGGCACCGACCCGCAGCAGGCCGCTGGCGCGGCTGAGCGCGGTGCCCGCCCCGACGACGGCGCTGGAACGGAGCAGGCGGCGGGACGGGACGCCGGCGCTCACCCCTCCGGCGCCGGTGTGCCGCCCACCTCCTCGAGACCCTGGCGCAGCGCCTCCAGGTCGCCCACGAGGGAGTCGACGTCGGCACCGAGGCCGGCCAGCGCGGCCAGGTCGCCCGCCCGTACCGACAGCTCGATCGACCGCGCCGCGGCCTCGTTGAGGCGGGCGTCGAGGAGCTGCAGGTGGGCCCTGGTCTCGGAGATGGTCGTGTCCAGGCGCGACGCCGTCGCCAGCTGAGCCTGTAGGGCCGCCGCCGTGCTGGCGGCGGCGGGACTGGCGGCAGCGGGGCTAGCGGCGGCGGGGTTCGGGCCGGTGCTCGGGTCGGCGGTCCCGGTCACCGCCTCGAGCTCGGCCAGCTTGCCTGCAGCGTCGCCCGCGTCGATCTGGCGGCGGGCGTCGGCCAGCTCCTGGCCCCGGTTGGCGATCTGCCAGCACTCCTGGACCGCCGAGTCGACCCGGTCACCGATCTCGCCGAGCCGGTCGCGCAGAGGGCCCGAGCGGGCATTGCCCACCGCCTCGTCGAAGCGAGCCCGAGCCTGGAGTGCCTTTTGCACGAACCGTCGCCAGGGGTCGTTGAGCGTGAAGGGATCGAGGCGCGGGCGACGCGGTGCCCGGGGTATGGCCACGGCCACCCGGCCGGCCCAGGCGGCGACACCCAGCGCGACGGCTGCACCCACCGGAAGGTTGGCCGCGACGCCCACCGCGGTGCCCGCCCCGGCGGCCAGGATGCCGAGCGGGGACAGGATCGCCCGAGCCACCGGTGCTGTGTTGAATCGGTCGCGCAGGCCGGCCCGGGGCATGCACCGACGTTAGGGCGCGCGAGGCAACGGCTCGGGCCGCAACCGGCGCGGCGCTAGCTTGGCACCGCCATGGCCGTCATCCTCGCCCTGGCCTCGGCCCTCGTTTACGGCGCCGGCGACTTTTTCGGGGGCCTGGTCACGCGTCGGGTACGCCCGGCCGCGGTCGTCCTGCTCAGCCAGTTGGCGGGGGGCGCGGTACTGGTGATCGCCCTGGTCCTGCTCCCCGACGCGGACCCCACCGCGGCGGACCTGCGGGCCGGCGCGGCGTCGGGGGCGATCGGCGCGCTCGGCGTCACCCTGCTGTACCTGGCCCTGGCGCGCGGCGTGATGAGCACGGTCGCCCCGATCACCGCCTTGACCGCAGCCGCGCTGCCCGTGCTCGCCGGCGTGCTCGGCGGCGACCGGCCGTCGCTGAGCGCGGCCCTGGGAATCGTCACCGCGCTCGGCGCCATCGCCCTCATCACCCGGGAACCGACCGTCGGGGCGACCGGCGACGGCCGGGGGGCGCACCGGTACGTGAAGGTGGCGCTGCTGGCTGGCGGTTGCTTCGGCGCCGTGTTCGTGCTTCTTGGGCGCACGTCGTCCGACGCCGGGCTGTGGCCGTTGGTCGCGGCCCGGCTCGTGTCCTTCGTGGTGCTGGTGGTCGCGGTGGTGGTGCGGAGGGTTCCGCTGCGACCTCCCGCGGGGACCGGAGCGATGATCGCCGCCGCCGGCGTGCTCGACATGGGAGCCAATGTCCTGTTCCTGCTGGCGGCCAAGCGGGGCCTGCTGGCCGTCGTCGCCGTGCTCGTCGCGCTCTACCCGGCCAGCACCGTGGTCCTGGCCCAGACCGTGCTGGGCGAACGCCTGCGCCGCGCCCAACTCGTCGGCTTGGCCGCCGCCGCGGTGGCCGCCGTCCTCATCGCCGCCGGCTGACGCGGGGCACCTCCCATCGCGTTCTGGCGCCCTGGCGTCCTCCCATCGCGTTCTGGCGTCCCCCTGTCCCGTATGTGGGCCATCTGGACGCCATTTCGGAGTGGGGGGTCGGGTTCTCCGAGTGCACCCACGGTCGGTACCCTCCCCTCGGTGACCGCTTCGTCGACCAACCCCACGATGGCCGATCTCGGTCGCCGCGCCCGAGGCGCCGCTCGGGTGCTGGCCACGGCGTCGACCACGACCAAGGACCAGGCCCTGCATGCCGCGGCCGATCTCCTCGTGGCGCGCACCCCCGAGATCCTCGCCGCCAACGAAGTCGACGTGGCCCGTTCGACCGGCGCCGGCGCCGCGGCCACGGTCGTCGACCGGCTCCGCCTCGACGCCGGTCGGGTCGCGGCCATGGCCGCCGGGCTGCGCCAGGTGGCGGCGCTGGCCGACCCTGTCGGCGAGGTGGCCGACGGCTGGTCCCGGCCGAACGGCCTGCGCATCGCCCGGGTGCGGGTGCCCCTCGGCGTCGTCGCCATCATCTACGAGAACCGGCCCAACGTCACCAGCGACGCCGCCGGCCTCTGTCTCAAGTCGGGCAACGCCGCCTTCCTGCGCGGCTCGGGGGGTGCCATCACCTCCAACACCGCCATCGCCGGCGTCCTGCGGGAGGGGTACGCCAAGGCGGGGCTTCCCGAGGACTCGCTGGTGCTGGTGCAGGACACCAGCCACGAGGCCGCGGTGGAGTTCATGCGCCAGCGCGAGACGATCGACTGCCTCATCCCCCGGGGCGGCCCGTCGCTGATCCGGGCCATCCTCGACCATGCCACGGTGCCCTACGTCATCGACGGCGACGGCAACTGCCACGTCTACGTCGACGCCGCCGCCGACCTCGACATGGCCAGGGCCATCGTGGTCAACGCCAAGACCCAACGGCCGTCGGTGTGCAACGCGGCCGAGACGTTGCTGGTGCACGAGGCGGTGGCCGAGGCCTTCCTGAGGGCGCTGGCGCCCGAGCTCGACGGTGTGGCGCTGGTGGGCGACGCCCGGGCGAGGGCCATCCTGCCGGGGGCCATGGGCGAGGCCAGCGACGACGACTTCGCGTCGGAGTTCCTCGACCTCAAGCTGGCCGTCGCGGTCGTGCCCTCGCTGGGCGCGGCCATCGACCACATCGCCCGCTTCGGTACCGGCCACAGCGAGGCCATCGTCACCACCGACCTTGCCGCCGCCGACCGGTTCACCCGCGAGGTCGATGCCGCCGCCGTCCTGGTCAACGCGTCGACTCGCTTCGTGGACGGCGAGGAGTTCGGCTTCGGGGCCGAGATCGGCATCTCCACCCAGAAGCTCCACGCCCGCGGCCCCATGGGACTTCGCCAGCTCACCACGCTGAAGTTCGTCGTGCACGGGGACGGCCACATCCGCACCTGATCCCCGGAAATGCCGGGAGGGGAGGGCGTGAGGCGCGGGACGGAATCGATCGCAGAATGCCGGAAGGGTCACGGGTAGGATCCCGTGATGACGTACCAGTTCGAGTCGGTCGGCGCCGTGCGGGAGGCGCTCGGCTCCGTCGACTACCTCGCCGACGAGGGGATCGCCGGTGTCGTGTTCCTGGCCGAGCGCCTGGGCAAGCCCGTTCTGGTGGAGGGGCCGGCGGGCACCGGCAAGACCCAGTTGGCCAAGTCGGTGGCCGAGATGACCGGGGCTCGTCTCATCCGACTGCAGTGCTACGAGGGCCTGGACGAGTCCAAGGCGCTCTACGAGTGGAACTACAAGAAGCAACTCCTGCGGATCCAGGCCCAGAGGCTGGCCGAGACCGAGGGGAGCTGGCACGACGTGGAAGAGGACATCTTCTCGGAGGACTTCCTGCTCACCCGCCCGCTGTTGGAGGCGATCCGGGCCGAGGACCCCGTGGTGCTCCTGGTCGACGAGGTCGACCGCGTCGAGGTGGAGACCGAGGCGCTGCTGCTCGAGGTGCTCTCCGACTACCAGGTGTCGATCCCCGAGCTGGGCACGGTGACGGCCACCCAGGTCCCCATGGTGTTCCTCACGTCGAACAACACCCGCGAGCTCTCCGAGGCGTTGAAGCGGCGCTGCCTCTACCTGCACGTCGACTACCCCGACCTCGACCGGGAGCGAGAGATCGTGCTCCGGCGGGTACCGGGCCTGAGCGCCAACCTGGCCGACCAGGTGGCCAGGATCGTTCGGTCGATCCGCCTGCTCGAGCTGCGCAAGCCCCCGTCGGTGTCCGAGACGATCGACTGGGCCCGCACCCTGGTGTTGCTGGGCATCGAGACGGTCGAACCGCAGACGGCGGTCGACACCGCCCACGTCCTGCTGAAGTACCAGAGCGACATCGCCAAAGCCACCAAGGAGCTGGTGCGGTGACCGGACCGCCGTCGACAACGGAACCAGCGCGCCACCAAGGAGCTGGTGCGGTGACCGGACCACCGTCGACAACGGAACCAGCGCGCCACCAAGGAGCTGGTGCGGTGACCGGACCGCCGTCGACAACGGTGAACCAACCGCTCTCGGCGACGAGCCCCCGCGCCATGCGCGGGCGGCCGATGCTCGTGCTGTTGGGGGGTTTCGTCCACGAGTTGCGTGAGGCGGGCCTGCCGGTGAGCCTGACCGAGAACCTCGACGCCATGGCCGCCGTCACCCACATCCCCCTCGAGGACCGCATCACGTTCAAGTACGCGCTCGGGGCCACCCTGGTGAAGAACGACGCCCACTGGCGAGCCTTCGAGACGCTCTTCGATGTGTACTTCTCGTTGCGCGGACCGCACCACGAGCTCGGCGACGGCGGGGCGGACGCGGTCGCGCTCGACGACGGCCCGACCGGCGCGGGCAACGGGTCGACGCCAGATGCAGCCGGCACCGGGACCGACGACCTCACCCCCGCGGAACTGGCGGGGCTGGTGGAGCGGGCGCTGCGGGCGGGCGACGAGGCCCTCCTGCGAGCGGTCGCTCGCCACGCGGTTCGGCGCTTCGCCGGGATGGAACCGGGGCGTCCGGTAGGGGGCACGTACTACCTGTACCGGACGCTGCGGAACCTCGACCTCGACGGCTTGCTCCAACGGCTGATGGACGACTCGGCGGCCGCGGCGCCGGAGCTCTCGTCGCTCCAGCAGCGGCTCCAGCGTGACGAGTACGAGAACCGAATCGATGCCCTGCGCAGGGAGATCGAATCCGAGATCCGACGGCGCCTGGTCGCCGATCGCGGCGTCGAGGCCATGGCCCGCACGCTGCGCAAGCCGCTGCCCGAGGACATCGAGTTCATGCATGCCAGCCGCGAGGAGCTGGTGCTGCTGCGCCGTGCCGTGCACCCGCTCACCCGCAAGCTGGCGGTGCGCCTGGCCCGCCGCCGTCGTCACGGCCGCCGCGGCCCGCTCGACTTCCGCAGCACGGTACGGCACTCGCTGAGCTATGGCGGCGTACCGGCGGAGCCCAAGTTCCGTTATCCCCGCCCGGCCAAGCCCGAGATCCTCGTCCTGGCCGACATCTCCGGCTCGGTGGCCGCCTTCGCCCGCTTCACCCTGCACCTCGTGTACGCCCTCGGGGCCCAGTTCTCCAAGGTCCGCTCCTTCGTCTTCATCGACGGTGTCGACGAGGTCACCCGGTACTTCGACGGCGCGGACGACATCGCCGAGGCCGTGCACAAGGTGAACTCCGAGGCCGACGTGGTCTGGGTCGACGGGCACTCCGACTACGGGCATGCCTTCGAGGTGTTCTGGTCGCGCTGGGGCCGCGAGGTCGGCCCCCGCACGACGGTGTTGATCCTGGGCGACGCCCGCAACAACTACCACGCCCCCCAGCCATGGGTCGTGCGCGAGCTGCGCCGCCGGGCGCGCCACGTCTACTGGTTGAACCCCGAGCCCCGCTCGTACTGGGACACCGGCGACTCGATCGTGAGCGAGTACGCGCCCTACTGCGACGGGGTCTTCGAGTGCCGGAACCTCCGCCAGCTCGGGGCCTTCGTCGACCACCTCGCCTGAGCTCGGATCGGACGGGAGCAGGAGCGTGAACATCGAGCTCGACGGACGGGACGTCACCGTCTCCAACGGCGAGAAGGTGTTCTTCTCCGAGCGGGGCGAGACGAAGCTCGACCTCATCCGGTTCTACGAGGCGGTGCGCGACCCGCTCCTGGCCGCCATGGGCGGGCGGCCCGTCCTGCTCCAGCGCTTCCCCAACGGTGCCGAGGGCAGCTCCTTCTTCCAGAAGCGGGTCGAGAAGGGAACGACGCCCTGGCTCGAGACGACGGTGGTGAGCACACCCAACGGCACGCCGTCCAACGCGCTCGTCATCGCCGACCTGGCCCATGTGGCCTGGGCCGTGAACCAGGGCTGCCTCGGCTTTCACGTGTGGCCGACCCGCGCCGCCGACCCCGACCACGCCGACGAGCTGCGCATCGACCTCGATCCCACGCCGGGTGTGACGTTCGCGATGGTGCGCGCCGCCGCCCATCTCGTGCGGGAACTGCTCGCCGAGCTGGGGCTCAGGGGCTTCCCGAAGACGACGGGCAACCGGGGCATCCACGTCTACCTGCGGCTGGAACCTCGCTGGGACAGTTACGAGGTCCGAGCGGCGGCGGTGGCCCTGGCCCGCGAGCTCGAGCGCCGCCACCCCGAGCAGGTGACCGCGGCGTGGTGGAAGGAGGAGCGAGGGCGCCGGGTGTTCGTCGACTACAACCAGAACGCGCCCCACAAGACGGTGTTCGGAGCGTGGTGCGTGCGGGCCCGCCCCGGCGCCCAGGTCTCGACGCCGTTGCATTGGGGCGAGCTGGACGAGAGTTTCCATCCGGACCGCTTCACCATCCCGGTGGTCCTCGAGAGGGTGCGGCGCCAGGCTGATCCGTGGGCCGATATGTACGAACGGCCCCAGTCGCTCGAGCCGCTGCTGGCCATGCACCAGCGCGACATGGCGGCCGGACTGCTCGATGCCCCCTGGCCGCCCGTCTATCCCAAGCAGCCCAACGAGCCACCTCGGGTGGCGCCGTCGAGGGCCCGCAAGCGCGACACCCCCGAATAGCCCCACCCCCGCCCCGCCCCCAGCCATCTCGCGACAAGACGTGGGGCCAGAACCCCACCGATTGTCGCGGGAAAGCCCGGGCCGGCCATCTCGCGACAAGAAATGGGGCCAGAACCCCACCGTTTGTCGCGGAAAGCGGAGGGAGCGGCGGACAGCCTGGGTGTGGCGCAGGATCACGCCGACGGGCTGGCCGATGGGGCGGCGCGCCGCTGGGCGGGCCCGTCGCCCGTCCGGCACAGCAACATGGCGGTGTTGACCAGCGCGGTGTGCGAGAACGCCTGAGGGAAGTTCCCCAGTAGCCGGCCCGATGCCGGGTGGTACTCCTCGGCCAGCAGCCCGACGTCGTTGCGCAAGGCCAGCAGGCGCTCGAACAGGGCGCGGGCGTCGTCGAGCCGGCCGACGAGGGCCAACACGTCGGCCAGCCAGAACGAGCACAGCAGGAAGGCGCCCTCGCCCGCGGGCAGGCCGTCGAGGGACTCGCGGGTGTGGTACCGCAGGACGAAGCCGTCCACCGTGAGCTCGTGCTCGATGGCCGCGACCGTGTTGTGGACGCGCTCGTCGGTGGGGGCCAGGAAGCCGACGAGCGGCACCATGAGCAGGCTGGCATCGAGCTCGTGGGAGTCATAGCTCTGCACGAACACGCCCCGGTCGTCGACGCCTCGCCTCAGCACCTCGGCGTGGATCTCCGCCCGTAGCGCCCTCCACCGCTCGATCGGCCCGTCGAGGCCACTCAGTTCCGCCGTGCGCACGGCGCGGTCGGCCGCCACCCACGCCATGACCTTGGAATGGGTGAACTGCTGGCGGGGGCCGCGCACCTCCCAGATCCCCTCGTCGGGCTCTCGCCAGGCCCCCTCGAGGAAGTTGAGCAGGGCCGTTTGGAGCGACCATGCGAACGGGTCGACGTCGATGCCCGCCACCGCCCCCTGGTGCAGGGCGTCGAGTACCTCCCCGTATACGTCGAGCTGGAACTGGCTGGCCGCGCCGTTGCCGACGCGCACCGGCGCCGATCCCTGGTAGCCGGGCAGCCAGCCGAGCTCGAGCTCGGGCAGGCGCCGCTCGCCGGCCAGGCCGTACATGATCTGGAGCTGGGCCGGGTCGCCGGCCACGGCCCGCAACAACCAGTCGCGCCAGGCGATCGCCTCGGCCGTGTGCCCGGCGGCCAGCAAGGCCATGAGGCTGAAGGTGGCATCCCGTAACCAGCAGTAGCGGTAGTCCCAGTTGCGCGAGCCGCCGAGCTGTTCGGGCAGGGAGGTGGTGGCCGCCGCCACGAGCCCGCCGGTGGGCTCGTAGGTGAGCCCCTTGAGCACCGTCAGCGACCTGGCCACGTCGGGGGCCCACTCGCCGCGATAGGAGCACTGCGAAGACCAGCCCGCCCACCAGCGGGTGGCGTCGTGCACCGCACCGAAGGGATCAGCGGCCGAGTGGCACGCCTCGGTCGAGCGGTGCCAGGTGAGCTGGAACGGCACGCGGTCCCCGGCACCCACGGCGAAGCGGGCGCTGGTGCGCATGTCGGCGCCCTCGAGGGTGACCGGCGTCAGCAGCCGAAGCGCGTCGGGCCCGGCCACGGCCGACAGGCCACCGTCGATGCGCCGGACCCACGGGACGGACCGGCCGTAGTCGAAGCGGATCACCAGCTCCATGGTCATCTCGACCCGGCCCCGGCGACCCTCGACGATGCGGACCAGGTCGAGCTGGCCGTCGCGCGGTGGCATGCAGTCGATGACGGCCACCTCGCCGCCTTCGACCTCGAAGAGGGTCTCGAGCACCAGGGACCCCTCGCGGTAGCACCGGGTGACCCGGCTGGGCGCGACCGCCGGCGCCAGCAGCCAGCGGCCGTGCTCGGGCCCGCCCAGGAGCGCGGCGAAGCAGGCGCCGGAGTCGAAGCGGGGGAAGGTGAGCCAGTCGATCGAGCCGTTGCGGCCGACGATGGCGGCCGACTCCATGTCGCTCAGGAAGGCGTAGTCCTCGATGGGCAGGGGCACGGCCGCCCTGTCTAGCTGACCATCGCCCGTCGCCAGCCTCGTGGGCCGCGGTCGCCGGACCTACGGGTGCTCCGAACCGGCGTGCGTTGCGGTCACCTCTAGGGCACCAGCCAGTCGCTGCTACGGGGGAAGCCAGTGGCCGCCCGGCGGTCCTGGTCCAGGCCGCGGTCCAAGCCGGCCCGGGCCTGCGCCGCCGCGCCTACCACCACCGTGTCGGCCCCCACCGGGTCAGCCGGTGCGCCCGGTGCGACCGGTGCGACCGGGCGGCACGGGCAGGAGCCCGCGCCGGGTGAGACGCCGGGGTCTGCCGGCAAGGCTACGTCGTCGCCGCCCACGTCCTCAGGAGCCAGCGTCATGACGGGTCCAGTCGACACGTAGTCCGACATCATGTGTAGGAGAGCCGCGTCGGCCGCCGGTGATACATCGACCCTCCTGATCGGTGACCTCGACAGCGCACCGGCCGAGAGGGCTACCCACGGGACAGCCCGAGGTCCGTCAACAAGGCGTCCACGAACTCCTCGGGGCTCGGCCAGGGGAAGGGGTACCCCATGGTGATTCGCAGGTCGACCAGACCGTGCAGCGTCACCCAGATACGCGTGGCCAGTTCCCACGGGTCACCCTCGGAGCGAGCGCCCGCCTTGCCACATCGCTCGATGGTGCCCGACAGGAGGAGCCACGACGGCGCTCCCGGGTGGGTCTCGCGCTTGCGGGTCACGCCGGCACGAGAGGCGGCGCTGAAGAGCACTCGGTAGTGGCCGGGATGCTCCTCGGCGAAGCGGAGGTAGGCCAGGCAGCCACGGCGCAGGGCGACGAAGGGGTCCGTCACCGACTCGCCGGCGATGACCGCGTTCAACTCGGTCCAGCGTTGTTCGAGCACGGCGGCGACAAGCGCCTGCTTGTCGGCGAAGTGGCGATATATCGATGGTGGGGTGACGCCGACTGCGGCGGCCACCGCCCGCAGGGAGAGGCGGTCGGCGTCGCCCGATTCGGCCAGGAGGTCGCTGGCAGCGGCCATCAGCTCCTGGCGGAGCCGATGTCCCTCGCCTCGCCGCGCCCGCCGGCGCGCTGGCGTCGCCGGCCGCGGCGACGGGCCAACCACTCCCTTCGAAGTCTCTTGACCCATCGCCTGTCCCGAGATAGATTAACAGCCGTAAACTAACGCTCGTTACTTTACAGGAGGCGGAGATGGCACTGCGACCCGGAGGGGCACGCCTGGCGGATTTCGTCCGGGCAGTACGGATGGCCAGGACCGAGCTGGCGGGCGCGTTGCGCCTTCGGACCGAGGAGCTGCGGGGACTCCAGCAGCAGCGCCTGGACACGCTCGTCCGTCACGCCGTGGCCCGCTCGCCGTTCTACCGCCGCCTCTACCAGGGTCTCGACACGCGCAGTCCCGACATCGTCAGCCTGCCCACCGTGACCAAGGCCCAGCTGATGGCCAACTTCGACGACTGGGTGACCGACCGGCGCCTGAGGCTGGCCGATCTCGAGCGCCACCTCGACCAGCTCACCGGCGACCAGCTCTACCTCGGCCGCTACCGGGCGATGGCCAGCTCGGGAAGCACCGGCCATCGGGGTGTCTTCGTGTACTCCCGTGCAGACTGGCGGGTGAACCTCGCCAACTTCGCTCGGATCAACGAAGAGCTCCTCGACGTCCATCCTCGCCTCCCGCCCCGCCTGCGGGCCGCGTCCGTGGCCGCGACCAGCCCGCTGCACATCTCCGCTCGCACCGGTCTCACGACCAGCGTCGGAGTGAACCGGGTCCTGCGCTTGGACGCCCGCCGACCGCTCCCCGAGCTTGCCGCGGCGTTGGGGACCTTCCAGCCGGAGTCGCTCCTCGGGTTTCCCTCGGTGCTCGCGCTGCTCGCCGACGAGCAGCGGGAGGGGCGGCTGGAGCTGCGCCCGACGAAGGTCGTCACCTTCTCGGAGGTGCGCACACCGGAGATGGAGCAGGCCATCCGGACGGCATGGGGCGTGGAACCGTTCAACTGGTACGGGATCACCGAGGGAGGCGTGCTGGCGAGCGACTGCTCCCATCACCAGGGCATGCACCTGTTCGAGGACCTCTTCCTGGTCGAGAACGTGGACGACCAGGGCCGAGGCGTGCCCGACGGCGTCGTGGGTCACAAGCTTCTGGTCACCAACCTGTTCAACCTGACGCAGCCCCTGATCCGCTACGAGATCTCGGACATGGTGGCCCTCGAATCGTCTCCATGCCCTTGTGGCCGCAGGCTGCGACGGGTGACATCGATCGAGGGTCGCAACGACGACATCCTGCGCCTGCCTGCCGCCAGGGGCGGCGAGGTCGCGATCCACCCCTTCACCCTGCGCAGCCCCTTCGCCCACCTGCCGGAGCTGCGCCAGTACAAGGTGGTCAACGAGCTCGACGGCCTGCGCGTGCTCATCGTGACCCGCCCGGTTGCCGACCGACAGCAGGTCGCGCGCCGGGTCCACCACTCGATGACCACCGCGCTGGCCGACGCCGGAGCGTGCCCCCGAGCGCTTCACGTGGAGGTGGTCGAGGCGTTGGCTCGCGAGGAGGGGCACGGCGCCAAGTTCAAGCTCATCGAGTCGCGCGTAGGGGCGAGGTCGGCCTGACCGCCTCGGCCGGTCTTTGCCCGCCCACCCCACCGGCCTGACCGAGAGGAGCGAGCCCATCGTCCCGGCCGATCTCGACTTCGCCGGTCCTTCCCGGCAGGCCGACCTTGTGCGGCGCATGGGGGTGTCGTCTTTCTCGGCCCACAGGCGCTCACGGCGCGCCGTCGACGTTCTCGAGCTCGGAATGCCGAGCCAGGACGTCGAAGTCCCGATCGGCCGACAGGACTCGCAGCCCTGTTCTGATCGCCACTGCGGCAATGAGGCAGTCGGCGAGCGCCCGAACGGTCTCACCCCGGTACCGGCATCGCCGATAGAGCGCCGCGGCGCTTTCGAAGTCTCCGAGCCCCTTCGTGGGCACGAACTGACAACCGGACAGCAGCCGTTGCAGCCTGTGGGCATGGGCCTCGTCACGGGCTCCGGCCAGCACCTCCATGACCACCACGTCGGTTGTGTGCAGCTCGGCTCCCGTCTCGATCATGACCCGCACTCGCTCGTGGGCGGGACTGCCGGTCGCTCGGAGGTACTCGACCCAGGCGGAGGTGTCGACGAGCGTCACTCGATCGTCGGGGGGCCGTTACGAAGCTGGTCGAGGTCGGCGTCCCAGCCGGAGCCTTGCATCGAGAGCGCTTCGTCCCGGCTCATGGCATCGCCGACGAGGCGCCGCAGCGCCAGATCGACCGCCGCCCGCTTGGTGGTGACGCCGTACCGGCGCATGGCCTCGGCCACGAGCTCGTCGTCCAGGTCCACGTTGGTCCGCGACATCGGCCCAGCGTACACCTCGATGTGTACAGCGGTGTGCCTCCGCTTCCCTGCCCGAGCCGGATGTCTACCGCACGTCGCTCACCGGGTTGCGACGGGCGTGGTCCGGCCGAGCTCGGATACTCCCCGGCATGAGTAGCCGACGCGGGTTGCCGGGGTCGGCACCCGGTCAATCGTGCAGTCCGCACTCCGTCTTGTCGCGCCCGACCCAGCGCCCGGCCCGGGTGTCGTCGCCGTCGGTGACCGGCTGGGTGCAGGGCATGCACCCGATCGAGGGGTAGCCCTGCTCCACCAGCGGGTTCACCGGCACGTCGTGGTCCGCGATGTAGCCGGCGACGTCGGTATCGGTCCAGGTGGCGATGGGGTTCACCTTCACCAACCCCCGCAGGTCGCGGGCCACGATGGGGATGTCGACCCGACCGGGCGCATCGCTGCGCCGCAGCCCGCTCATCCAGGCCGCCTTACCCAGCAGCGCCCGGTCGAGCTGGCCGACCTTGACCGCCGAGCAGCAGTTCTCGGGATCGAGCTTCCAGAGCTCCTCGTCGTGGTGCTGGACGGTCATCATCCGCAGGTTCAGGCCGTAACGGCGGCGCACCACCTCCACCGTCTCGAGCGTCTCGGGGAAGTGGTAGCCGGTGTCGATGAACACGACCTCGAGGTGGGGGTCGACCTGCATGGCCAGGTCGATGAGGACGGCGTCGGTCATCGAGGCGGACAGGCACAGGTGCGGCGCGTAGTTGTCGACTGCCCACTGGATCACCTTCGAGGCCGGCAGTCGCTCGAACTCCCGGTTCAGCTCGGCCAGCTCGGCATCGCTGTACTGGGGCAGGCTGGCCAGGGGGCTGGGATCGAGGATCACGTCGTCGTCTCCGATCGGTCCGCGTCCGATGGCCGTTCCTGCGACGATCGCCGGGGCCCGGGCGCCGGCCGCGGACGCAGGATCCCGAAGGAAGCCGTGAGGGAGGCCCTGAGGGGTGTCCCGAAGGGGGTCATGTGGCGCACTCCGAGGCGCCCGTCTCGGCCACGTAGGGCCCGGTCTCGTCGTAGTCCACGTAGAAGTCGGGGTCCTCGTCGGGGAGGGGGAACTGGTCGAGGTCACGCAGGCCCTCGGCCACCGCCTTGGCCCCGCCGGCGCGGCCGAGCCAGGAGCCGAAGCTCTCGCCGGCTTCGCGCTCGTCGGCGAAGCGCCGCACCACCCGTACGGTGGCCTCGGGCGCGTTCCTGGCCGGCAACCGCAGCGCCTTCTGGCCGAACTCGATCCGGGCCTGGCCGACGTAGCCCCCGAGCAGCATCTGGTAGCCGGGGGCGGGACGGCCATGGGCCCGCCGCTCGACTCCCATGAAGCCGATGTCGGACACGTGGTGCTGGCCGCAGGAGTTGGTGCAGCCCGAGATGTTGGTCCGTACCCCGCCGAGGTCGGCCAGACCTTCCTCCTCCAGGCGGGCACCGATGGCGTCGGCCAGCCCGCGGGACTGGGTGACGGCCAGGTTGCAGGTGTCGGCTCCGGGGCAGGCCACCACGTCGCGGGCCAGCTCGGCGCCGGGCTCGGCCATGCCGATGGCCTCCAGGCGGTCGAAGAGGCGGGGGAGCTGGTCCTCGGCCAGGCCCCGGTACACCAGGTTCTGGCGGTTGGTGACCCGGACCTCGAGCCCGAGGTCGCGCTGGATCGACGCCAGGGCCCGGAACTGGTCGGAGGTGACGTCGCCCAGGCGGGACCAGGCGTAGGCCGACACGGTGGCCTTGGCCACGCCCCGCACGACGTTGGCCTGCTCCCAGCGCTCGTAGGCGGTCCGCCCCCGCAGGCTCACCGGGGTGCCCTGGCCCATGGCGGTGGGGGCGATGATGGCGTGCACGCCGGCGGGGGCGTCGCCCTCCTTGCGCACCGTCTCGGGGATGCCGCCGGGCCAGCTCGACGAGGCCAGCAGGAAGCGCCGTTCCTTGAGGATCCGGCCCTGCAGCTCCTCCCACCCCATGGTGTCGACGAGCCACTTGATCCGGGCCCGCAGCTTGTTGTCGCGGTTGCCGTGGTTGCCGAAGACCCGCAGCACCGCCTCCAGCGTGGGCAGCAGCTCCTCGCGGGCGGTGAAGGGCTCGAGGGCCAGCGCCGGGTGCGGGTTGGCCCCCAGGCCTCCGGCCACGAACACCCGGAAACCGGCCTCGACAGCGCCGTCGTCGCCCGCTCGGGTGGTGGCGATGACCCCGACGTCGTTGAACATGGCCTGGCCGCAGTCGGTCTCGCAGCCCGAGAAGTTGATCTTGAACTTGCGGGGCAGGCGCTGGGCCAGCGGGTTGTAGAGGAAGTGCCGGAAGGCGGCGTCGGCCCAGGGGCTGACGTCGAGGTGCTCGAAGGGGCAGGCGCCGGCCAGGTGGCAGCCCTGCACGTTGCGCACCGTGTCGCCGCAGGCCTCCCGGGTGGTCAGCCCGACGGCGGCGAGGTCGCGCAGCAGGTCGGGCACCCGCTCGAGCTCGACGAAGTGGAACTGGATGTTCTGGCGGGTGGTGATGTGGCCCCAGCCCCGGCTGTAGGTGTCGGCGATGTCGGCCATGGCGTCGAGCTGGTCGGGCCGCAGCGAGCCGTAGGGGACCTTGACCCGCACCATCTGGTTCTCGCCGCCCTGGCGCTGGCCGTAGATCCCGTTGTTGAGACGGAAGACCCGGAACACCTCGGCGTCGATCTCCCCGGCCCGCAGCCCGGCCAGCATGGTCTCGAACTTGGCGATGTCAGCGAGTTGGCCGGAGTCGATCTCTCGTTGGAGCATCGTCGGCCCCCTTCCGGGTGGGATGCGGATTGTCGACGCGGATTGTCGACGCGGATTTGTCGACGCGGATTGTCGACCTAGTGAATCAGGATTACCAGTGTCGCGAAACCTGAGCACTCTGGTCAACATTTACTTCCCGCGTCCCACCTGGGGCAGCGAGGAGTCGGCGGACCCAGGTTCGTTGGCGACCGGAGGTTTCAGATCCGGCGTCTCCCGCCCCGTACTACCTTCCATCGATGCCCGACGACGTCACCGCCACTGCGGTGGCCAACGGCGTGGCGCGCCGGTCGGAGTCGGCGGCCCTGGTCGCCGCGGACGACTCGGGACGGCTGGTCCGCTGGCGAGAGCTGGCCCAGGGGTCCTGGTTCAGTACGAACGTGAGCGCCGACAAGCTGATCGCGTTCGACCGGGCCAAAGAGGTGCTCGATACCCGCCGCATCCCTCCCACTCATGGTGATGGGCCGGAACCGGACGCGCCGGCGGACGAGCCGATGCCGCAAGTGGACTGGTGGCCCCGGCGCACGGCCTTCGAGGATCTCTGGCAGCACGGCCGTCGTTTCCTGTATGGCGCGGTGAACGCCGGGGGTCTTGGCGCCGCCGGCTTCGGGCCGTTCTGCCTCGTCAGCAACCCGGAGGCGCCGACACCCGACGCGCTGGCGGTGTTCCCCGCCGACAGCGCCCAGCGCTACACCAACCTGGACGCGGTCGTCGACCGCGAGAGGGCCAAGGCGGAAGCGACCGCGTGGGCCGACCGCGCCGATCTCGCCGTGACGCAACTCGGGCAGGTCGCGCTGAGCGTCGAGGAGCAGGATTGGCCGGACAGGCTGTGCGGCGCCGAGCGATACCTCGAGGTGGTGCGCGCCGGGCGCTTCCTGAGCGAGACCGTGGCCGAAGTGCGAGTGACCACCGGGTACCTCTGGACGCTGGCGGAGCTTCGCCTTCGGCACGTGGCCGGCGAGCCGCTCGACGACCTCGAACGCAACCAGGCGGCGGCCTACGATGTCCTCGGACGATGGAGACGGACTGATGGCGTCACGGTGGTGACCGTTGGCTGACACCGCGCGACCCGCCGAGGGAGGCGATGCGGCAGCATCGACGAATGTCACGGCAACGGTTCCGGGGGCCGGGGAGGGCGGTGCCATCGTCCTTCTGGCCATGGCGCCGTCGGGCGAAACCGTTCTCGTCCGAGACCAGTTCAACAGGGTGTGGCTGATCCAGCCGCGGGAGGCGGGCGAGCCGAGGGTGGTCGACCCTTCTCTCGTCGAACGCGCCGTGGTCTACGGCGGGTTCGATCGGGTCGGCCGTTCCTTCGACAACTGGGACGAGCTGGACCAGGAACGACGGGCGCGTGCGTCGATCGTCACGCCAGCGACGGTGGTCGACCGCGCCGCCCTCGACGCTGCCGACGTCGTCGAGATGCTCGAGGTCGCCGCTCGGTGGGCCGTCGCCGGCCAAGTGGCGCGGGCCCGCCATGCGGTTCTCGCCCTGCTCGGCCTCCCGTTGGCGATGGCCGATTCGGCGGTGCACACGAGGTTGATCGCGTTCCTCCGCGAGGTCAGCGAACCGGTTTCGCCGTTCCAGTCCGCGCCGAGCACCGCCGCCCACCGGGCGGCGCGCGACCGGTGGACCGAGGTCACGGGGCGAGCGGCTGCCTGAGCTCCAGACCGTCACCTTCTACTCCTACAAGGGAGGGACGGGCCGCTCGCTGCTGCTGGCCAACCTGGCGATCCTGGCTGCGAACCTCGGGCGCCGCGTCGTCGCGCTCGACTTCGATCTGGAGGCGCCGGGGTTGCCCTACAAGTTCTTCCCCGGTGAGCGCCCATGCGCCGAGGGCCTGCTGGGCTGGCTGCGGGACTCGCTGGCCGCCAACGAGCCGCCGGCTTCGCTAGTCGACTACGTCGTCGACGTTCCGCTGCCCGGTGCTCCCCTCAGTGAGGGCGGTTCGCTCACGCTGTTCCCGGCGGGTCGGGCGCCCTCGCCCAACTACTTCCAGGACCTCCGTCGCCTCCGCCTGGACGAGGCCCTCGACGAGGGCCGGGCCCTCGACACGCTGGTCACGCTGAAGGACCGGCTGGCCGCCGACCTCGGTACCGACCTGCTGCTCGTCGACGCCCGCACCGGTGTGACGCCGACCAACCAGGTGACGACTCACGTGCTGGCCGACGACGTGGTGGCGCTTGCCCTCGACACGCCCGAGCAGTTGGAGGGTCTGCGCAGCGTGCTGCGCAGCCTGCACCCGCTGACCTCGCTGCGCACGGGGGAGCCGATCAACCTCCACGTCGTGCTCAGCCGGTTGACCCCCCGGCCGGGGGGGTCGAGCATCCACGCGCTGACCGACGCCGAGCGCGAGCAGGTCGACCGCGTGATCGCTTTCCTCGACGAGCCCGCGCAACCGCTGGCGAGCACGCTCGGCGTGGATCGCCTGCACCTCGTGCACCATGACCCGGCACTTGCCCGGGCGGAGTTCCTCGTGCTGGCGAAGCCCGGACCGTGGACCCGGTCCGCGCTTCACGTCGACCACTGGCGAATCGCGCGCGCCGTTCTCGGCTCCGAGGTCGAGGCGGCGGTCACGGCCGCCCTCGACGCGGCCCGAGCCGACCCCGACCGGTTCGAGGCGCTGGCCCACTACGTCGTCGCGCCCAAGGCGGCGACCGAGGCTCGGGCGTTGCGGCTCCGGGCGACGTCGCTCGATGCTCGGGAGGATCTCGGCGTCGGTCTGGAGGAGCAGGTAGCCATGCTGCGCCAGCAGGCGGAGGCCGATCCCACCCTCCTCCCCGACCTCGCAGCGCGCCTGGCGGAGCTAGGCGACCGCCTGCGCGAGCTGGGCCGGCGCACCGAGGCGGTCGAGCCGGCGCGTGAAGCCGTCGGGATCCGCCGGCGACTCGCCGCGGCCAACGCCGCGGCCCACGAGCCCGACCTGGCTCTCTCGCTCATCAACCTGTCGCTTCATTTGGCCGAGGCGGGCCGGCACCCCGAGGCCCTGGCCGCCAGCGAGGAGGCGGTCGCCGCCTTCCGCGCCCTGGCCGCGGCCGAC
>Ga0187893_10003413_pt1 | contig 32309 bp, 29 predicted proteins | sample MA1701074metaG_FD_139574 | JGI IMG/M metagenome (GOLD analysis project Ga0187893, IMG submission 139574) | White microbial mat communities from a basaltic lava cave in the Kipuka Kanohina Cave System on the Island of Hawaii, USA - MA170107-4 metaG ...
GGTGATTGCCTACGACCAGCCGGCGCACGGCGTTTCCGAGGGCCGGCTCACCGGCCTGCCCGACTTCGCCGACGTGCTCGCCGAAGTGGCGTGGCATCACGGCGGCGTCGAGGCCGTGATCGCCCACTCGCTCGGCGGCGCCGGAGCCGGTCTTGCTCTGGCATCCGGCAAGACAACCCTGTCCCGAGTGGTGCTGATCAGCCCTCCGTCCGACCTCGTCGGCTACTCGCGGCGCTTCGCGCGCTGGTACTGGATGCCCGAGCCGGCGCGCAACGCGATGCAGAAGGCGATCGAGGAGCGCTACGGCGTGCTGTGGGAGGACCTCGAGCTGCCGCGGCTGGCGCCGCGCCTCAAAGCGCAGGCGCTCGTGATCCACGACCGCGACGACCCGATGACGCCCTGGACCCAGGGCGCGACCGTGGCGCGCCTCTGGCCGGGAGCGCGGCTCGTTTCCACCGACGGCCTCGGGCACCGGCGCATCCTCTCGGACGAGCGCGTGAATCGCGTTGCCGCCGACTTCATCGCCGGCCGCGCTTCGTACGTCGAGAGTCCTGCGCCCCTCTACTGATGAAGCGGGTCCTCGAAGTCACCTGGCAGGATCCGGTGCAGCTCGCCGAAGCGGGCCGCACGATGCCGGGGATCGAGTTCCTGCGCGCGATCCGCGACCGCCGGCTGCCCGCGCCGCCGATCGCCAGGCTCCTCGGATTCGACCTTGTCGAGGTCGAGCCGGGCGACGCGGTGTTCGAGGTGACGCCGGGCGAGCAGCATTACAACCCGATCGGCGTGGTGCACGGCGGCCTCGCGATGACGCTGCTCGACTCGGCGATGGGCTGCGCGGTGCAGACGCACATGCCGGCCGGCGGCGGCTACACCACCCTGGAGGCGAAAACCAACCTCGTCAGGGCGGTGAGCGCCGATACCGGAAGGCTGCGTGCGATCGGCAAGATCGTGCACCTCGGCAAGCGCGTCGCCACCGCCGAGGGCCGGCTCGAGGACGCCTCCGGCAAGCTCTACGCGCACGCGACGACCACATGCATCGTGCTGTAGAAGACCGGGAGGTGTTGACCGCCGACGGATTTCCGCTGGCGGCCCGGTTCTTCCATCCGCAGGAACCCAAAGCCGCGGTGCTGATCGCGCCGGCGATGGGCTGCTCGCAGGACTTCTACCGGCCGTTCGCAGCCTGGCTCGCGGCGCAGGGATTCACCGTCGCCACCTTCGACTACCGCGGCACCGGCCGGTCGCGCCCGCGCACGCTGCGCGGCTTCAAGGCCGACATCCTCGACTGGGCGCGGCTCGACTGCGCCGCGATGATCGACGCGCTTCCCGGGCGGCCCCTGTACTGGATCGGCCACAGCCTCGGCGGCCAGATCCTCGCCCTGGTTCCGAACAAGGACTCGGTGACCAAGGTCATTACCGTCGCCACCGGCAGCGGCTACTGGCTCGAGACCGTGCCGGGCATCCGGTACAAGGCGTGGTGGCTGTTTTTCGTGGTCGTGCCGCTGTCGCTGCCGCTGTTCGGCTATTTCCCGGGCAAGGCGCTGCGCAAGGTGGGCGGACCTGCCGAAGGGAGTGATGGCGCAGTGGCGCCGCTGGTGCCTGAACCGCGAGTACGCCGTCGGCGTGGAGGGCGAGGCGATCCGCGCGCAGTACGCCGCGGTGCGCACGCCGATCGTCTCGCTCTCGTTCGCCGACGACGAGATGATGTCGGCGCGCAATACCGAGTCGATCCACGGCTTCTACTGCGGGGCGCCGCGCACGATGAAGCGCATCGCGCCGCAGGACATCGGCGCGCCGCGCATCGGCCACTTCGGCTTCTTCAGGGCCGCTTACGAGGCTTCGCTCTGGCGCGCTTATCTCCTTCCAGAAATTTCCTGAGCTCGGCTTGGTAGCGCTTCAGGGCCTCGGCATACGCGTCGAATACGCACGGCGTGCAGCCCTTGCCGCAGCATTCTTCGGCGGCGGGCTCGCGCGGCGGTGTCGGTTTTTCTTTCAAGCCGGAATCAGGGCAGGCGCTGCGCCCCCGGCGCCGCGCCATGCCAGGCGCTTCGTATGGTGCTCGGCGAGGCTTTCGCGATGGCCGACCGAGACGAGCGTCGTGCCCGGCAGGCGCTCCTTGAGCAGCCGGTAGAGCCCGTCCTGGTCTTCCTCGGGCAGCGACGCGGTCGCTTCATCGAGGAACAGCCAGCCGGGTCGATAAAGCAGCGCGCGGGCAAAGGCGAGCCGCTGCTGCTCTCCGCCCGAGAGCACCTGCGCCCAGTTCTCGCCGCGCTCGAGATCGCCGGCGAGATGCGCAAGCCCCACCTCGCGCAGGGTCGCCCTCACCGCTTCGTCCGAGTGCTGCGAAACGTCGTCTGGATAGCACACCGCATACTTCAGTGCACCGATCGGCAGGTAGGGCTTCTGCGGCAGAAACAGCAGCCGAGCCCCCTTCGGCAAGTGGATTTTTCCCTTCCAGTACGGCCAGATCCCTGCCAGTGCGCGGAATAGCGTCGACTTGCCCGCCCCCGACGGACCGGACACCAGCACATGCTCGTCCGGCTTGAGCTCGATGGAGGTCGCGCCGAGCAGCGGCTGGCCCTGCGGCAGCGAAACCGAAAGCTGCTCCACGGCGAGCGACTCCTGCGGTCCCTCGACGCGCTCGCCATCAAGCTGGTCAGCCTCTTCGCGCACGCTCTCGAGCGAGGCGGAAAAGCCCGTGAGGCGGTCGACCGTTGCTTTCCATTCCGCGAACAGCGTGTAAGCGTCGATGAACCACGAGAGGGAAGTTTGCACCTGGCCGAAAGCCGACGATATCTGCATCAGGCCGCCCAGCTGGATCGCGCCCGAAAAATAGCGCGGCGCGGCAACGACGAAAGGAAAGATCACCGCTATCTGGTCGTACGAAACGGTGAAGAATCCCAGCTGCTTCTGCTTCTTCATGATGCTCCACCAGTTGGAGATCACGCCGAGAAAGCGGGCCCGGAAATTCACGAGCTCCTCGTTCTCGCCGCGGTAGAGCGCAACTCCTTCGCTGTTCTCGCGCAGGCGCACCAGCGCGAAACGGTAATCCGCCTCGAAGCGCTGCTTCTGGAATTGGAGACCGATCAGCGGTTTGCCGATCTGGTGCGTGAGCCAGGTGCCGACGATCGCGTAGAGCAGCGCGAACCACACCATGTAACCGGGAATCGAGACTCCGGCGATTTCGAGGGCACCCGAAAGCGTCCAGAGAATGGCCACGAAGGAGAGGAGCGTCACCACGGCCGAGAGCAGACCCAGGCCGAGCCTCAGCGTCAGCTCGACGAAAAGCCGTAAATCCTCGGCGATCCGCTGATCCGGATTGTCGGTGCCGCGGTCCAGCAGCTGCAGCTTGTAATAGGCGCGCTCTGCCAGCCAATTCTGCAGGTAGCGCTCGTTCAGCCATTTGCGCCATTCGATCTCGAGCATCTGCCGCAGGTACAGCCGGTATACCCAGGTCCCGATGTAGATGAACGCAAGGAACGTGAAATAGCCGATCAATGCGTAAAAGTCGTCGGCCCTCTTCTCCTGGATGGCGTTATAGAAATCGTTGTACCAGGCGTTGAACTTCACATTCAGGTACACCAGGCCAAGCGACAGGCCGACCACCGCGACGAGGAGCGCGAGTCCCTTCGCCCGCTCGTCGGACACCCAATAGGGCTTGGCGAGGGCCCAGAAAGCCTTTAGAAATCCTGTGGTTCGCATGGGGCACCTAAAGAAGGGATGCAAACCAGTTTACAGAACTGTGACCGCGGTTAAGAATCGCGGGCAATGTCTTCCGGCCGCGTGTTTCGCTTCGGGCCCACCGCAGAGCGCCGGTCGAATCACCTGTTCGTGTTCCTGCACGGCTGCGGCGCCACCGCCCAGTCGATGATCCCGATCGCGTTCAAGTTCCAGGCGCGCTTCCCGAGCGCGGCGCTGGTGGTGCCGAGCGGCTTCGACCCCGACGCGCGCGGCGGCGCGGCGCAGGACTGGTACCCGACGCGCGGCCTGCACTGCGACAACCACCGTGAGCGCGTCGCCCGCGTGCTGCCCGACGTCGAGGACCTGGTGCGCCGCGAGCAGACCAACTTCGCCGTGCCGGCGAGCCGCACGGTGCTGATCGGCTTCTCGCAGGGCGGCACGGTGGCGCTCGAGGCGGTGAAGTCGCCCGGCCTCGCCGGCGCCGTGGTCGCGTTCTCGTCGCGCTTCGCGCAGACGCCGGCGCGCGGCAGCCGCATCTCGTCGCGCATCCACCTGGTGCACGGCGAGTACGACTCGGTGGTCTCGCGCGTCTACGCCGAGCGCGCCGCGCGCGTGCTCGCCGGGCTGCACGTGCCGGTCACGCTCGACATCGTCGAGGACCTCGGCCACGCGCTGTCGCACCGCGCCATCAGCCTGGGGTCGCTCAGGCTGCTGCAGGGCATCTACGAAGGGCGCCGCGCCACGCTTCATTGAAGCGCGCCGTCATCCTCCTCGCCCACGGCTCGCGCGACCCGGAATGGGCGCGGCCGTTCGAAGCCATCGCCGCGCAGCTCTCGGAGAAGTTCCTCGTCAGGGTCGCCTACCTCGAGCTGATGCGGCCCTCGCTCGAGGAAGCGGTGGCTTCACTGGCGGCGGCAGGGGCAAAGTCGATCCGCGTGGTGCCGGTCTTCCTCGGGTCGGGCGGACATGTCAAACAGGACTTGCCGAAGCTCGTCGACGCCGCCGGAACGCGTCATTCCGGCGTCAAGCTGACTCTCGAAACGCCGATCGGCGAGCAGCCGAAGGTGATCGAAGCGATCGCCGAAGCTATTGCTACCGAGCTTTAGCATTACCTGCGCTTATGCCAGACATTCGAAAATCCCGTTAGCGCATCGGCCGTCGCTGGCGTAAATTGGACCGCATGAACCGAATCGTGAAGCAGGTGTTCGACTGGCTCGAGCGCAGCGCCCGCGCGGCGCAGGAACGCGAGATCGAAGGATTTCTTTCGCAGGCGGCTGACGTCGCCGATCTCGAAAACCGACTCAAGCAGCTCGAGCGGCGGTAAGATTCGAGGACCTGTAACGCCGCGGGAGGCGCTATGCAGCTGAAGGATGTGCTGGCAGCCAAGGGCCGTCGCGTGGTCACCGTGACGGCCAAGTCGAGCGTCGCCGACGCGATCCGCACCATGCACGCAGAGAGGGTCGGCGCGGTGCTGGTGCCCGACGCCCAGGGGTGCCCGGTCGGCATCTTGACCGAGCGCGACGTGGTGCGCCTGTACGCCGACGGCGACCGCGACTTCGACCGCCTGGCGGTCGAGGCTCGGATGACGTGCAGCCTCGTTGTCGGCCGGCTGTCGATGTCGGTCGACGAGGCGCTCGGATTGATGACCGAGCGGCGCTTCCGCCACTTGCCGGTCGTCGAGGACGGCAAGCTGCTCGGGCTGGTGTCGATCGGCGACCTGGTGAAGGTCAGGCTCGAGGAGACCGCGCAGGAGGCGCAAGCGCTGCGCGCTTACATCACTTCCTAAGGCCGGTCCAGAAACGCGCGGATCGCGTCCGCCGCCTTGCCGATCGAGAAAAGCCCGTCCAGATCGCCGCTCGTGCCCTCGATCTCGAACAGCTCGGCCTGGTTTCCCTGCGCCTCGAGCCGTTCCAGAACGCCATGTTACTCCGCAGCATAGTTTTTGCGCTGCAAAGCGGCCGCGGAGAGTAAAGTGCTCGGCACAGGAGGCCCGCCATGCAACGCCCCGTCCGCAGCATCATCGAGGACCAGAAGCCCGTCGCCGCCAGCGCCGAGATCAGCGTGGCGGACGCGGCGCGCCTGATGAAGGAGCGCCGCGTCGGCGCGATCCTGGTCCTGCGCGGCGCCGAGCTCGCCGGCATCTTCACCGAGCGCGACGCGCTGTTCCGCGTGATCGCCGAGGGCCGCGATCCCGCCAAGACCCGCGTCGCCGAGGTGATGACGCCGAACCCGCGCACCATCGGCCCCGACCGGCCGTTCGGCCACGCGCTCCACCTCATGTACGAGGGCGGCTTCCGCCACGTGCCGGTGGTCGACAACGGCCGGCCGATCGGCGTGGTCTCCTCGCGCGACGCGCTCGGCCCGGACCTGCGCGAGTTCATCTCCGACCTCGACAAGCGCAACCACATCGGCGAGATCCTGGGCTAGGTCGAGAGCTCCGCCAGGTTCCTGAAGAGGTCGAGCGCCTCAGGGTTGGCGAGCGAGTCGAGGTGGGCGACCGGCATGTCGTGCACCGCGGCCTTCACCGCGAGCTCGACCACCTTGCCGTTCTTGGTGCGCGGGATGTCGGCGACCTGGACGATGCGCGCCGGAACGTGGCGCGGGCTCGCGTGCCTGCGGATCTCGTGGCGGATGCGCTCCTCGAGCGCGTCCTCCAGCGCGTAGCCCTCGCACAGCTTGACGAACAGCACGATGCGCGTGTCGGTCGGGTTGTCGGGCGGCCAGAGCTGGCCGATCGCGACGGCCTCCTCGACCTCGTCGATGCGCTCGACCACGCCGTAGATCTCGGCGGTGCCGATGCGCACGCCGCCCGGGTTGAGCGTGGCGTCGGAGCGCCCGTAGACGCGCATCGTGCCGCGCTCGGTGAGCTCGCACCAGTCGCCGTGGCACCACACGTTCGGGTACTTGGCGAAGTACGCCGCGAGGTAGCGCTCGTCGCCGCGGTCGTTCCAGAAGCCGAGCGGCATCGAGGGGAAGGGTCTGGTGCAGACCAGCTCGCCTTTTTGGTTTATCACTGATTCTGCAGATTCGTTGAAAACCTCTACGGCCATGCCGAGCGATCGGCACTGCAGCTCGCCGCGGTGCACCGGAAGGACTGCGCTGGCATCGACGAACGCGCCCATGATGTCGGTGCCGCCGGAGATCGACGACAGGCAGACGTCCTCCTTCACCGCGGAATACACGTAGTCGAAGCTCTCCGGCGCGAGCGGCGAGCCGGTGGAAACAAGCATTCGTAACGAACCCAGATCATGGGTATCCCGCGGGCGCAACCCGCGCTTGGCGAGCGCGTCGAGGAACTTGGCCGAGGTGCCGAAGTGGGTGAAGCGCTCCTTCTCGGCGAAGTCGAACAGGATCCTGCCGCTGCGCGCGAAGGGCGAGCCGTCGTAGAGCATGAGCGCCGCCTCGGCGCACAAGCCCGTGAAGAGCACGTTCCACACCACCCAGTTGGTGGTGCAGAAGTAGAAGAAGCGCTCGCCCGGCCGCACGTCGAAGTGCAGCTTGAAGGTCTTGAGCGACTGCAGCAGCGTCCCGCCCGCGCCGTGCACGATGCACTTCGGCTTGCCGGTGGTGCCCGAGGTGAAGAGCACGAACACCGGGTGGTTGAACGGCAGCTGGGCGTAGTCGATCTCGCCCGGCTGGTAGCGCCGCAGCCACTCGTCGAGCCGCACCGCCTTGGGGATGTCGGACACGTCCACTTCGGCGTCGAGACAGGGCACGACCACGACCTTGCGCACCGTCGGCAGGCGCTCGGCGAGCTCGCGCACGCGCTCGAGCGAGTCGTGCTCCTGCCCGTTGTAGCGGTAGCCGTCGGCGCAGAACAGCACCTTGGGCTCGATCTGGCCGAAGCGCTCGACCACGCCGTCGACGCCGAAGTCGGGCGAGCACGATGACCACACGATGCCCTGCGACAGCGCGGCGAGCGCGAGCATGCTCGTCTCGGGCAGGTTCGGGATGAAGGCCGCGGCGCGGTCGCCGGCGCGCAGGCCGAGCGCGCCGAGCGCCTGCACCGCGCGCGACACGTCGCTCGTCAGGTCCGAATAGCTCACCCGGCGCCGCAGGCCGCGCTCGTCCCAGAACACCAGCGCGTCGCCGCGGTCACCGCGGCGCAGCAGGTTCTCGGCGAAGTTGAGCCGCGCCTCGGGAAACCAGCGCGCCCCCGGCATCTTGTCGCCGTCGACCAGCACCGTGGTGCCCTTGCGCGAGGCCACGACGCCGCACCAGTCCCAGACCTCGCTCCAGAAGAGCTCCGGATTGTCGACCGTCCAGCGGTGGAAGTCGGGATAGGTATTCAGCTCCAGGCGGTGCTTGCGCACGAGCTGGCGCGCGAACTGCGTGACCTGCGCTTCCTCGATCGCGCGCTCGGAGGGCTGCCACAGGATCGGGGGCACAGCCATGCCCGCGCGCGCTATTTCTTGGCCGGCGCGCGCCGCACGATGACCGAGCCGTCCATGTCGCCCTTGATCTCCTGCAATGCGCCGAAAAGACCTGCCCGGATCATCTGCGGTGTCTCCGTCCCCTTTTCCGCCGCATTATATGGCCCGTGCCGCACCAGCCGCGAGAACGCATCCGCCGCGACCATCGCATCGCCGAAGCCGAGGCGGTGAGCCGTCTTTTCCCACTCCAACCTTCCAGGGAGCTTTCCCGGGAAATTACCCGGACCGCCCTGCGCCTCGCCGAGCGCGTGCGCGCCGCTCCGCCGGGGGCGCTGTCGGCCGAGTCGTTCCTGCGCACCTACGGCCTGTCGACGCGCGAGGGGGTTGCGCTGATGTGCGTGGCCGAGGCGCTGCTGCGCATCCCCGACGCCGAGACCGCCGACGCCCTGATCCGCGACAAGCTCTCCGGCGGCAACTGGAGCGCCGCCAGCGCCGCCGACTGGGCGCTGATGCTCACCGGCACCCTCGCCCGCTGGCATGACGTCGAGAATGAGAATTTCTCCACCGTCAAGAACTTGATCGCGCGCCTGGGCGAGCCGGTCGTCCGCGCCGCGACGCGGCAGGCGATGCGCATCCTCGCCGGGCAGTTCGTGATCGCCGAGACCATCGAGGAGGCGGTAAAGCGCGGCGCCGGGCGCCGGCCCAACCGCTTCTCCTTCGACATGCTCGGCGAGGCCGCGCGCACGGCAGAAGACGCACAGAATTATTTCACTTCGTATTTGCGGGCCATCCAGACGGTAACCCCGCCAGACGCGGTCTCGATCAAGCTCTCGGCGCTGCACCCCCGCTTCGAGGAGGCGAAGCGGCAGCGCGTCTTTGGCGAGCTTTTGCCCAAGGTTCGCTCTCTTGCAGAGCTTGCTCGTGATCGCGGCGTCGGCATAACCCTCGACGCGGAGGAATCGGAGCGCCTCGAGCTGACCCTGGACATATTCGAGGCGCTCTCCAGGGAATCTGCGCTCGGCCTGGCCGTCCAGGCCTACCAGAAGCGCGCGCTCGCCGTGTGCGAGTGGCTCGCCGGCCTGCGCCGCAAGATCAGCGTGCGGCTGGTGAAGGGAGCGTACTGGGATGGGGAAGTGAAGCGCGCCCAGCAGCTCGGCATGCCCGACTACCCGGTGTTCACGCGCAAGGGCGCGACCGACCTGTCGTATGTCGCCTGCGCGAAGACCCTGCTCTCGGCGAGCGGCTTCATCTATCCCGCCTTCGCCACCCACAACTGCAGGACCGTGGCCACGATCCTGGAGCTTGGCGGGGAGTTCGAATTCCAGAAGCTGTTCGGCATGGGCGACGCGCTCTACGACGCCCTGCTCGCCGAGAACCCGATCGCCTGCCGCATCTACGCCCCGGTCGGCGGCTTCACCGATCTTCTCCCCTACCTCGTGCGGCGGCTGCTCGAGAACGGGGCCAACACCTCCTTCGTGCACCAGATCGCCGACCCCGACGTCCCGGTCGAAGCGCTGGTGGCCGACCCGCTGGCGTCGCTTCCCGATCCCTATGTACCGGACCCGCGCATCCCGCTGCCGCGCGACCTTTACCCCGATCGCAAGAACTCGCTGGGTCTGGATCTATCCAGCCAGGAAACCCTGCGGGAGCTGAGAGCGCAAATCTTCACCGACCGCGACGCAGAGCCGCGCGCCCCGGTCGAGGACACCTCGCCGCAGGAGCTCGACTTCAGCATCGCGCGCGCGGCCGACGCGTTCGAGGCGTGGTCGCAGGCCCCGGCCGGCGAGCGCGCCGCGCTCCTCGAGCGCGCCGCCGACGCCCTCGAGGCGCGCAGGGTCGAGCTCGTTTCCCTCATCGTGCGCGAGGGCGGCCGCACCTACGGCGACGCCGTCGCCGAGGTGCGCGAGGCCGCCGATTTTTGCCGCTACTACGCCCTACAGGCGAAGACTGTTTTCTCAAATACCTCTGTTCTCCCCGGCCCCGCGGGCGAACGCAACGAGCTGCGCCTGCACGGCCGCGGCGTCTTCGCCTGCATCAGCCCCTGGAACTTCCCCCTCGCGATCTTCACCGGCCAGGTCGCGGCCGCGCTCGCCGCGGGCAACACCGTGATCGCCAAGCCCGCCGAGCAGACCCCGCGCATCGGCCGGCGCGCCCTCGAGATCCTTTACGAGGCGGGCATCCCGACCGACGCCGCCTGCTGCGCGCTCGGCCCCGGCGACACCATCGGCGCGGCGCTGGTCGCCGACCCGCGAATCAGCGGCGTGGCCTTCACCGGCTCGGTCGAGACAGCGAGGCGCATCAACCAGGCCCTCGCGAAGCGTGCAGGCCCGATCGTGCCGCTGATCGCCGAGACCGGCGGCGTCAATGCCATGATCGTCGACGCCTCCGCGTTGCCCGAGCAGGTGGTCGACGACGTCGTCGTGTCGGCTTTCCAGAGCGCGGGCCAGCGCTGCTCCGCGCAGCGCATCCTGTTCGTCGACGAGGGCTGCGCGCCCCGCGTGCTGACGCTGCTCGCCGGAGCGCTCGCCGAGCTGAAGGTGGGCGACCCCGCCGAGCCCGACACCGACATCGGCCCGATCATCGATTCGCCCTCGCGGGATACGCTTCTCAAGCACATAGAAGGGCTTCGCCGCACCGCCAAACCGATCGGCGAATCCCGACTGCCAACGCAGCCTGGCAATTACGTGGCCCCGGTCGCCTTTCAGCTTGCGCTCGACCAATTGCCGACGGTGGAAGTCTTCGGCCCGATCCTCCACGTCTGCACCTATCGCCGCGCGGAGCTCGACCGGGTCCTGCAATGGCTGCGCGACACGGGCTTCGGCCTGACGCTGGGCGTCCACAGCCGCATCCAGGGCTTCGTCGACGACGTGGTGCGCGGCGCGCGCGTCGGCAACATCTACGTCAACCGCAGCATGATCGGCGCGGTGGTCGGCGTTCAGCCCTTCGGCGGCGAAGGCTTGTCGGGCACCGGCCCGAAGGCCGGCGGCCCGCACTACATGCCGAGATTCGCCACCGAGAGAACGCTCACCGTGAACACCGCCGCGGTCGGCGGCGTGACCGAGCTGTTCGCTAATCCCTCTGAATGACGAGGTCGAGGGTCGGGTCGAAGAAGCCCTCGTGGATTCCCGGGCAGATCGACATCAGCATCGACTTGTACGCGTGCCGGGTGTCCGAGCGCAGGAACCTGAGAATGAAGGGCGCGTAGGAATTCAGGGTGCTGGCGACTCTCAGCTCGCCCGCCGGCTTCAGCGCCAGGTCGAACTCGTGGAAGCTCACGCCTCGGCCGCGCCTGAGGAAGTGCTCCTCCCGGGACGGGTCGCGCTCGAGGTACAGCTCGCGGAAGTTCTCGCGCGGGCTGAAGCGGCTGTAACGGAACGCCAGGTCGTTCGGCAGCCAGTTGTAGAACGGCAGCTTCGAGGTGTGAGCGTCGAAGTACCAGAGCCGGTTCGGCGAATCCACCACGACGAGCTGCCCGCCGGGCGGAAGGATGTCCCAGGCACCTTTCAGCGCGGGTAGCCGCTCGGCGCTGGTCATGTGCTCGAGCGAGCCGGAGAAGCTCACCAAGTCGAAGGCGTTCGCGCCGAAGCGGGCGACGGCCTCCGCGTTCATGTGCAGCAGCTCGACCTCCAGGCCATGGAGCCTGCATCGGTCCTTCGCGACCTGCAGCGCGCCTTCGTCGATATCGATGGCGGTCACGCTGGCGCCCTGCTCGGCGAGCGCCACGCTGGAGGAGCCGGTGCCGCAGCCGATGTCGAGCACGCGCAAGCCCTGCAGCCGGCGCACGCTGTCAAGCCATGGAATGACGCTGTGCCGGTCGCCGTCCAGGCCGGTGTGCAGATGATCGGCGACCAGGTAGGCGTAGTACTCGGGCGGATAGTTACTCTCGCTGCGCCAACCGGTGAGGTAGTTCGCCAGGATCGATGCGCGCAGCGCCTCCATCGCGTCGCGATCGAGCCGGATGAAGTTCCTCGACAGCCTGGCCGGCACCGGCGATAGCAGGCGCTTCGCCAGCCGCTTGAGCCGCGCGGGGACCCGGTTGCGCATGACCCCGCAGGATGCGGGCCGCCGCCGCCACTGTCGATCCTGCACGACAGTCCGGCCGGACTATCGCTAGTCCACCCGGGCCCCCGAGGCCTTCACCACCGGCGCCCACTTGGCGATCTCGGTCTTCACGAAGGCGCCGAGCTGCTCGGGCGTGTTGGGCGGGAAGCGCGCGCCCTCGGCGGGGAGGCGGGCCTGGATGTCGGGCATCCGCATGATGCGGTTCACCTCGGCGTTCCAGCGCCGCACGATTTCGGGCGGAGTGCCGGCGGGCGCGAAGATGGCGATCCAGTTGTTCACTTCGAAGCCCGGCAGCGACTCGCCCACGGTCGGGAGGTCCGGCGTGGCGCTGGCGCGCGCGGCGCCGATGGTGGCGACGGCGCGCAGCTTCCCCGCCCTGGCGTGCGGCAGCACGGTGGGCAGGGTGGCGAAGAGGAGCGAGGTCTGCCCCGCGAGCAGGTCGGTGATCGCCGGGACGTTGCCCTTGTAGGGCACGTGCGTCATCTCGACTTTCGCCATCGACTTGAAGAGCTCGCCCGCGAGGTGGCTCGCGGTGCCCATGCCCGCGGAGGCGAACGTGAGCCTGCCGGGATTCGCGCGCGCGTAGGCGATCAGATCGGGAACGGTGACCGGGGGTACCGACGGATGCAGCACCAGCAACCCCTCCGCCTCCAGGACCAATGCGACCGGCGCGAAGTCCTTGACCGGGTCGAACGGCAGCTTGGCGAACAGGCTCACGTTGACCGCGTGGGTGCCGATGTTGCCCATGAGAAGCGTGTAGCCGTCGGGCGCCGAGCGCGCCACGTGCTCGGCGGCGATGTTGCCGCCCGCGCCGGTGCGGTTCTCGACCACCACCGGCTGGGCCCAGGCCTCCTGGACGCGGGTGCTGATGATGCGTCCGTAGATGTCGGCGATGCCGCCTGCGGGGAAGGCGACGACCATGCGGATCGGCTTGCCGGGATAGGATTGCGCCGCAGCAGGCGGCAGGAGGGCGGCGAGCGTGACGGCCAACGCGCACGCAATGCGACCTACAATGCTCATTCCCGCGCCCTCCCCTGTGCGGCTCGTTTAGCCGAGGGCGTGAACGACTATGGAAGCCAGAACCAAGCCGCGCGATTCCGACCTCGTCGAGCCGTTCCGGCGCCTGTATTACGCCGAGGTTGACCCCGAGGAGCTCGCCGCGCGCACGGCCGCCGACCTGCAGGGCGCGGCTGCGGCACACCTGGCGTTCGGCAAGAGCTTTTCCCCGGGCAAGGCGAAGCTTCGCGCCTACAACCCGGTGCGCGAGCAGCACGGCTGGGCGAGCACGCACACGGTGGTCGAGATCGTCAACGACGACATGCCGTTCCTGGTCGACTCGGTGACCATGGAGGTGAACCGCCAGGGGCTGACGCTGCATCTCGTGATCCACCCGGTGCTGCGGGCGGTGCGCGACCCGAAAGGCGAGCTGGTGTCCCTATCGGCTCCGGGGACTTCTTCCGAGGGAAAGCTGGAATCGTTCATGCACCTGGAGGTCGACCGCCGCGCCGACCCGGCGAAGCTCGCCGAGCTCGAGGCGGGGATCGCCAGGGCGCTCGCCGACGTGCGCGCCGCGGTCGAGGACTGGAAGCCGATGCAGGCGCGCATGCTCGAGGTCCTCGGCGGCCTCGAGTCGGCGCGCAGCGGCGTGCCGCCTGCCGAGCTCGAGGAGGGGCGCGCTTTCCTCGACTGGCTGCTCAAAGGCAATTTCACCTTCCTCGGCTGCCGCCACTACGAGCTCGCGACCGCCGGCGGCGAGGACGTGCTGCGCATCGTCCCCGGCAGCGGCCTCGGCATCCTGCGCGAGCGCGCGGGCGAGACGGTGTCGGCGAGCTTCGCGACGCTGCCTCCCGAAGCGCGCAAGCGCGCGCGGGTCAAGGAGCTCCTGGTGCTCACCAAGGCGAACTCGCGCTCCACCGTCCACCGGCCCGGCCATCTCGACTACATCGGCGTCAAGCACTTCGACTCCAGGGGGGAGGTGCGCGGCGAGACGCGCTTCCTCGGCCTCTACACCCACACGGCGTACGCCGCGAACCCGGTGGACGTGCCGCTGCTTCGCCGCAAGCTCGCCGCGGTCATGGAGCGCGCCGGGCTGCTGCCCGCGGGCCACAGCGGCAAGGCGCTCGCCTCGATCCTCGAGACCTATCCGCGCGACGAGCTGCTGCAGATCGGCGCCGAGGACCTGTACAGACACGCGATGGCGATCCTGCAGCTCGGCGAGCGCCAGCGGCTGCGGCTCCTCGTGCGCCAGGACGTGTACGGGCGCTTCGCGACCTGCCTCATCTTCGTGCCGCGCGAGCGCTACAACACCGAGCTGCGCGAGCGCTTCCAGAAGATCCTCACCGAGGCGTTCAACGGCGTGTCCTCGGAATTCGACGTCGACCTGTCGGCGGCGGCGCTCGGCCGGATACTCATGCGCATCCGCACCCGGCCCGGCGAGATGGCGGCGACGCCGGAGCTCAAGGCGCTCGAGGCGCGGCTGGTCGCGGCGATGCGCCGCTGGGAGGACGATCTGCGCGCCACGCTCCTCGAGCGGCACGGGGAAGCGCGCGCGAATGAATTGTTCAGGATCTACGAAAAGGCATTCCCGGCGAGCTACCGCGAGGAGTACTCGGTGCGCGACGCGGTCACCGACATCCGGATGATCGAGTCGCTCGACCCGGCGAGCGACCTCGGCATGAACCTGCACCTGCGCGAGGGCGGCAGGCCCGGGATGCTCAACTTCAAGATCTACCGCCGCGGCAGCAGCGTGCCGCTCTCCGACAGCGTGCCGATGCTCGAGCGGCTCGGCGTGCGCGTGCAGTACGAGCACCCGCACCAGATCGAGCCCGCCGGGACTCGAGCCGCGCGGGTGGTCGATTTCGGCCTGGTGCCGCCCGCAGGCAGCGCGCTCGACGTCGCAGCCGTGCGCGAGGTGTTCCACGAAGCGTTTTTCGGGATGTGGTCGGGCACGGTCGAGGCCGACAGCCTCAACCGCCTGGTGCTCGCGGCGGGGCTTGCGGCGCGCGAGATCAGCGTGCTGCGCGCCTACGCGCGCTACCTCAGGCAGGGCACCTCCACCTTCAGCCTCGCCTACGTCGAGCAGGCGCTCGCCGCCAACCCGCGCATTGCCGCGCTGCTGGTGCGGTTGTTCCTCGCGCGCTTCAAGGATTACGACAAGGAGCGCGAGGCCGGGCTGGAGGCGCAGATCGCCTCCGCCCTGGACGAGGTGCAGAACCTGGACGAGGACCGCATCCTGAGGAGCTTCCTCGCGGCGATCCAGGCGACGACGCGAACGAATTACTTCCTGGAAAAACCCTGCCTGTCCTTCAAGCTCGACCCGAAGCGCGTGCCCGGCCTGCCCGAGCCGCGCCCGATGTTCGAGATCTGGGTCTACTCGCCGCGCGTCGAGGGCGTGCACCTGCGCGGTGGGCGCGTGGCGCGCGGCGGGCTGCGATGGTCGGATCGCATGGAGGACTTCCGCACCGAGGTGCTCGGCCTGATGAAGGCGCAGATGGTGAAGAACGTGGTGATCGTGCCGGTCGGCGCCAAGGGCGGCTTCGTGGTGAAACGGCCGCCGGCGGAGCGCGAGGCGTTCCTGAAGGAGGGCGTCGCCTGCTACCAGACGTTCCTGCGCGGGATGCTCGATATCACCGACAACCGTGTCGACGGCAAAGTCGTGCCGCCCAAGGGAGTGGTTCGCCACGACGGCGACGACCCCTATCTCGTGGTCGCCGCCGACAAGGGCACGGCGACCTTCTCCGACTACGCCAACGCAATCGCCGCGGAGTACGGCTTCTGGCTGGGAGACGCCTTCGCCTCGGGCGGCTCGGCGGGCTACGACCACAAGAAGATGGCGATCACCGCGCGCGGCGCTTGGGAATCGGTGAAGCGCAATTTCAGAGAGCTGGGCATCGACACGCAGAGCCAGGATCTCACGGTCGCCGGCATCGGCGACATGTCGGGCGACGTGTTCGGCAACGGCATGCTGCTCTCGCGCCACATCCGCCTGGTGGCGGCGTTCGACCACCGCCATGTATTCCTCGATCCGTCACCCGATGCAGAGAAGAGTTTTCGGGAAAGAGAAAGGCTGTTTCGTCTGCCCCGCTCCTCCTGGGCGGACTACGACGCCAGGCTCATCTCCAAGGGCGGCGGAGTATTTGCGCGCGGCGCGAAGTCGGTGCCGCTCTCGCCCGAAGCGCAGAAGGTGCTGGATGTCCAGGCAAAGGCGTTGACGCCGAACGAGCTGATCAGCGCGATCCTCAAAACCCCGGTAGACCTGCTCTACAACGGCGGCATCGGCACCTACGTGAAATCGAGCCGCCAGTCGCACGCCGAGGTCGGCGACCGGGCGAACGACGCGATCCGCGTGAACGGCGCGGAGCTGCGCTGCAAGGTGGTGGCGGAAGGCGGCAACCTCGGCTTCACCCAGCTTGGGCGGGTCGAGTACGCGCTCAAGGGCGGGCGCATCAACACCGACGCCATCGACAACTCGGCCGGGGTTTCGTGCTCCGACCACGAGGTCAACATCAAGATCCTGCTGCGCGCGACCAAGCTCACGCTCGAGGAGCGCAACAAGCTGCTCGCCGACATGACCGACGAGGTCGCGGCGCTGGTGCTGCGCGACAACACCTTCCAGACCCAGAGCCTGTCGGTGTCGGGCGCGCTGGCGCCGAGCCTGCTCGACGCCCAGGAGCGCTTCATGAGGCACCTCGAGAAAACCGGGCGCCTCAACCGCGCGCTCGAGTTCCTGCCGGGCGACGAGGAGTTCGCCGAGCGCCGCGCCGCCAAGCTCGGGCTCACCTCGCCCGAGCGCGCCGTGCTGCTCGCCTACTCCAAGATCGCGCTCAACGAGGCGCTCGGCGAATCCGACGTGCCCGACGACCCGTTCATCTCCACCGCGCTCGAGCGCTACTTCCCGGTGCCGTTGCGCGAGCGCTGGCGGCGCGAGATCCACGCCCACCCGCTGCGGCGCGAGATCATCGCCACGCACGTCACCAACAGCATGATCAACCGCGTCGGCTCGACCTTCGTGCACCGCATGCAGGAGGAGACCGGCGCCGGAGCGCCCGACGTGGTGCGCGCCTACCTGATCGTGCGCGAGGCGTTCGGCTTCGTGGACCTCTGGCGCGCCCTCGAGGCGCTCGACACCAAGGTGCCCGACCGCGTCCAGACCGCCACGATCATCGACGGCGGCCGGCTCATCGTGCGCGGCACGCTCTGGTTCCTCCGGAACCGCGCGCATCTCGGCGACCTCACGCGCTCGATCGGGCATTTCCAGGGGGGCGCGCAGCGCGTCGCCGCGCTCCTGCCCGCGGTACTGCCGGCCCCGGAAAGGACCGCTTTCACCGCCGCGGCGAGCCGGCTGGAGTCGGAAGGCGTGCCCGCCGAGCTTGCCCGCCGCGCCGCCGGCTTCGACGCCATGTTCAACGTGCTCGACATCGTCGAGGTCGCAGCCGGCCTCGAGCGCGACATCGACGCGGTCGCGCGCGTCCACTTCGCGCTCGCCGGGGAGCTCGACTTCCCGTGGCTGCGCGCGAGCATCGGCAGGCTCCCGGGCGACGACCACTGGCACGCCCTGGCCAAGGCCGCCCTGCGCGACGACCTCGCCAGCATGCTGCGCGCCTTGTCGGAGGATGTGCTGCGCGGCCCGGCGAGCGATCCGATCCCGGCGTGGAAAAGCCGGAACGCAGTCCTCTACGAGCGCTTCCGCCAGGTGCTCGCGGACCTGCGCAGCGCCGAATCGCCCGACCTCGCCATGCTGTCGGTGGCGCTGCGCGAGTTGCGCAACCTGGCGCGCTAAAATCCGGCATGGACGATCTGGATTTCAGCAAGCCGGCGGGCGCGCCCAAGCCGGCTGCACCCCCCGCGGCGCCGCAAGCCCCGCTCTTCATCCCCGCGATCGCGCGCGCGTTCTTCGAGTCGACCGGCAAGGAGGAGACGCTCGCCGCCGGCACGGTGATCTTCGCCGAGAACGAGAAGGCGAGCCGCATCCTGCTCAAGCGCGACAAGATGTACCTGCTGCTCGACGGCCAGGTGGCGCTCTCGGCCAAGGGCAAGCCGCTCGGCGTGGTGAAGGTGGGCCACATCTTCGGCGAGATGGCGGCGATCAGCGATTCGCCGCGCAGCGCCACCGCGGTGGCGCGCAGCGAGTGCCGCGTGATCGCGCTCGACGACAGGCAGTTCACCGCCGCGCTGCAGAAGAAGCCCGAGTTCGCGCTGATGGTGCTCGGCACCATGATCCTGCGGCTGCGCGAGATGATCGCCAGGCTCTCGGGGATTCCCTCTCCGGCCGAGAGCAAGGAGACGCGCGTGTTCGACAAGAAGATGCTCGCGAGCCTGCAGGCCGGGCTCGGCGACCAGGCGAGCGTGCGCTACGAGCGCGGCAAGATCATCATGGTCGCCGGCCAGACCGGAGCGCTGATGTACGTGGTGCTCGAAGGCCGCGTCGGCATCCAGATCCGCGGCGCGACCGTCGAGCGCGTCGGGCCGGGCGGGGTGTTCGGCGAGATGGCGCTCATCGACCAGTCGCCGCGCTCGGCGAACGCGGTCGCCGAGAGCGACTGCGCGCTCCTCGCCATCAACCGCAACGTGTTCCTGAACCTGGTGAAGTCCGACCCGGGCTTCGGCATCTCGCTGCTTTCGGCGACCGCCGAGCGCCTGCGCAACACGGCGGCCGGGATCAGCTAGAGCTGGCCACCCGGCAATACGACGTAGCCATCATCGGGGGCGGCGTGATCGGCTGCGCCGCCGCGTTTTTCCTCCGGCGCGCGGGTGTCGCCCGGGTGTGCGTGGTCGAGCCCGACCCGACGTACGCGAAAGCGGCTACGCCGGTGGCGACCGGCGGCTGCCGGCGGCTGTTCTCGCTGCCCGAGAACATCCGCATGTCGCAATTCAGCATCGAATTTTTCAAGTCGTTCGACGTGGAGTGGAAAGAAGGCGGCTACCTGTTCGTGGTCGGCGCCGCGCACGCAAGCGTGCTCGAAGCGAACTGCCGTACCCAGGAGCGCCTGGGCGTGAAGGTGGAGCTGATGGACCGCGCCCGGGTCGCTGAGCGCTTCCCGTGGATGCGCTGCGACGATCTCGCGCTCGGCGTGCTTTCGCCCGAGGACGGCTGGCTCGATCCCAACAGCGTGCTGCAGGGATTCCGCAAGAAGGCGCAGGCCCTGCAAGTCGAGTTCCTCCGCGACCGCGTGATCGGGCTCACGCTGGGCGACAAGCGGGTGCGCGAGCTGGAGCTCGCCTCCGCGACCCTCGTAGGCGCCGAGTCGGTGATCAACGCCGCGGGCTGCTGGGCCGCGTCGATCGCCAAGCTCGCGGGGATGGAGCTGCCGGTGAACCCGATGCGGCGCTTCGAGCACTACGTCGAGCTCGGCGACGCGCTGCCGCCGATGCCGCTGATCAAGGACCCCGATCGCCTCGTCATCCGTCCCGAAGGCAAAGGCTACTCGGTGGGCCTGGTCAATTCGCGCGAGCCGCGCGGGTTCAACTTCGACGTGGACCCCGGTTACTTCGAGAACGTCGTCTGGCCCGCGTGCGCCAGCCGCATCCCGGCGTTCGAGAAGCTGAAGCTCAAGCGCGAGTGGGCCGGGCTCTACGACGAGTGCGAGCTCGACGGCAACATGATCCTCGGCAACTGGCCCGGGACGCTCGACAACTTCTATGTCGCCTGCGGCTTCTCCGGCCACGGCCTGATGCATGCGCCCGCGGTCGGGCGCGCGCTCGCCGAGCTGATCGCAAGCGGGCGCTACCAGACGCTGGACCTGACGCGGATGGGCTACCAGCGGGTGCTCGACAAGGCCCCTTACCCGGAGACCGGAATCATCTGAGCGTGTCAACTGGGGTAGAATTTTCGCGTTAGAGCAATAATCGACAACCCTCGAGGAGCGTTCATGAACCGCATTCTCGTCTTGCTGGCCGCGCTGGCGTTTGCCTCGGCGGCCGCCGCCCAGGAAGGCACCCTGAAGAAGGTCAAGGATTCGGGCGCGATCACCATCGGCCACCGCGACGCCTCGGTGCCGTTCTCCTACTACGACGACAAGCAGCAGCCGGTCGGCTACACGATGGACCTGTGCGCGAAAGTGGTCGACGCGGTGAAGCGCGAGCTGAAGATGCCGAACCTGAAGGTCAACTACCAGCTCGTCACCTCGGCGAACCGCATCCCGCTGATGGCGAACGGCACCATCGACCTCGAGTGCGGCTCGACCACCAACAACCTCGCGCGCCAGGAGCAGGTCTGGTTCGCGACCACGCACTTCGTGACCGCCAACCGTTTCGTCGCGAAGAAGACCGCGAAGGCGAACACGGTGCAGGATCTGAAGGGCAAGACCGTGGTGTCGACCGCCGGCACCACCAACATCAAGCAGATCACCGAGATCAACGCCGAGCAGAAGCTCGGCATGAATATCGTCTCGGCCAACGGCCACGCCGAAGCCTTCCAGATGGTCGAGACCGGCCGCGCCGTCGCCTTCGTGATGGACGACATCCTGCTCTACAGCCTGGTGGCGCAGTCGCGCTCACCCGGCGACTACGCGATCTCCAGGGACGCGCTCTCGGTCGAGCCCTACGGCATCATGCTGCGCAAGGACGACGCCGCGTTCAAGAAGGTGGTCAACGGCGCGATCAACGCCGTCTACAAGTCGGGCGAGATCAGCAAGATCTACGAGAAGTGGTTCCAGAAGCCGGTTCCGCCGAAGAGCATCAACCTCAACGTGGCGATGAGCGCGCAGCTCAAGAAGGTGGTGGCGAACCCGACCGATTCGGGGGACCCCAACGCATACAAGTAAGCAGAAGTAGTGGGGTACACCTGGAACTGGAAGGTTCTGCTTGAGGCGGAACCGGGGGGCACGGGCACCTATCTCCAGTACCTGATCGTCGGCCTCGGCTGGACGCTTGCCACGGCGCTCGCCGCCTGGATCATCGCGCTCACGGTCGGCGCGCTGGTCGGCACGCTGCGCACCACGCCCTACCCGTGGGTGGTGCGCGCCGGCAACCTGTACGTCGAGATCTTCCGCAACATCCCGCTCATCGTGCAGATGTTTCTGTGGTTTTTCGTGATGCCGGAGCTGCTGCCGACCGACCTCGGCGACCGGATCAAGCAGATGCCGCCGCCGTGGGGTACCTGGATCTGGGCCGTCTTGTGCCTCGGCATCTTCACCTCGGTGCGCATCGCCGAGCAGGTGCGCGCCGGCATCAACTCGCTGCCGCGCGGCCAGCGCATGGCGGGCACCGCGCTCGGCCTGACGCTCGGCCAGAGCTACCGCTACGTGGTCCTGCCGCAGGCATTCCGCATCATCCTGCCGCCGCTCACCTCGGAGTCGATGAACATCATCAAGAACTCCTCGGTGGCGCTCACCATCGGCCTGCTCGAGCTCGCCGGGCGCGCGAAAGCCATGCAGGAGTTCAGCTTCCGCGTGTTCGAGGCGTTCGCCACGGCGACGGTGATCTACCTGCTCGTCAACCTGGTGGTGGTGCTGGCGATGCGCGCGCTGGAGAGGAAGGTGCGCGTGCCCGGGCTGATCGCGGCCGGCGGCGCGCCGCAGGCAGGCCACTGATGGGCTACGACTTCGACGTCATCCAGCGCTCGTGGGGCTACCTCTTCAAGGAGGGCATGACGTTCACCGTCACGCTGACCCTGATCGCGATGACCGGCGGCATCGTGTTCGGCACGCTGCTCGCGATGATGCGGCTCTCGGCATTCAAGCCGCTCTCCATGCTCGCCGGCGCCTATGTCAACCTGATGCGCTCGGTGCCGCTGGTGCTGGTGATCTTCTGGTTCTTCTTCATGGTGCCCTACATCGGCGCGTGGATCACCGGCGCGGATCGGCCGGTCCAGGTCGGTGCCTGGCTTTCGGCGGTGATCACGTTCACGATGTTCGAGGCGGCGTACTACTGCGAGATCATGCGCGCCGGCATCCAGTCGATCCCGCGCGGCCAGGTGTGGGCAGGCTACGCGCTCGGCCTCAATTACTGGCAGGCGATGGGCCAGGTGGTGCTGCCGCAGGCGTTCCGCAACATGCTGCCGGTGCTGCTCACCCAGACCATCATCCTGTTCCAGGACACTTCGCTCGTATACGTGATCTCGGCCACCGACTTCCTCGGCGCGGCTTCCAAGGTCGCCAACCGCGACTACCGGCTGGTCGAGATGTACACCTTCGTCGCCGTGGTGTACTTCGTCATCTCCTACGGCCTGAGCATGCTGGTCAAGCAACTCCAGGACAGGATCGCCATCATCCGATGATCTCCATCCAGAACGTCAGCAAGTGGTACGGCAGCTTCCAGGTGCTCACCGACTGCACCACCAGCGTCGCCAAGGGCGAGGTGGTGGTGGTGTGCGGCCCCTCGGGCAGCGGCAAGTCGACGATCATCAAGTGCGTCAACGCGCTGGAGCCGTTCCAGCAGGGCACTATTACCGTCGACGGCGTCTCGGTCGGCGCCACGGCTACCAACCTGCCCAAGCTGCGCTCGCGCATCGGCATGGTGTTCCAAAACTTCGAGCTGTTCCCGCACCTGAGCGTGACCAAGAACCTCACCCTGGGTCAGGTCAAGGTGCTCGGCCGCAGCGAGGACGAAGCGCGCACGAAAGGATTGAAGCTCCTCGAGCGCGTCGGCCTGATCGCGCACAAGGACAAGTTCCCCGGCCAGCTCTCGGGCGGGCAGCAGCAGCGCGTCGCGATCGCGCGCGCGCTGTCGATGGACCCGATCGCGATGCTGTTCGACGAGCCGACCTCCGCGCTCGACCCGGAGATGATCAACGAGGTGCTCGACGTCATGGTCGAGCTCGCGCAGGAGGGCATGACCATGATGGTGGTCACGCACGAGATGGGCTTCGCGCGCAAGGTCGCGCACCGCGTGATCTTCATGGACGCCGGCCGCATCGTCGAGGACGCGAAGAAGGAGGAGTTCTTCGGCACGCCGCGCTCCGAGCGCGCGCAGCTCTTCCTCTCCAAGATCCTGCACCACTGAGAATCGGGGACGGAGCCCCTAACTCCGAAACTTGCACGTCGCTGAAGTTAGCGCTACGTCCCCTGAATTTCTATTTAAAACGGCTTCGTTCGACGCGGTCGAGCGTCGCCTCATCAATGCGGTATTCCCGGTAAACACGTCTGAAGTCGGCAAGCTCCCGGTCAGCCTCTTCGTGCCTGCCCTGCCGACGCAAGTCAGCAATAGCCTGCAACCACTGCTCAGGCGAATGGCTCGCGTAGTTCGTCCTTGGTGCTGGCGCTGGCAGCGCGGGCGCAGGCTTTGGCTTTGCGGCGGCCGACGGCGCGGCCCGGCGCGCGTCGGGCATCGCGGCCTTGGGCGCGGGCGCCGGCGCCTCCTGCACACGCGCTCCCGAGGCGATCTGCCCCAACACCTGTGCCGCCTCCGCCTTCGCGCGTTCCTCGGCCTGAGCCTTCGTGGCAGCCGCGCGCTCGGCGTCCGCACGCGCGGAATCGCGGGCAGCGCCGGCGCTGTCCTGAGGTGCGGGCGAGGGTCGTGGCGGTGGCGGCGCCGCTTGCGGGGCCGGAGCCGGAGCTGCTTCACGCTTCATCCTGGCCTGGTCTGGCGCGGCGGCAGGCGCTTCGGGGGACGCTTGCGGCTTCGGGTCGGGCACGAAGCCCTCTGACGGAGCGGCCTTGCGCGCCGGGGCGGGCTTGGGCTTTTCGGGTTCGACCCGATCCCGCATTGCGGCTTCCTGTTGAGGCTCTGGCGTCGTGGCGACAGGACCGCTCAGGGCCTCGGTATCGGGCTGCTCGCGCTGCACGTGCACGGTGACTGCGACCGCGAGCACGATCACCGCGGCGGCGGCGAGCGGGAAGTACCAGCGGCTGCGCCCGCTCGGCACCACGAGCGGCGCCGGGCGCGCGCGCACGGCGCGGCGCGCCGCGGACAGGATCGCGTCGTCGAGCGCGCGCGGCGGCTCCTCCGGGGGCAGCCCGCGATAATGTCGGGAGACTTCTTGCTCGTCACTCATCAACAGCAGCCTTCAACTTGGCCATGGCATAGCGCAGGCGGCTTTTTGCAGCTTCCTCGTTGGCGCCGGTGACGGCGGCGATTTCCGCCACCGTCAGCCCGGCCTCCTCGTGCAGCAGGAAGGCCTCGCGCTGCGCCGCGGGCAGCGCTTCCAATGCATGCATGAAGCGTGCGAGCGCCTCGCGCGCTTCGGCCTGCCTCGCGGGGTTGTCCGGCGCGGCGACCATTTCGTCCTCGTCCAGCGGCACGACCGACAATCCCTTCTTGCGCCAATGGTCCACCAGGAGATTGTGCGCGATGGTGTAGAGCCAGGTGGTAAAGCGCGCCTGCGGGGCGTAGCGGCCGCGCGCCTCGATGACCCGGAGCCACACCTCCTGGAACAGCTCTTCGGCGGTCGCGCGGTGCCTGAGCGCGCGCAGCACGAAGCGGTACAGCGCGCCGCGGTGCCGGCGGTAGAGCGTCTCGAAGGCTCCGGCGTCCCCGCCGCCGTAGGCGAGCATGAGCTCTTCGTCCGGGGCCTCCCGCTCCACGCCATAAGTTTAGCTCGGAGGATCGGGAACGAAGCCCGGGAACGGCCGCGGCGTGGGCGCGGCATGGACCGGCTCGCGGATGATGCCGCGCGCCACCAGGTTGGCGCGGCTGTCGTAGTAGAGCGCGACGACCTCCGCCGGGGCGCCGGTCGCGCGCTCGAAGGTGACGTGGATCGCCGGCGAATGCTCGTGCCGGCCATGCCCGGTGCCGAGGCGCGAGTCGCGCTCCATTGCTCCCGCCGCGGGGGCCGGATCGGAGATCCCCGGCGAAAGCGGCTGCGGCTCGCGCTTCTTGCGGAACAGAGCGACGCCGATCACGCCGAGGTTGTCGGTCCTGCCGGTGCGCGTCGCATAGGAATCTTCGAAAGAAGAAAAATAGAAGGCGGCGGTCCGCGCGAGGCTGCGGCGCCAGCCCTTCATCTCGAGCAGCCCGCGCGGCGCGATCACATAGCCGCTCTGCGAAGGGTGGGCCGTCTGCCCCGTAATGACGTTGACGCCGTCGACCGAAACCACCGCGAGCAGCTCCTCGCGCAGGCGGTTGTGCACCCGGACCTGGTACTCGTGGCCCGGCTTGCCGACGACGTAGGCGCGGCCCTCGTGCCGGTAGAGCTGCAGCCAGCGGCCCTCGGTGCGGTCGTAGACCGCGAGATCGACCAGGCCCGCGTGCGCAGCCGCGGGTCCGGCCGCCAGCAGTGTCGCCAGGACAACTACCGTCGTTAGCGTTTTCATCGCCTTCCTTTCGTGAACCGCAACACAGCATGAAACGAAGGCGCAATGCGAAAGGGTTAAGCTGAGCGCCATGAAAAATGGCAAGGCTTTCCCGGTCCCGGTGCGCGCGAAGTACTCGTGCGCGAAGTGCCCCGCGTACTGCTGCAGCTATCCCGAGATCGAGGTGACGGCGCGCGACGTCGAGCGCCTGGCGCGGCACTTCGGGCTTCGCCCGCGCGAGGCCGAGGAGCGCTTCACGAAATACGACGCGCGCGAGAAGGTGCGCTCGCTGCGCCACCGCAAGGACCGGATCTTCGACTCGGTGTGCACGTTCCTCGACCAGAAAACGCGCCGCTGCACCGTCTACGAGTCGCGCCCGAACGTGTGCCGCGGCTTTCCGGACAGCCCGCGCTGCGGCTACTACGAGTTCCTGAAGTTCGAGCGCGCCCTGCAGGACGACCCGAAATTCATCGCTTTGACCTGAAGGCCTTCTCGCGGATCGCCGACAAGGTGCTCGCCGGCGTGATCGCGTCCGGATCGATTCGCAGCTCGATGATCGCCGGCTTGCCGGAGGCGCTCGCCCGCTCGAAGGCGCCCGCGAAATCGGCGGTGCGCTCGACGGTGTCGCCGTGGCCGCCGAAGGCGCGCGCGTAGGCGGCGAAGTCGGGGTTCTTCAGCTCGGTGCCGTATACCCGGCCGGGGTACTCGCGCTCCTGGTGCATGCGGATCGTGCCGTAGAGCCCGTTGTTCACCACGACGGCGACGAAGGCGGCGCCGTACTGCGCCGCGGTCGCGATCTCCTGCCCGGTCATCAGGAAGTCGCCGTCGCCGCAGAGCGCGAACACCGGGCGCCGCGGCGCCGCCAGCTTGGCCGCGACCGCCGCCGGGTAGCCGTAGCCCATCGAGCCGTTGGTCGAGCCGAGCTGGGTGCGGAACCCCTTGTAGCGGAAATGCCGGTGCAGCCAGCCGGCGAAATTGCCGGCGCCGCCCGCGACGATCGTGTCTTCGGGCAGGTTGTCGGAGAGCCACAGGATGATCTCGCCGTACTGCACGTTGCCCGGCATCGGCTGCGGCTTGGTCCATTCCAGGAATTCGTTTCGCGCTTGTTGCGTGCGCGCTTTCCAGGCGGGATTCCCAAAAGACAATGCCTGCAAGGCCTCGACGAATTGAGCCATGCCCGAATTGATCGCGAGCGCGGGCCGGTACACGCGGCCGAGCTCCTCGGCACCGGCGTGCACGTGCACCAGCGTCTGCTGCGGCAGCGGCGCCTCGACCAGCGTGTAGGCGCTGGTCGTCATCTCGCCCAGGCGCGCGCCGATCACCAGCAGCACGTCGGCCTCCTTCACGCGCTGCGCGAGCTTCGGATTGATGCCGATGCCGACGTCGCCGATGTAGCCCGGGCTGCGGTTGTCGAACAGGTCCTGGCAGCGGAAGGAGGTGCCGACCCCCAGGCCCTGGGCCTCGATCCACTGCCGCAACTTTTCGCTGGTGTCGCGATCCCAGCCGCCGCCGCCGAGGAGGACGAAGGGGGTCTTCGCGCCACGCAGCAGGCGCGCGAGCTCCCGAATGTCTTTTCCGGAAGGCGATGGTCGTACCGTGTGATGCTTCGGCGCATCGGCGACCGCCGCTTCCGAAAACAGCGTGTCCTCGGGCAGCGCCAGGATCACCGGCCCGGGCCGGCCGGCGACCGCGGTGTGGAAGGCGTGGCTCACGTACTCGGGGATGCGCTCGACGCGGTCGATCTGCCCCACCCACTTCGCCATCGGGCCGTACATGCGCCGGTAGTCGATCTCCTGGAACGCCTCGCGCTCGGCGAACTCGTTGGGCACCTGGCCGATGAACACCACCATCGGCGTCGAGTCCTGCAGGGCGGTGTGCACGCCGATCGCGCCGTTGGTCGCGCCCGGGCCGCGCGTCACGAACAGCACGCCCGGCTCGCCGGTGAGCTTGCCGTAGGCCTCGGCCATGTAGGACGCGCCGCCTTCCTGGCGGCAGACGATGAAGCGCAAGGCGTCCTGCAGGTCGTGCAGGCCGTCGAGCACCGGCAGGTAGCTCTCGCCCGGAACGCCGAACGCGAGCCTGACCCCCTGCGACGCGAGCGCGTCGGCGAGGATCCTGCCGCCGTGCCGGGTCTTCAGGTCGGCCTTCATTTCGCGGCGGCGAGCATCTTCTTCAGGCGCTCGAGGAAGAACGGCGCGCACTTCATCATGCGCGTCTCCTGCAGCTCCATCAGCGGGCGGGTTTTCGCGAGGTAGGCCTGCCAGTCGGGGTCGGCCTGCATCGCCGCGCGGCACTTGTCGCGCTGGTCGAGGCTGTCGTAGGCCCACAGGTGCACCACCATGTTGAGGCCGCCGACCTCGGTGAAGTAGTAGCCGACCATGTGCGGCAGGTGCCTGAGCTGCACGTGCATGCCGGATTCCTGGTAATGCCTGAGGTACTCGGGAACCGCGCCGATTTTCAGCCGGTACATGCGCTCTTCGATGAACATGATTCGATTATAGTTGCCACACGATGGACGATATCAACTCGCTGCGCCGCATCCTGAAGGAGAGCCGCGTCATCGCGGTGGTGGGGCTGTCGGCCGACTGGTACCGGCCGAGCTATTTCGCCGCCAAGTACATGCAGGAGCACGGCTACCGCGTGATCCCGGTGAACCCGAAATACGAATCGATCCTGGGCGAGAAATGCTACAAGTCGCTGCGCGACATCCCGGAGCGGGTGGACCTGGTGGACGTATTCCGCAAGACCGCGGATGTGATGCCGGTGGCCGAGGACGCGATCGCGATCCGCGCCAGGGTCCTGTGGCAGCAGCTCGGCGTGCGCAACGAGGAGGCCGCCGCCCGGGCGCGGGCGGCGGGCCTGGAAGCGGTGCTCGACCGCTGCGTCAAGATCGAGCACGGGCGGCTGTTCGGCGGCCTGAACTGGGTCGGCGTCAATACGCGGGTGATTTCGGCGAAACGCCCCCGCTGGCTCGCCTACTAGGGTATCCTTTCCCGCCATGGGGAGGTTCGTGAGGATTCTCGAAGGCAGGTTCGGGCGGCTGGTGCTCACCGAGCTTGCCGCCGGCGAGACCTGCAGCGCGCAGGCCGATCCCGCGATCCTGATGCAGCCCGGCGGCGCGGAGCTGGTGTTCCTCAACCCCGGCGAGGGCTGCGCCGCGGACGTCCCGATGCGGCTCCTGATCCTGCACGCGGCGGGCGACTGGCTGCGCGCGAGCTTCCCGGCGGTGTTCGCCGCCGCCGAGGCGCGGCCGTTCCTGCAGCAGCGCGAGCCGATCACGCCGCGCATCCGGCGGCTCGCCGACACCCTCGCAGTAGAAGTGCTGAACGACCGCTTCGTGTCCGCCGAGCGGCTGGACTTCATGCTGCAGGAGCTCCTGCTGTCGATCGTCGAGACCTACCTCGCGCGGCGCCGCGTCTCGTCGCCCGCGTGGCGCGGCTCGCGCTTCGAGGACAGCCGCATCCGGCGCGCGATCGCGCTGCTGCGCGCGCGCCCGAACAAAGAGCTCAACATGGACGAGCTCGCGAGCCAGGTCGGGTTGTCGCGCTCGCGGTTCTACGACCTGTTCCAGATCTGCACCGGGTTCTCGCCGCGCGCCTACCTCGACATGCTGTGCGTCGAGACCGCGATCTCGCGCCTGTCCACCGGCGAACGCAAGATCGCCGAGGTGTCGGCCGAGCTCGGCTTCTCGGCGCAGAGCAACTTCACGCGCTTCTTCCTGAACCAGGTCGGCGTGCCGCCCTCCGAGTACCGCCGCGCCGCGACGCGGGACGCTTCAGAAGAAACGCCTCCCGGGCAGCTGAAGTAGCCCGCTCGCTTGCGAATCCATGGCTGACCGCAAGTTCGGCATCGAGACGCTTTGCCTGCACGCCGGGCAGATCCCCGACCCCGCCACCGGCGCGCGCGCCGCGCCGATCTACCAGACCACCTCGTTCGTGTTCGACTCCGCCGAGCACGCGGCGTCGCTCTTCAACCTGCAGACCTTCGGCAACGTCTACTCGCGCATCTCCAACCCCACCGTCGCGGTGTTCGAGGAGCGCATGGCGGCGATCGAGGGGGCGCGCTCGGCGCTCGCCTGCGCCACCGGCCAGGCCGCGGAAGTCACCGCCATCCTTACGCTGTGCAGCGGCGGCGACCACATCGTGTCGGCGTCCACGCTCTACGGCGGCACGCACACCCTGCTGCACGTAAACCTGAAGAAGCTCGGGATCGAAACCGCGTTCGTGGACCCGGACGAGCCCGAGAACTTCAGGAAGGCGATCCGCAAAAATACCAAGCTGCTGTACGCGGAAACGCTGGGCAACCCGCTGATCAACATCGTCGACATCGAGGCGCTCGCGGCGATCGCGCACGACGCCGGCATTCCGCTGGTGCTCGACAACACCGTGCCCTCCCCCTACCTGTGCCGGCCGGTCGAATGGGGCGCCGACATCGTGGTGCACTCGGCGACCAAGTACATCGGCGGGCACGGCACGACGATGGGCGGCGTGATCGTCGAGTCGGGCAAGTTCAACTGGGGCAACGGCAGGTTCCCCGAGTTCACCAGCCCCTCGCCCGGCTACCACGGCGTGATTTTTCACGAGACCTTCGGCGACTTCGGCTACACCATGAAGGCGCGCATGGAGATCATGCGCACCTTCGGCCCGGCGCTCTCGCCGATGAACGCGTGGCTGCTGCTGCAGGGCCTGGAATCCCTGCACGTGCGGATGGGGCGCCATTGCACGAATGCCCTCGCCGTTGCCCGTTTTCTGAAAGATCACCCCAGGGTCGCGTGGGTGAACTACCCCGGCCTCCCTGACAACAAATATCACGCCCTCGCCAAGAAATACCTCCCGAAAGGCGCCTCGGGGCTGCTCAACTTCGGCGTGAAGGGAGGAGCGAAAGCCGGTGAGCGCTTCATCGAGGCGGCGCAGTTCATGAGCCACCTCGCGAACATCGGCGATGCGAAGACGCTGGTGATCCACCCCGCCTCGACCACGCACCGGCAGATGGAGGAAGCCGACCAGATCAAGGCCGGCGTCACGCCCGACATGATCCGCATCTCGGTCGGGATCGAGACGCTCGACGACATCCTTTGGGACCTCGACCAGGCCCTGCACGAAGCGGCGAAGGCATGATCAGCTACCAGGTCATCGAGCACGGCAAACCGCTGCAAAAAGTCGTCGGCGAAACGCCGAAGCCGCAGGGCAGCGAGGTGCTGGTACGCGTGACCCGCTCCGGCGTGTGTCACTCCGACCTCCACATCTGGGAAGGCTTCTTCGACCTGGGCGGCGGCAAGCGCTTTTATGTGAAGGATCGTGGCTGCGTCCCGCCCTTCACGCTCGGCCATGAGCCTTTCGGCGTGGTCGAGGCTGTCGGCCCGAAAGCGCAGAAAAGCCTGGTCGGCAAGAAGCGTCTCGTCCATCCCTGGATCGGCTGCGGCAAATGCGCGATCTGCAAGGACGGGCAGGACAACTACTGCATCTCGGGAAGACGCATTCCGGGCGTGACGCGGCCCGGCGCTTATTCCACGCACGTGCTGGTCCCGGACCCGAAGTATCTCGTCGACGCTTCCGGCATCGACGAGGCTTTCGCTGCCACGCTCGCCTGCTCCGGCGTGACCGCCTACAGCGCGACCGCCAAGCTGCCGCCGCTCGCGTCCAGCGACCGCGTGGCGATCATCGGCTGCGGCGGTGTCGGCATGGCCGGCATCGCCGTGCTGCGCGCGAAGGGCGTAACGAACATCGTCGCGTGTGACATCGACGCCGCGAAGCTCGAGAGCGCGCTCGAGCTCGGTGCGAAATTCGCGGTGAATACGCGCGAGGCGGATGCGGCGCAGAAGCTCGCCGGAATCGCCGGCGCCATCGACTTCGTAGGCACACCGGTAACCGCGGCGCTCGGCATCGGCGCGCTGCGCAACGGCGGACGCTACGTGCTTGTCGGCCTGCACGGCGGCGAGCTGGTCCATCCACTGCCGCCGATCGCGCAGCGCGCCATCGGGATCGTCGGCTCGTACGTCGGCAGCCTCGCGGAGCTGAAGGCGGTCGTGGCGCTGGCTAGGAAGAAGAAGCTGAAGCCCATGCCGATCGAGACGCGCCGCGGGGACGAGGCTAACCGGGCGCTCGAGGACCTGAACGCGGGTCGCGTAATCGGCCGCGTCGTGCTCGACTTCGAAGGAGTCGCGGCGTGAGCCGGCGCAAGGCGAGCCCCGATACCACGGCGAAGATCCTGCGCACGCAGGTCGCGGAAGCCGCGAAGGCGGCGCGCGCGCAGCGCTTCGTCTGGCCGGCGCCGCCGTACTACGAGTTCACCGGCGCGCAGAGCGACCAGGCCGCCGGCGACTGCCTGCTCATCTTCCGCGACGACGCCAGGGCGAGCGGCACGCTGGTCGACTTCGTCCCCGCCGAAAAGCTGCTCAGGTTCCGGCCGGGCGACATGGAGGAGACGATCAACATCGCGTTCGCCTCGCTCGCCGGCGTGCACCTGCTGCAGCCGGTCGAGGTGAAGCGCCAGTCGGTGACGGTCGACGACACCGCCGAGCTCTACGCCGCCTCGGAGCGCCAGCCGTTCGCGATGCAGCTGGTGAACGGCAAGAGCTTCAAGGGCGAGACCGTCGGCTGCGTGCACGCGCTGGTCGGGCTGTTCCTGTTCCCGCCCGACCAGGACGGAAGCGTGACGCGCTGGTTCGTGCCCGCCGATGCCGTGCGCGGCAGCAACATCGGCAAGCACCTGGGCGAGATGCTGGTCGACGAGAAGCTCGCCTCGAGCGCCGCGGTCGAGGCCGCGCTCAGCAAGCAGCAGGCGCTGCGCACCCGCCGCTTCGGCGAGTACCTGACCGAGAACCAGATCGTTTCCGCCGAGCAGCTCGCGCAGGCGCTCAAGCACCAGCGCGCGCAGCCGGTGCAGAAGCTCGGCGAGACGCTGGTCGAGCTCGGCCACCTGAGCGAGGCCGAGCTGCGGGAGGCGCTCGCCATCGAGGCGCGCGACCGCTCGGTGCCGCTCGGCAAGATCCTCGCCGACATGGGCGTGGTCGAGCCCGAGGTGCTGA
>Ga0187893_10003414_pt1 | contig 32305 bp, 24 predicted proteins | sample MA1701074metaG_FD_139574 | JGI IMG/M metagenome (GOLD analysis project Ga0187893, IMG submission 139574) | White microbial mat communities from a basaltic lava cave in the Kipuka Kanohina Cave System on the Island of Hawaii, USA - MA170107-4 metaG ...
CCAGCAGACGCGCGAGATCGGCGTGCCGGTGGCGCTGGGCGCCAGCGCCGGCGGCATCCTCGGCGAAGTGCTCGGACGCGGACTGAAGTTGGCTGCCGTTGGCGTGGTCGTGGGACTTGCGCTGGCGCTCGCCTTGTCGCGCGTGATGGCGACGATGCTGTACGAAGTGAGCGCGACCGATCCGGCGACGTTCGTCCTGGTGCCGCTGGTGTTGTTGTCGATCGCCGCCGTCGCCTGCTACGTTCCCGCCCGGCGCGCAACGCGCGTCGATCCGATCGTGGCCTTGAGGGCCGAGGGATAGCCATGACCTGAAGCGTTGTGACGAGTTGGCGGCTTAGTGCGGTGGCGAACTCGACTAGACTGGCCGATCGAGCGCCCATCGCGCCCGGCCGATCGCGAACGCGGCGATCACAGCGGCGACTGCTGCCAACCACGCCGCGGAAACGAGCGCACGCTGCACTCGATTCCGGGCGGACGGCTCGTGAAAAGTAAACGCCGGAATCGAGCGATAGTCGGTGAAGTTGAGCCTGGCCGGGCAGCCGGCGCATGCGGGTCGCGCCGGCGCAACCGCCTGTTGCAGCACGCGCGGATACATGAAGCCGCGCAACTCTACCTGGAAGCTCCGCACCGCGGCGGTGAATCGATCGTGGCGCCGCGCGCTGGTCCCGGCGAGATCCTCGATGGCCGATTGAAACGCCATCTGCGGCGACAGCCATTTGAGCACGCGAGCCGCGCGGCGCGAGATTGCCGCCTGACGCTCGCGCGCGGTCTGATGCGGCTGCAATCGCCGCTCGATCTCGGGTGTGAGCAGCGTCAGGCGAGTGGAGTAGTCGAACCGCGTGGCGTCCATCACCTCGGGCCGCTGACCGGTGTCGTCGGCCACGGCGCGCGCGACGATTCGATCGCGCTCGCCCTCCACCGCGTCTTTCACGTTCCTGAGATCCTCGACGTAGCGCTCGTAGGACGGCGGCGGAGCGGCCATCGAGATCGCCGCCGTCACTGCCAGCGGGAGTGCGGCCATCAACGTGAGCCAGACCGCCACGGCGGTCGCCAATCCGCTCACGACGCCCGCGCCGCGCGCGATGGCGGCAAGCGTCACGACGACCCAGAACGCCGCGAAGATCGCAATCAGCGTCACCCCCGCGACCACCTCGCCGACGTGGGCGAGCAGCGGTACTCCCGTCAGCGCCAGCGCCAGCATCGTCGTCCCACACCACGCCGGCACGACCAGAGCCAGGATGGCGAATCCGCGCGCCGCGAACCAGCGCGCGGCCGTCACCGGCTGCGACGCGACCAACGGCAGGATGCCGTGATCGCGCTCGATCGCGCCCGCGAGCGCGGCGATGGCGATGACACCCACCGGCAGGATCCACAACAGGACGAAGCCGAGGTCGAACATGCCAATCGACAACGTACGCGGATGCTCGTAGTCGTAGACCGGATCGCCGCCGAACGGCGTTTCGAGGCGCACCGGCACGGCGTAGGGCTGCAGATCGCTGTGGCCGACGGCGAGCGCCGACAGCGGCAGGTGCGGCTTGATCGGGTGGCGGCGGAGAAAGTAGCGGCTGAAGGCGGCGGCGTCGGTGGGATCCTGCCAGTAGGGCAATGGCGTCTTCGACGGCTGACTGAACCGCCGTGCGCGATCTTCGACGTCGGCGTACCATGCGGCCTCTGCCGCGGCGACAGCTGCCGCATCGGCGCGCTGGCGTGCGTGCAGTGCGGCGCCGTTGCGAGCACCCAGCGTGGCCGCCACGACCACGCCGACGATGATGATCCAGAGCGGGCCGGAGCGGTACACCCGTCGTAGCTCGAGGCGCAGCAGTGTGGAGAACGGAACGGTCGTCATGGCCGCAGCCGCGGTGTGACCCAGGCGGCCAGCGCGGCGCCCACGACGAGCCAGCCGGCCAGAGCCGACAGCGGACCGGCGGACGACTGCAAGGCGGTGTGCCATCCCGGAGGCAGGAACGCGAACTCCGGAATCTCGGCCCACAACCGGCCATCGCTGGTGTGGAGTACTCCGCTTCGCGCGGGATTTGGAATCAGGTCCGCGTTCATGCGATTGACGAGCGCGCGGCGATACTGCTCCGCTCCGTCGATGAAGGCGAGATGGTGGCGGAAGTCGGTGCCGGCGAGCGCGGCGGACGCCGCGTCGAACGCGATCGCGGGCGATAACCAGGCCAGGGCGGCGTACAGTCGATCCTGGTCCAGCACGCGTCGATAGAAGGCGCCAATCTCCCGGTCGAACACCGCCTGGGACAGGCGTTCGGCGTAGTCGAGCTCGAGCCCGCGCAGGTTGACCCGCTGTGCGTCGAGTTCGGCTTCGTCGGCGGCGCCGTATCGACGCATCAACAGCGCCTGCCTCTCGGCGCCGACCTCCGGCGTCCAGTAGGCCGGCGCATCGCGCTCGAGGCGGATCTTCATCTCCTGAAACGATGGCAGCGGCCGGCTGCGGTTCGCGGCGGCACTGGCGGCCGGCAGCGCGCCGAGCACCGCGATCAGCCAGAACAGCAGCAGCGCACCGAATCCGGTTCGAGCCGTCGGCGCCAGCAATCCCGCCAGCACGCCGACGACCGAGAGCACCACCACGTATCCGGTTGCGGCGCACACCCACAGCGCTACCCGCAGCCAGGCATCGCCCGCCGCGCCGCCCTGGACGATGCCGGCCAGTCCGATCATCGCCAGCGCGCCCGCGAGCATGACGGTAGCCACCGACGCCACGGCGGAGATCTTGATTGCGGCAATCGCGCGCCCGGTGGCGGCGGCGCTGAGCGCCAGGCTAAGCGTGCCCTGCTCGCGATCGCGCGCCACAGCCGAGAACGCCAGCAGGAACACTACCAGCGGTGCGAACCGGACGAACAGGCCTGCGGGATCCGCCAACCCCGTCCGTTCGAGCGCCGTCGATCCTTGTAGCGGACGATTGAGCAGGTCATTCTGTACGTGCGCCTCGAGCCAGACGGTTTCGCCGACGAACGGGTCGATGCCCGGATCGAGCGCGCTGAGTGGGACTACCGGATTGAAGGCGTAGATCGAGTAGTGAGCCGCGCTGTGCGGATCCTTGACTCCCTGCAACAATCACCGCTGCCGCTCGTTGGCGCCGACTTCGGCGCGCGCCAGCCGCGCGCGTTGTGCAGACGTCAACGACACGGCTCCGGCGATCGTCAGCACCAGCGTCGCTGCGGCAAGTGCGGCAAGCAGCCGCCGCTCGCGCAGCAGCATCGTGATTTCCAGCCGCAACACTCTCAGCACGTTTCCGCCCTTCCCGTTGATCGATGCGTTCAGAACCGCACTGTCAGCCCCACTTCGACCGATCGCGGCGCGCCGAGGATGATCTGGCTCGCTGACGCGCCAGTCCACTCGCCTACGATCGTGTTTGTGAGATTGCGGCCGCGCACCGTGATGTCGCCCTTCACCAGATGCCAGCTCGCCAACGCATCGACGGTGGTCCAATCAGACACCTCAGTGGAATTGGCGTTGTTGGTGAAGAAGCGGCCCTGGTAGCGGAGCCCGCCGGCGACCGTAATCGGAAGCGCGCGCAGCCGGTACGCCGCCCACACGTTGGCGGTTCGTTCGGGCACGTTCGGCGGCACGTTGCCGGCGCGGTTGGCGCGCCGCCGGCCTCGATCAGCTCGACGAAGCGCGCATCCATGATCGATCCGTTGAGGTCCACGCGCAGCCGCGGAGTGGGATTTGCCGACAGCGTGAACTCGAACCCGGTGGTCGCCTGCGAGCCGCCCTGAATGGTGACGTTGAAGTTGTCGGGATCGCGCGTGAGGATATCGTCCTGCTCGATCCAGAAGGCCGATCCGGTGACGTTGATCTTGCCGCCGGCCAGCGTGCTCTTCACGCCGCCCTCGAACGACTGCCCCTTGGTGAGCTCGAACTTCGAGTTGACCTGCGAGATCAGGAGCACGGTCGCCACCGGCGCCACCGCGGTCGTGAACTGCGTGAACAGCTGCGTCTGGGGCGCCAGATCGACTACCGCGCCGAGGCGGCCGGACACGGGCTCGAACGTGCGATCGAAGGTGGTTCTGGCCCCGGTATTGAGGTCGTTGATCACGCGCTCGATCGCGACGCGTTCCACGCGAGCGCCGCCCACCAGCGTGAGGCGCGGCGCCGCGCTGAGCGCGTCCTCCACGAACAGCGACGCCACGCCAATGCTGGTCTCGAAGTCGGTGCGATTGCCGGCGCCGGGAAAGTTGATGGCATTGTCGCCGACCGGCAGCACGCCGCGGCCAGGCGAGAACAGGTCCACCGTGGTGGTGGCGCCGAACCTGCGGGGGCTCAGGAAGTCGTTGTAGTTCACCTCGAAGCCGGCGCTGAACCGGTTGCGCCGTCCGCCGGGCCTGGCGTCCGATGCCACGGCGAAGCGGTTGCCGTGGAAGCGGTGATCGTGCGCGATGAACACCGTCGACCGGCTGATCTGCGACGTCGCCGGCACGAACGTGTGTACCTCGGAATTCTTATAGGTGCGCAGCGCATCGTAGACGTAGGCGTCGTTCTGGATCCGCCACGACGCCGACAGCGCGGCGTCGAGCCGCACGCGGCCCCACGTGCTGTAGGCATCCACCACGGCGTCGGCGACGTTGTAGTTGACGTCGCGCATCGCGCCGTCGAGAACGAAGTCGCGGCTGTCGGTCACCGCGCCGGTGGGATCGCGCGCCACCGCGCGCGGCACCAGCGGCGTGCCCCAATAGCCGGTGGTGTAGTCGTCTCGGAAATGATCGACGGCCAGGCCCAGCGTGGTCCGTGAATTCAGCCGCACGTCGATGGCGCCGTTGGCTGCAAAGGTCCCCGACCCAGCATCGTCGACGAACCCATCCGTCTGGCCCCACGCCACGTCGGCGCGATAGGCGGCGCGATCGTTGATCGGGCCGGTGACGCCGGCTGCCAGCCGCGGCGTGTTCATCGATCCGTATGACAGCAGCGCCTCGCCGCGCCGGGTAGTGAAGTCGGACCGCTTGGGCACGAAGTTGATGGCGCCGGCGATGGCCCCCTCGCCGTACAGCACCGAGGCCGGACCCTTCAGTACCTCGATGCGATCGAAGCTCCAGGAATCGTAGTTGCGCGTGAACATGGTGGCGGTAGTGATGCGGGTGCCGTCGAACAGCAGCGAGATGGCACCGCCGGTGAAGCCGCGAATAGCGGTGATGCCGGGCGAACTGGGCAGGCTCGCGGCGGTGACGGCCGGGACGCTGCCGATGGCTTCCACAGTCGTGCGCAGCCCGCGCGACTGCGCCTGCGCGAACGTGATCACCTCGACGGTGGCCGGCGTCTCGCCCGCCGTCAGCCCGAGCCGGCTCGCCGTGGCCGCGGTGGTGTCGAGCTGCGGTGCGCCGGGGGCGCCCACCACGGTGAGCGATTCGGCGATCGCCAGCGTGTCGAGCTCAATCTCGATCGGCGCGACGGCGTTGGCCATGACTTCGACCACCACCGTCCGCGGGGCAAAGCCCTCGCGCTCGGCGTGGAAGGTGTAGCGGCCCGGGAACAACCGGTCGACACGAAACCGGCCTTCGGCGTCGGAAGTGACCGTGGCCGTGCTGCCGGTTGCGGATCGCGCCTCGATGCGGGAGCCGGCGACCACGCCGCCGGAGGCATCGCGCACCACGCCGTCGAGGGATACGCCGGATGGTTGCGCCATCGTGGCCACGGATCCGGCGGCGAGCGCGATGACGGCGACGAGGAGGATTCTGATCATCCGGCCATGCTCGTCCTCGCAGCTCGACCGGGCGACCAAAAGGTAACAAGTGGTCGCCGGAACCTGACGAAAGGATATTGCCGGACAAGGAACGGACGCCGGAGACCGGTGGCCTGCGTTACCCGACCACGAGACGGCGCGGCAGCCGGGCGGCAAACTTGGTCATCAGCTGGTCATAACCGAGCTTGGTGCGCGCACCGACTTCCGCCGGCGCATGACGGGGGATCCTACTTCAGCCGGTGATCAGCGACCAGGCTGGACGACTCTCAACCCGGCCTCGCGCGCGGCGCCGGCTTGTCGATCGTCGTAGGTCACGAACTCGAGCTGATCGTCCGCGATCGCCAGCGCCGTTGCCAGGTGAATGGCATCGAGGGATCGCACCGACGGTGATCCCAGCCGCGCCGCGTCCGCGCGGATGTCCTCGTCGAGAGCCACAAGATAAAAGCCTCTTACCGCCTGGTCGCCCGCCGCGCCGGCGCGGCGGAGTGCTCGTCTGACTTCGACATCCGCGATGATCGACGTCGACGCCTCGACACGGTCCTGTTCCAGGTAATCGATCAACGCCTGAGAGTACGGCTCGACGTGAGAAAGCTTGACCAGGGCTGACGCGTCGAAATAGGCTCGCCTCACAGCCGCTCTTCGCGCAGCTCATCCAGGATCTGTTGCATCGACGGCGCGCTCGGATCTCCGGGCTGCGGCGGCCGCCGATCTCTCAAAGAACCGATGGGTGCAATCGCCCGCCCTTCGCGAACCATGCGGTCGAGCGGCGACAGGCGCCCGGCCGGCAGCGGCGCAAGGATCGCCACCACCCGGCCGTACTCTGTCACGTGCAGCGTTTCGCCCGCCTTGACGCGATCCAGGTAGATCGAGAGGTTCTGCCGGATCTCCCTGACGCCGACCTGCTTCGATCTGCGCTTCATGTAGCACAGTGTAGCACATCCGGCTCAGGCCTGTTTCACGAGATCCTCCAGCGGAAGCCTGTGGTGCGGCCGCCCCTCCTCGACGCCTTTCCCCATCGCGACCAGCGCGATCACCTGCGCATGATCCGGCGCGCCAATCACCATGCGCGCGCGATCCTGATCGAATCCCAGCATCGGCGACGTGTCGTAGCCGCGCTCCGCGGCGGCAAGCAGCAGATAGCCAAGCGCGATGTAGCCCTGCCTCGCGCCCCAGGCCTCACGTTGCTCGTCGCTCTGACCGGCAAAGGCGCGCTCGATCGATTTCCGTGCGCGCTCGCGTACGTCGTCTGTGGAGTCCGGATGAATCACGCGGTCGAGGTCGGCAAGCGTCGACTGCATGTCGGTATAGATCCCGATTACCACCGGCGCGCTCGACACCTGGCGCTGCCGGTACGCGGCCTCGGCGAGCTCCGCCTTGCGGGCCGGGTCGACGACGATCACGAATCGCCACGGCTGGAGATTCCACGCCGACGGCGCGAGTCGAGTGACTTCGAAAATCGCTTCGAGGTCCTCCGTCGAGATGGGCCGTGAATCGAAGGCGCGGATCGATCGCCGCTTCGCGGCAGCCTCGGTGACGCTCATGCGGGTCCTGGGTCTTGGGTCGTGGGTCTTGAACGTCATCTCCCAAGACCCACGACCCAACGCCCAGGACCCCTAATCACCATGTGCGAATCCCCTCGGCCAGCGCTGCCTGCAACACGTCGTGCGGATCCGCCGCCGGCGCCGTCCGCCTTCGGTATGGCTCGATCACCAGACGCGCGAAGCGCTCCATTTCCTCGAGCTGTGGACTGCATTGCAGCAGGAATAGATCGACGCCCGCATCCTCGAACTCCAGCACGCGTTCGATCACCTGCTCGGGCGTTCCCACCAGCCCCGACTTCAGCCCGCGGTTCGACACCGAATAGTCTTCGAGCGACACGCGCTGCTCGAGTTTGGTATTGGCAATCCACTGCTGATAATTCCCATAACCGGCCGCCGACTGCTTCACATCCGTTATTCGCGCCACCTCCCGACGCGCCTCGTCCTCGCTGTCGCGGACGACGGCGTATGCCGCCACGCCGTAGGTCATGGGTGTCTTTTCCGCACGTTCGCGCCGCTGGCTCATGTCGTTGATCCGTCGCGCGATCACCTCCGGCGGGTCGCCGTGCATGACGTAGGCGTCGCAGAGGTTGGAGATCAGATCGCGGGCGGTTTCCGATTCACCGCCGGCGTAAATCGTCGGGCGCGGCTGCCGCAGCGGTTTGGGCTCGAGGATCGCGTTTTCGATGTTGTAGAAGCGGCCCTTGAACGAGAACTGCGGCTGCGACCAGAGGCCGTCGACCACCGTCAGCCATTCACGCGTCCGCGCGTAGCGCTCGTCGTGCTGATCGAACTGCACGCCGTACTGTTTGGCTTCCTCCGCCCACCACGACGACACCACGTTGAGGGTGAGCCGGCCGCCGCTGATGTGATCGATGTTCGACGCCTGCTTGGCCAGTAGCGCCGGCTCGTGGAAAGTGGGCCGCACCGCGACCATGAGCTCGAGCGTCGACGTGACGGCCGCCAGCGATGCCGCCGTCGACCAGGCATCGAGCGACGGCGCCTGCGTGCCCTTGATGTCGTTCAGGTTCAGCTCGGCGATCAGCGTCACGTCGTAGCCCCACTGCTCGCTGCGCTGCGCCAGCGTCCTGACGTAGTCCCACGTCGGCGCCATCCCCTCATCGTCGACGTTGCGCAGCCACCCGCCGAAGACCGGCAGCCAGTACCCGAAACGCATGACCTTCTCCTTCTCTCGAACAAAAGAAAACGGCCCGGAAAGCGTCAGCCTTCCGGGCCGTCATCTGTGAAAACTTGTGAATGCGATCTAGCGCATTGCGATCAGTGCAGACACAGCGAGGCTGCCGGAAGCGGGGGCTTCACAACAACAACACATGCAGGTCTGCGACCTCACGAGGCCGATTCTACACCACCGCGATGACTTCAATCTCGATCAGGAAGTCGGGGCTGGCCAGGCGGGGCACCTCGACCAATGTGCTGGCCGGCAGTTCATTGGTCTGGTACTTCGACCGGACTTCGCGGACGACGGCCACCTGGCTGGCGTCGCGCATGTAGGTGTTGGCCTTCACCACGTGGGCGAACGTGGCGCCGGCGGCCTTCAGGGCGATGCTGAGGTTCTCGAACACCTGCCTGGTTTGCGCCGCCAGGTCGCCTTTGCCGACCAGCTGTCCCTTCGCGTCGTTGGCCACCTGTCCGGCGATGTAGATCGTCTTGCCGCCTCGCGTCGACACCACGTGTGTGTAACCCGTAGGCGTCGAGAGTCCTTGCGGGTTCATCCGCTCGATTGCCGCTGCGCCTTGTGCTTCCGCCAAACCATGCCCTCCGATCGGTTCGCTTGTCACACTGTCTCCGAAGCTGGCGATCAGCGGCCGCCCCTTCGCGATCGCTTCCCGCACGCGCGGCAGCGAGAGCGAGGCCTTATGACTCTCCGCTGAGTCCCAGACTTCCGTAATCCAAAGCGCGTCCACGTCGCGCGGATCTTTCGCCACCACGTAACTCAGGCATCCGGGCATCGTGCCGGCGCCGTTCAGGATGATGCCCGCGAGCGTGTCGCGATTGCCGGGCGTCGCCACCATTTTTCCAATCAGTCCATACATGTTTCGGTCCTTATCGATGCTTCCTTGCGAACTCGATCAATCGGTCCGCAACCTTTGCGGCTTGCTCTTGTTGCACCCAGTGGCCGGCGCCGTCAACCAGCTCAACGCCTTCGAACTTCGTGCACGCTCGTTTCATGCCGTCGAGGCTGCCGGCGCGTTGATACACACCCCAGTCTGCCTTACCCGAGAGGAAGAGCGACGGCACGTCGATCGTCTTTCCAGCGAAGAGCTGCAGCTCGGCCGCGAGTCGCGGCACCCGGCCGACGCGATACGACTGCAGTCCGCCCTGGAAGCCCGTGCGCGCGTACTCGGTTGAATAAACGCGGAGCTCTTCATCGGTGAGCCACTTGCAGCTCGCGATCTGCGACGCGGAGGGCATTTCGCTCGCCACGCTTTCCGCCATGCCTTTGTCGGCATCAATGACGTAATAGCGCGGCAGCTTCGCCATCTCGGTAGCGCCGTTGTTGGCCAGCGGGAATGGCTTGTTGGCGGGCCAGTCGGCGCTTTTCATGTGGTAGTAGGCGCGCAGAAAGTTGTGCACGCCTTGCGGTGGATGCCACATGTTCTCGTTCGCTTCGCGCGTGTTGTAGTAGGTCTGGTAATGCTTCCGTGGTGCGGGCAGTGCGGCCAGCGCGTCGTCCAGATTCGGCGCGGCTGCTGAAGGTGCGGCAAGTGCGGGAGTCCGGAATGCCGGCGCACCGCCGAACGGGGCGCTCATCATCACCACGGATCGAAATACGTCAGGACGCGTGAGCGCGCACCAGCCTGCCGTCGGCGATCCGAAATCGTGACCGACGATCATGGTCACATCGCGGTAGCCCATCGCGCCGACGAGCGCAAGCAGATCACGAACACGATTCAACGTCGAGAACGGCGACAGGTCATCGTCGAACTTCACATCCGTGCCGCCGCTCCGGCCGTAGCCGCGCAGGTCCGGAGCGATCACGTGGTAACCCGCGTTGGCGAGCGGCACCATCACGTGGCGCCAGCTGTAGGCGAGTTCCGGAAAACCGTGCACGAGCAGCACCGCGGGCCGGTTCGCGGTTTCGTAGCCGGCTTCGAGCGCGTGCATCGTGATGCCGTTGGTGCGCTCAATCAGCCGCGAGCGGATTCCGATCGGGATCGTCGTCGCGCCGTACGCCACATCAACGTTCTTGATCTGAGTAATGGTTGTGCGCAGGAGCGGCGCCGCAGCCGCAGCGGCAAGAAACTCGCGGCGAGTGAAACTCATGGCCGGGGATTATACTGCCCAGATGTTTCGTCTCGCGTGCAGCATCGTGCTATTTCCGCTCCTCGCCAGCCATTCATTCGCTCAAACCAACGGCCACTGGCTCGATCCATTCCGCAGCAACGCTGCCAGGTTGATGAGTGCCGCCGCCGCCGATCAGTTCGCGAGGGATCGGCTTGCCGAGCTGACCGACACCTACGGTCAGCGGCTGAGCGGATCCGACAACCTCAATCGCGCCATCGCGTGGGCCGTCGAGACGATGAAGAAGGACGGGCTCGACAACGTGCACACCGAGCGCGTGATGATCCCCAAGTGGGTCCGCGGCGTTGAGAGCCTCGAGATCATCAACCCGCCGCATCATGTCATTCCGATGCTCGGCCTCGGCGGCAGCATCGCCACCCCGGCGGCAGGAGTTGAAGCCGACGTGATGGTGGTATCGAACGGCGACGATCTCACGAGGCGTTCCGCCGAAGCGAAGGGAAAGATCGTCCTCTTCAACGTTCCCTACACGAACTACGGCGAGACGGTTTTGTATCGGTCAGGCGGCGCCAGCATGGCGGCGCGTCACGGCGCGGTCGGCATGTTGATGCGTGCGGTTGGCCCGATGGCACATCGGACGCCGCACACGGGAGGGATGTCGTACGCGGCCGATGCTCCGAGAATTCCGGCTGCGGCGATTTCCGTGGAGGATTCACAGCGAATTCAGCGCCTGGTCAATCGTGGCGTTTCAGTGCGGGTGCGGCTGAAGATGGAGGCGCGGTTCGACGCCGACGTCGAGTCGTTCAATGTTGTCGGCGAAGTGCGAGGCAGCGAGCGGCCGGACGAGATTGTGCTGATTGGCTGCCACTTTGATTCATGGGATCCGGGCACGGGCGCATCGGACGATGCGGTGGGTTGCATCGTGACGTGGGAGACGGTGCGCCTGATGAAGAAACTCAACATCCGGCCGCGCCGCACCGTGCGCATGGTGTTGTTTACCAATGAAGAGAATGGCTTGCGCGGCGGCAACGCGTATCGCGACGCTCACGCGAAGGAAGCGTCGAGTCACGTCTTCGCGCTCGAATCCGACTCGGGCGTGTTCGCGCCGGCGCGGCTCGGTTTCAGCGGGTCGGAGGCCGCGCGAAAAATTGTCGGCGAGATCGCGACGTTGCTCGCGCCGATTGGCATGCAGGACGTGGTGCCGGGGGGCGGCGGCGCCGACATCGGCCCGATCGCAGCCTTGGGCAAGGTGCCGACGATGGCCTACGGCGGCGACCCGACGCGGTACTTCACGATTCACCATACGCCGGCCGACACGGTGGACAGAATCGATCCGCAGGAAGTGTCGAAAGCCGCCGCATCGATCGCGGCGATGGTGTACGTGATCGCCGACATGCCCCAGAGCTTGCCGAAGTGAATTGTAAAGGGGTCTGACCCCGTTACATGGGTTTTTGATGATGTTTCTGAGTACTGCACTAGTCGTGATGTCGCTAAATGTGATCACTCATGCACAGGCGAATCTGTCGGTGTCGGATGCGACTGCCGAGGTGACCGGAGACGGCGCCATCGTGTACGCCACCGTCAACAACCCGACGATGTATGACGTGTATCTCGTGTCGGGAAAGTCCGACGCTGCGGCGAAAGTCGAGCTGCTCGATGGCGAGAAGGTCGTGGCCTCGCTGACCGTGCCCGCGTACGGATCGCTCGAGTTGAAGGCCAACGGCCCACGCGTGCGATTGTCGGGCGTGAAGGGTCAGCTGAAGGCGGGAGACGAGTTGAAGCTGACGCTGGAAACCGACGGCGGCGTCGCCATGGCGATCGCCGCCGTGGTGAAGTGACTAGCCCTTTCTGATCGCGAAACCTGACTCAGTCTTCTCGCGATACGCCTTGTGGCACGTCTGGCACAAGCCGCCAAGCTCCTTGCGACTTGCGGCGACGCCTTCCATGTTGTTCGCCGTCGCGGCTTTCTCGATCGCCGCCGCCTGAGTCACCGCCGCGCCCGCCCAATCGGCCGCTTCCTTGTTCTTGCGCGCCGCCCAGAACTGTTGCGCGTCCGTGAACAACGCTTGCAGCTTCTTGGCCTCCGCCGCCGCCGTGGCGCCGTCGGCGGCCTTCGCCAGCGTGCCGTTGGCCGCGAATACGGCTTTCATCAGCTTGTCGTAGTCTTCGTCGGTTTTTGACTGGGCCGAGACGAGAGCCGCCGTCCCAATGGCCATCACCATTGCAATCCCCACCGCTATGAAAGCTCGAGAAACTCTCATTGACCCTCCCTCCGGCTGACTGGTCAGCCGGTTGGCGCAGGGGATATCAGACCTGTGTATAGTTCCCTTCATGCTCAAACGACTCTCGGCGATCACCGTGGCTGCGGCATTACTCGCGCCCGCCGTCCCCGCTGCGCAAGGAAAGCGCCCCATCAGCCTCGACGACCACTCTCGCATCGTCAGCGTCAACGATCCCCAGCGGTCGCCCGACGGCCAGTGGGTGGCCTACACGCTATCGACCATCGACGCCGAGAAGGATCGCCGCAACACCGACGTCTGGATGGTGAAGTGGGACGGCAGCGAACAGCTGCAGCTCACCTCGTCTCCCGACAACGAGAGTTCGCCGCGCTGGAGTCCCGACAACAAGTACCTCGCGTTCGTGGCGTCGCGCGGAACGGAAGAAGAAAGACGGCGCGGCGGCCAGATCTGGCTGCTCAATCGCGCCGGCGGCGAAGCGCAGCGCGTCAGCGATTTCAAGGGCGGCGTGTCCGACATTCAGTGGTCGCCCGACAGCACGCGCATCGCGTTCGTGGCCAATGATGTCGATCCGGCCGACGAGCCGGAGAAGCTTGAAGGCTGGAAGCGGAAGACCGCGCCGCCGATCGTGATCGATCGGTATCACTTCAAGCAGGACCGCAGTGGCTATCTCAAGCATCTCTACAACCACATCGCGATCTTCGACATCGCCACCAAAGAAACCAAGGTGATCACCAAGGGCAACGTGAATGACGGCAGCCCGTCGTGGTCGCCCGACGGCAAGCAGATCGCGTTCTTGAGCAAACGCGGCCACACCGATCCGGACCGCACGTCGAACGAGGATCTGTGGGTGGTCGACGCGCGCGAAGGCGCCGAACCGCGGCCGCTGACCAGGACGCCGGAAGGTGAAGGCGGCCGGCCGGCGTGGAGTCCAGACGGGAGCCGCGTCGCGGTGACGATTGGCGACGTCGATCGCTGGGCGCAGTACTCGATGAGCAAGCTGATCGTCGTGCCGTCGAATCCGCCCGCCGCCGCGGGTGCGGCCACCAAGCCGGCGATCTACATGCCGGCACTCGATCGCGCGATCTCGACGCTGTCGTGGTCGGCAGACGGACAGCGCATCTCGTTCCTGCTGCAGGACGATCGCACGAATCACCTCGCGTCGGTCCCGGCGGAAAACCCGAACGGCACCGTCACTCGGCGAACGACCGGCAACCGCGTCATTTCGTCGCCAAGTCCGGGCCGCGATGGCCACTTCGCTGTGCTTGCCGCCGAGCCGACGCGGATGAATGAGGTGTATGCGCTCGAGGGTTCCACGCTCCGGCAGCTGACGAAGCACAACGACAAGTTGCTGTCGGAGCTGCTGCTCGCGACAACCGAGAACTTCGAGTCGAAGAGCAAGGATGGCACCGAAGTGCACGGGCTCGTGGTGAAGCCGCCCGCCTACAAGGCGGGAACGAAATATCCGACGCTGCTGATCGTCCACGGCGGTCCGAACAGCCAGGACCAGCACTCGTTCTCATTCGATCGCGAGTTCCTCGCGGCGAATGGCTATGTCGTGCTCGCGATCAACTATCGCGGCAGCGCCGGCCGCGGCACCAAGTTCCAGAAGGCGATCATCTCCGACTGGGGCAACCTCGAGGTAATGGACCTGCTTGGCGCCGTCGATGAAGCGGTGAAGCAGGGCCTTGCCGATCCGGATCGTCTTGGCATCGGCGGCTGGAGCTACGGCGGCATCTCCACCGACGCGGCCATTGCCACCGACACGCGCTTCAAAGCGGCCGTCAGCGGCGCCGGGGTGGCGTTGTACATGTCGTTGTACGGCGTCGACCAGTACATCATCCAGTACGACCAGGAGCTCGGGCAGCCGTGGAAGAACAAGGACGCTTGGGCGAAGATGTCGCACGGCTTCTTCAACGCCGACAAGATCAGGACGCCGACGCTGTTCATGGGCGGCGAGAAGGATTTCAACGTGCCGATCGCCGGCGGCGAGCAGATGTATCAGGCGCTCAGGAGTCTCGGCGTCGACACTCAGCTGGTCGTCTATCCGGGGCAGTTTCACGGCCTCACGATTCCGAGCTACGAGCGCGATCGGCTGCAGCGCTACTTGAATTGGTTCAACAAATATCTGCAGCCAACAGCCACCACTACTGCGTCGCAGCAGTAGGGGCGGGATACAGTCCCCCGACCGCTCGAGGTGATGATGATTGTCCGGATCGCTCTCGCTCTCTGTGCGTTTTCAGTTGTGGTGACCGCTCAGACCGCCGACATGCGGACACGAGCCGAGATCAGCAACTTCGAAGAGACCAGCACCTACGCCGACGTCACCCGCGTGATCGACGGCCTCGCCGCCACCAGCCCGCTCGTCCACACCGAGAGCTTCGGCAAGACCGAAGAGGGCCGCGACTTGCCGCTGTTGGTGATTTCGGATCCGAAGGTCACCACGCCGGCCGCCGCGCGCAAGCTTGGCCGTCCGCTGGTGTTCGTGCAGGCCAACATCCACGCTGGCGAAGTTGAAGGCAAGGAAGCGGTGTTGATGTTGTCGCGCCGGCTGCTATCGGGCGACCTCAAACCGTTGACGCGCCAGCTCGTGATCCTGATAGCGCCCGATTACAACGCCGACGGCAACGAGAAAGTCACGCCGCAGAACCGCACCGCGCAGAATGGTCCGGTGGCCGGCGTCGGCACGCGCGAGAACAGCAAGGGCTTCGATCTCAATCGTGACTACATGAAGCTCGACACCGCCGAGGCGCGATCGCTGGTCGGCCTGTTCAACAAGTGGGATCCGCACGTGGTCGTCGACCTGCACACCACCAACGGCTCGTATCACGCCAATCACCTGACCTACTCGCCGATCCTGAATCCCAACGCGGATGCGAGGCTGATCGAGTTCACGCGCGAGCGGATGCTGGCGCCGATTCGTCAGAAGATGCTCAAGACGCATAACTGGCGCACGTATTACTACGGCAACTTCGCGCCCGAGGATGGCGGCGGCCGTGAAAGCTCGCGCGTCGACCCGGCGAATCCAGGCAACGTCACCTGGCGCACGTTCGATCACCGGCCGCGGTTTGGCAACAACTACGGCGGGCTGCGCAACCGCATCACGATTCTGTCGGAGGCCTACAGCTATCTCGACTTCAAGGGCCGCATCGAAGTCACCGAGGATTTCGTCGAGGAAATCTGGCACAGCGCGGTCGCCAACGCGAAGCAGATCATGTCGCTGACGTCGCAGGCGGATCGGGTCTTCACAGCGCCGTCCACGAGCAAGCCGGTGGAGCTCGGGGTGAGCTTCGAGATTCGCGCTCTGCCGGAACCGGTAGAGATCGTCGTCGGCGACGTCACCAAGGTTCCGAACCCGCGCTCGGGCCGCGACATGCTGGCCATGGCGCCGCTCGCGGTGCCGGTGATGATGAAGGACTACGGCGTGTTTGCCGCCACGCGGTCGCTCGCGTTGCCGAGAGGCTGGGTGATCCCGCGCGGCTCGGCGAATGGACGGCTGTCGGCCGCGATCGATCGTCTGCGATGGCACGGTGTGCGCGTCGACGAGCTCGCGGAAGACGTGCAGCTTGCCGTGGAGCGGTTCTCGATCGCGACCTACACCCGTGCGCCGAAGCCGTTCCAGGGCCACCAGGAGGCGCGCCTGAGCGGGACGTTCGACAAGGCACAACTCTCGGTGCCGGCCGGATCGCTCTACATCCCCGCGAACCAGCCGCTGGCGCGGCTGGCGTTCTACCTGCTCGAGCCGGAAAGCGATGACGGGTTCGTCACCTGGAACATCATCGAAGAGGGGCTCGCCGCCGGACAGACCTATCCGATCTATCGCGTCACCGACGCGCGGCGGCTTACGACACGGTGATTTGATACAGCCGCGGCCACTTTTTGCCGGTGATGAAAATCCGGCGCGCGGCCCGGTCGTAGGCGATGCCGTTGAGCTCGTCGGCCGGCGGCATCCGCTGCTGGCGTGGGAACAGCGAACTGAGATCGATCCACGAATTGACGTCGCCGGTGGCGGGCGAGATCCTCGCGATACGATCCGTCTGCCACACGTTCGCCCAGATCTCGCCTTCGATCCATTCCAGTTCGTTGAGGTTGGTGACTGGCCGTCCCGCATCCCTCACCTTGAGTGTCTTCGTTGACGAGAAGGACTTCGGATCGAGGAAAGTCAGCGTGTCGCTGCCGTCGCTCATCACCAGCCGCGACGTGCCGTCATAGGCAATGCCCCAGCCCTCGGTGGCGTAGCTGAAGGTGCGTTTCTGCGTGAACGTCTTGCGGTCGTAGACAAAACCGAGGCGGTGCTGCCAGGTCAGCTGCAACAATTCGTCGCCCACCAGTGCGAGGCCTTCGGCGAAATACTGCTTCGGAACGTCGATGCGCTGCAGCGTGTTCCCCGTCGCGATGTCAACGCGCCGCAGCGTGGATTCTCCATTGAGGCCGGTGCTCTCGAAGAGCTCGCCGTCCGCAAACACCAGGCCCTGAGTGAACGACGAGGTGTCGTGCGGGAAGGTCGCAACTACCTTATAGCTCTGCACCGGCGCGGGTCTCCGTTGCGCGACCGTCGCCGGCGAACACGCCAACACGAACGCGATTAGTACCAGTGGCACCCGAACGATCATCAGATCACCCAATCACGAGATCACCAGATTGCTTCAGGGCTTGATCAAGTAGAACGTCTCCTGCCGTCCGTCGATCCAGTCCCATGTTCCACCGGGCATGATCGCCGCGTCCTCTTCGAGCGCGAAGCGAACCGCCTGTCCGCCCCATTCGGGAACGTGGTGCGTGACGTTGAGCTCGATCGAGTGCCATGTGTTCGGCCGGAACACGTAGTCGCCGCGTATTGGCACGCCCTGCTGATAGTCCGTCATCCCAATCGGCGGGCCGGCGCCGTGACCGTGGTAGCCGACCGGGTGGCAATAGATCGAAGGCACGAGCCCTTCTTTCTTGGCGTGCGCCAGTGCGTCGGCGAGCGCCTGGTTGCCGGTGCGTTCCAGCCGTGCGTACTGCATCGTGAGATCCTGCAGCCGGTTGGCCGCCTTCAATCCCGCCTTCAAACCGGCAGGCGCATCCGTTTCACCCGGCTTCAACACATACGCGTTGTGCTGCGTATCCGTTGAGAGACCGAGGTAGACGATTCCGAAATCCGTGTGCAGCATGTCGCCGGGCTGAATGGGCACGCCGCGCGGATTCGTTTTCTCGCCCTGACGCCAGATCGTGACTGACGGCTGGAACCACTTGCCGAGGCCCATCTCCACCACGCGCTGCCGCATCCACCAGGCCACGTCATCGTTGGTGGTCTTCCCGGGTGTAATCACTTTGTTCGAGAACGCCTCGCGGATCACCATGTGCGCCACTTTCATGGCGTGGCGATAGGCGTCGAGCTCTTCAGGGATCTTAGTTTCGAGCCAGCCTACCGCCAGCATCTCCGCCGATTTGATCTTGGCAGCGTGCGGTCCGAGTGCGGCAACGAGGCGCCGCTTCTCGTTCGCGGTGATGCCGTCGGCGTGTTGCCACGCATCGGATTCGTTGATGCCGATCACCTTGGGGTTCTTCTCGTCGACCAGCTTGCGCAAGCCCTCGTGCTGCGCGTCGTTGTGCGTCGGCACCAGCGTGTAGAGGCCGTCGTAATCGAAGCGGCCGATCGAATAGCGCTCGACCGGCTTGCCGCCGCCGGGATTGAAGAAGACCAGGATGGTCCGCCGCCGTGAGGCGAAGGAGGTGAGCGGCGCCATCGAGTCGAAGACCGGATCTTCGTTGTACTCGCGCGTCGGCATGATCCACATGTCGATTCCTTCGCGCGTCATCAGCGGCCCGAGCACGGTGTCGAACCGTTTCCTGATCAACGGCGTGACGATCGTGTTCTGTTCGCGATGCGTGAGCACGCGTTGCGTGGGATCGGGATACTGAACCGATTGCGCGTCGAGCGACGACGCGCCGGCGATCAGCGAAAGAACGAGCGAGGTCAACAGTCGGCGAACCATGCCGACTAGTCTAGATCACAGCGTATACCCCGCCTTCAGAAACGGCATCATCCTGATGCGGTCTCCCGTCGCCGCCGCAATCGCATTGGCAACGGCGGGCGCAATTGGCGGCAGCGGCGGCTCGCCGAAGCCGGTGGGCCGGCGATTGCTTGGAATGAAGTGCGACTCGATCGTCATGGGCGCTTCGCGGAGCCGAATCAGCCGGTCGTCGCCAAAGTTCCTCGATGTTGCCCGCCCGCGTTCGATTGGCACTTCGCCAAAGAAGGCGGCGCCGATGCCGTCGATGATGCCGCCCTGCATTTGCGCTTCGAGCATCGACAGGTTCACGGGCTGGCCGACGTCGCCGACCGAAACGATCTTGTGAATCGTGACGCGTCTCTGCGAGCCGGTGCCCGCCGCCACCGAGAGTTCCACGACGTGCGCGCAATACGACCCGAACGTGTGGCGCACCGCCAGGCCGCGAGCACGGCCGGCGGGCACGGGACGGCCGAAGCCGCCGCGCTTCACCGCCTGCAACCACACTTCGCGCATCCGCGCCGGATCGTACGGACTCACCTCGTCGGCTGACTTCGGCACATCGTCCGTTTCGCCGAGGATCTCGAGCCGAAGATCCACCGGGCTGCGCTTCGCGCGCGCGGCCAGCTCGTCGATGGTCGTTTCAATCGTGAAAGCGTTCACCACGTGCGCCGGCGCTCGCCACGCACCGGTGGCCACGCCCGTCAGCGGGGCGCCATAGCGGAGCCGCGCGTTGGGAATCCTCGTCGGCTGCAGATCGGCGTCGAGTTGTGCGACCTGCTGCACGCGGCCGACGTAGCTGCCGTACGATTCCGTAGAATGCTCGCCGCGTGGATCTTTGCGATACACGTTCCGCGAACAGCTGGTGATGATGTGATCCCACGCGATGATCTGTCCGCCGGCTTCGAGCCCCGCACGCAGACGCTGCATCGACGCCGGCCGGTAGTAGTCGTGCTGCAGGTCGCCTTCGCGGTTGTCGATGACCATGACCGCGCCGCTGACGGCTTTGGCGATGAACGCCGCTTCGGCCGCGTAGTCCGACATCAGGCGGCGTCCGAAACCGCCGCCAATTCGCGTCGATTGCACGTGGACGCTGCTCATCGCCAACCCCGTGGCGCGGGCGACAATTGATTGCGCGCTCATCGGCATCTGGATTGGCCCGCGCACCCACATCTGTCCGTCCTTGAAATGAGCCGTGCAGTTGTGGGGCTCCAGCGTGGCATGCGACACGAACGGATACGAGTACGTGTTGTCGACCACGATCGCGGCCGAGGCGAGAGCGTCGTCGACGCGCCCCGAGTTGTGCAGCGTGGCCGGCGGCGCCGCGAGCAGCGTCTGGAACTGCTCCGTCAACGACGCGTTGCTTTCGCCGGCGTAAGGACCCTCCTCCCACTGCACGCTGAGCGCGTCGCGGCCCTTGAATGCCGCCCAAGTCGAGTTCGCCACGACCGCTACTCCCGGCATGAGGAAGGTCGGATTGTCGAGGCCTTTGATCTCGACGATGTCGACCACGCCGGGGACCTGACGGGCTTTGGTGGCATCGACTCTCAGCGGCCGGCCGTTGAACACCGGGCACTTCGCGACGGCCGCGAACTTCATGTTCTCAATTCGCACGTCGATTCCGAAGAGCGGCTGGCCCGTGACCACCTTGAGATTGTCAGTGCCGTTCACACGCGTGCCGATCAGGCGATAGCGAGACGGGTCTTTCAGCGGCACGTCGCGCGGCACCGTGAGTCCCGCGGCTCGTGCCGCCAGCGCGCCGTAGCGGGCCTCGCGCTTCGTTGTGACGTGGCGAACCGCATGAACGCCGGTGTTGCACTCGTTGGCTGGAACGTTCCACTCCGCAAGCTGCGGCGGCGATCAGCAGCGCGCGCGCCGTGGCGCCGACGCGGCGCAGGTTGTCCCAGTCTGATCGAACCGCGTCGCTGCCGCCGACGCCCTGACCGCCATATTTCGGATCCAGTGGCGCGTCGTCGATTCGCACCAGCGACCAGTCGGCGTCGAGTTCTTCCGCAATCAGCATCGGCAACGACGTCTTCAGGTAGGCGAGTGGACGGTGCATCCGTCGCTGAACCGGCTGGCGCGGGGCGGAGAAGAGGTGCGCGTCGAGCCGAAAGTGATGCAGGTGCTCGAGGTCCTCGCCGAGTCGCCAGGGCAGGTGGTGACGCGCGAGTCGCTGCTGGCGCACGTGTGGCCGGACGTGTTCGTCTCGGAAGATGTGCTGCATCGCGCGATTCGCGAGCTGCGGCGCGTGTTCGGCGACGACAGCAACAATCCGCCCTACATCGAAACCACCCGCAAACGCGGCTATCGGCTGATCGCGCCGATCCGTACCGCCGCCGCACCAGTCGAAACCACGAACGCGCAACGGCGACCAAATCCCTGGGGCAAAATCGCCGCATCGATCACACTCGCTGCCGCGCTTGGCGCGGTTGTTTACGCCTTGACCTCGCGGCCGGTCGCGGACGATCGCGCAGGGGCAGCGGTGCGGTTCGCCGCTCTCACGTCGAGCCCGCTCAACGAGACCGATCCCGCGATTAGTCCCGACGGCACGCGCCTCGCCTTTGCGATGGCGCAAGGCGACACCCGTGAGGGCGCGCACGCCGACATCTTTATCACCGAGGCCGCCGGCCGTACGCCGGAGCCGCTGGTGACGCATCCCGCCGGCGATCGCTATCCCGCGTGGTCACACGACGGATCGATGCTGGCGTTCATTCGTTTCGACGCCGGCGCGTGCAGCGTCATGGTGATGCCACTGCACGACCGCCGCGAACGGCGCGTCGCCGCATGCGGCAATCCCGAAGAACCGCGCGTGAGCTGGTCGCGAGACGGCGCCTGGCTGGTCGAATCCTCAGCTCCCGGTCTCGATCCCGTACGCGGCTGGCAAATCGCCCGAATCTCGACGGCAACCGGAGTGCGCGAGGAGCTGACGCTGCCCAATCCGGGCATGCTCGGCGACTATGGCCCCGCCGTGTCGCCCGACGGCTCACGCATCGCCTTCATGCGCGGCATCAACGGCGCCACTGCGGACGTGTTCACCATCCCGTTCAACGGCGGCACCCCGACGCGCATCACCTGGGACAACCAGGACCTCGTCGGTCTGGACTGGAGCGCCGACGGCAGGTCGATCGTCTACGCCACCGATCGCGCCGGCGGCTACACCATTTGGCGCGCCGCCCTCGACGGCTCCGAACCGCAACTTGTCGTCGGCGGCGCCGCAAAACTGAAGCATCCGTCGGTGGCGCGAGCGAACGGCCGCCTGACTTACGAGAGCTGGTCGTACGAGATCAACCTGTGGGAAACGCCTATTGTCGAACGACTCGATCTCGAGGCTGACCTGTCGCCGACGCTGCGTCCGGTGATCCAGACGTCGGATCAATGGAATCACTCGCCCGACTGCTCGCCCGACGGCAATCGCGTGGCCTTCATCTCCACGCGTTCCGGCGGCTCCGAACTGTGGATCGCCGATCGCAACGGCGCCAATGCGCGCCAGCTGACGACGTTCGGCCGCGCCTACTTCCGGCCGCCGCACTGGTCTCCAGACGGTGCGACGATTCTGATCAGCGCGAGCGTGAACGGTCAGTTCGATCTGTACTCAGTCGATCTCGCCGGCACACTCACGCGCCTGACCCAGGACGAGGCCGACGAGATCGCGCCGGCGTGGTCGCACGATGGACACGCGGTACTCTTCGGTGCACGCCGGTCCGGAACCTGGCAGCTGATGCGGTTGTCGATCGCCGATGGCTCGCGGACGCAGTTGACCACCGGCGGTGGATACGCTGCGCAACCGTCGCCAGATGGCCGGCAGATTTTCTTCACTCGTCTGGAGCGGCAAGGCGTGTGGAGCATGCCGGCAGCTGGCGGCGAGGCGCAGCTGATTGTTCCCAACGTGCGCGCGGCAGAGACCGCGAACTGGCGCGTCACACCTCGCGGAATCTTTTTCGTGGGCGCCACCGCAAACCACGTTGTGGTACGCCAGGCGGCGCTGTCAGGCGGCGTCGCTGCTGATGTGGCCTGGCTCGGGAACTACTCGTGGCCTGGATTCGCCATCTCGCGCGATGGTACGCGCGTGCTTTACGCGCACTGGGATCGCCGCGATTCGAACATCATGTCGATGGAACCCCAGCCGTAATGGCAAGAATCGTGCTTTCCCCTCGACCGCGATGCCCAACTGCCCTCAATCGCGGTCAAAAACGTGCTGATTCCCCTGATTGCCACGCTTGCCCTGCTGCAACCGCTTACGGGTCTCGTAAGAGGAACGGTCACTGAAGCCCGCACTGGAGCGAAGCTTGCTGCGGTGCTGATCAAGATCCAATCAACAGGGCAACAAGCTCGGGCTGATCAACAGCGACATTCTCGAGTCCGCGACCTTGTTGTCCGGCCCACATCCGCAGCGGCTGAATTCGCATCTGGGCTCGCGTCTCGATTTCACGACTCGCGACGGTCGCGCGATCGACTGCGTGCGCGCGCGCTGCTGAGTGCGTCGGCCGCGAGCACGGTATGGGAAGGCCCGCTCGGTTCCAGCAAGAAGGCGAGCTGGCTGGTCGGCTGCTGCGTACGCGCAGTATCGATGGACACCGAACGCGAGATTCGCTGTCACTCCAGGTGTGCGAGTCGAACGCTGGGACCTGATCGACGGCGCGACGGCCTCGCCGTGGCTATTGGCCGAGTACGAGCTGGCTGCGGGCATGCCTCACGTTTCGCAGCCGGCGGCTCACACTCTTCATGGAAGTGATCAATGCCACCAATCACGAAAACCGCCGACCGAGTACCACCGGCGTCAACCTGACGACCAGGCGCGTGTTCGAGCCCACGGCAACGACGTGCCCGCTGTTGCCGATCGCGGGAATCCTGTTCGAGTTCTGATCAGCGGCGGGCGAGCTGCTCCTGCAGCGCGTCGCGATATAACCGGCTCAAGCCGATCTTGGTGCCGTCGTGCAACACCACGTGATAGTCGCCGCCGCCGGCGATCAGCAACTCCTTCACGCGCTCGATATTGACGATGCGTGAGCGGTGCGTGCGGAAGAAGCGGCGCGCGCCGATGCGCTCGATCAGCCGGTGCATGGTCTCGCGCATGACGTGGACCTGATCACCGGCGTGGATGCGGACGTAGTTGCCTTCCGCTTCGACCCAGTCGATCTGGTCGACGTCGACGAACGACACGCGGCCGCCGGACTTGATCAGCAGACGCTCGCCGCTGCTCTGGGGTGTTCGGCCGTCGCGCAGCAGCTGCGTCAGCCGTTCCGCCATTTCACCTCGCCGCTCGCGCGCCACGTGCCGGCGGGCGCGGTCGAGTGCCGATTGAAACCGGTGTCGCCCAAATGGTTTCAGCAGATAGTCGAGCGCCTGGACGTCGAACGCGCGCACCGCGTATTCGTCGTAGGCCGTGACGAACACGGTGAGCGGCATCCGATCGACGCCAATCGCTTCGATCACCTTGAAGCCATCCATGCCCGGCATCTGCAGGTCGAGAAAAACCAGATCGGGAGACGACTGCCGGATCTGATCGACCGCTTCCTGCCCGGAGGCGGCGACGCCGGCCACTTCGACATCGGGTTCCGCCGCGAGCAACGACACCAGCCGCTCGCGAGCCATGGGTTGATCGTCGGCTACCAAAACACGAATCATCAGGCCACTCCGGCCTTCGTCAACGGCTGCGTCGACGCAGGCTTGCTTGTGGAGGAGACATCACGCTTCGCCGCGCGGCGAAGCGGAACGTACAAGTCAACCAACACGCCGCCGCCGGGGTTCTCACGAATCGTCAACGCCGCCTGCTCGCCGTAGAGGCGATCGAGCCGCGATCGCGTGTTCGCCAGGCCCACGCCATCGCGCCGCGGCGCCTGCCGCGACAACCCGACACCATCGTCACGCACGCGCAGCCACAGGGTGTCGCCGTCGGCCTGCGCCTCAATGGCCAGCGTGCCGCCGCGTACCTGCGGCTCGAGACCATGGCGAATGGCGTTCTCCACCAGCGGCTGCAGGATCAGCGTCGGCAGCAGCGCATCCATCGCCGCCGCGTCGACGCAATACTCGATCCGCAGGCGCGGACCGAAATGCAGCTGCTCGATATCGAGGTAGGCGCGCAGGTACTCGAGTTCTTCGGCCAGCTCCACTTCCTGCACGCTGACCTTGCGCAGGGTCAGCCGCAGCAGATCGCTCAAGCGCTCGATCATCGCGTCGGCCTTGTCGGGGTCCTTGTGCACGAGCGTCGAGATCGCGTGCAGCGTGTTGAAGAGGAAATGCGGGTGCAGCTGTTGTTGCAGCGTCTGCAACTGAGACTCGATCAACCGCGTCTCGAGCCGCGCGGCGCGCAGCTCGCGTGCGCGCGCCTGACGGTAGTAGTCCACCGCGTGCTGCAGGCCGATGATCGCCCAATACAGGGGCAGTACCGAATCGATGGTGCGGAAAAACGCGTCGGCGACGGTCTGGCCCCAGTCAGGATCGCCGCCGCGCATGCCCTGGAGATAGAACCGGGCGGTGCCGACGAGCGCCAGGTGAATGGAGGAAATGATCAACGACGCCGGCGCGTGCACGAGCAGCGCTCTCGTCCAGCCTTGTCGATCGAAACGGAATCTGCGACCCAGCCAGAAGATCGCGGGCGTCCACATCGCGTAGCCGACCCACGTCACCAGGTTGATGAGAACGAGGTACGGAAAAATCGCCGTCGTGTCTGGCTTCAGCGTCCAGCGTGACAGCCCATACGCGGCGGTGTAGCTCACCGACACCAGCGACGCGAACACGGCATAGCCGGCGCTGATCGCGATCAGGATCAACCACACGGCGCGTGGCTCCCGCAACATGCCCGCACTATCGGTGACATTCGAAGACAGGTCAAGCGCTGGTCACGGTCGTCATCACGCGCGGGTGCCGCTCATCACAACGGAGGGTTTGGATCGGACTCCAGATCTTTGAACTCCCTCGGGGAATAGCGCCACGTGCGGGTGACGGCAACCACCACGCGTTTCTCAACTGCACGGAAGCTCACGGCATGGGCGTTGCCATGCACGCCCCGGAGGATTTGCATGAGGACTAGGCTCACACGCGCTTTCACGATCGTGCTGGCGTTGATCGCCGCGGTGCCGGCTTTCGGCCAGGGCGGCGGTGCAAGTAGTACTGGAACCATTCAAGGCCGCGTGGCAGATGCGCAAGGCGCGGTGCTTCCGGGCGTCACCGTCATCGCGTCGTCGCCTTCGGCGCTCGGCGTGCAGACGGCGATCACGTCGGAAACTGGCAATTACCGATTCCCGGCGCTGCCGCCCGGCGTCTATGCCTTGAGCTTCGAGCTGAGTGGCTTCAACACCTTGAAGCGGGAAGGCATCCAGCTGTCGTTGGGTTTCACCGCGACGGTGAACGTCGAGCTCGCGCTCGCCACGTTGCAGGAAACCGTCACCGTCAGCGGCGCGTCGCCGATCATCGACACCAGCACCACGCGCATCCAGCAGAACTTCAAGCTCGAGCAGCTGCAGTCGATCCCGAACGGCCGTGACATGTGGGCGCTGCTCGCGGTGACGCCGTCGATCCAGATGGGCCGCATCGACATTGGCGGCAATCGCGCCGGCACGCAGACCGCGTACGTCGCGTACGGACAGCAGGGCCAGGTGCGGGTGCTGATCGAAGGCATCAACACCACGGAAGGCACTGGCGGCGCCGGCTTCTATTTCGATTTCGCGTCGCTCGACGAAGCGTTCCTCGGCACCAGCGGACAGGGCGCCGAGATGCCGAATCCCGGCGTGCAGTCGCAGTTCATCGCGCGCTCGGGCAGCAATCAGCTCCAGGCCGAGTATCACATCGACTGGTACAACAACGCGATGCAGGGATCGAACATCCCCGACTCCTACACGGCTCCCACCGCGTTCAACAACGCGCCGATTCGTGCGCACAGCAACGAGATCGATCGCTACTACGATCACGATCTCAACGTCGGCGGCCCCATCACGAGAGACAAGCTGTGGTTCTTCGGCACCTACCGCACGCAGTTCAATGCGGTGGCGCAGCCGAATTTCCAATTCGACCAGACCTTCGACACCAAGCTGTGGAACGCCGTTGGCAAGACCACCTACCAGCTGAACCAGAAGAACAAGTTGATCGGCTACTTCCAATGGGGGCAGAAAGAACAGCCCAATCGCCTGCCTTTTGCCGACTACACGTATCTTTCACCCGAGCAGACGTTGAAGCAGGATTCGGGCAGCTGGGTCTACAAGGGCGAGTGGAACGGCACGGTCAGCGACACGTTGTACCTCGAAGCGCGCTACGGCGACTTCGGCTACTACTTCCCGCTTCTCACCAACAGCCCCGACAACTTCTTCTGGCGCGACACCGGGCGCCTGATTTCTGAAGGCGCGCACCAGCGGCAGCAGCTCGATCGCGATCGCAAGCAGTACAACCTGGCGGTGACGAAGTTCGTGGATGGTCGCGCCGGCAGCCACACGTTCAAGATGGGCTTCGAGATGTTGAAGGAGCAGTCGTGGGACGGTTTCTATCAGCGCCGCGGCGGCAACATCGAAACCATCTACAACAACGGCGTGTCGACGCAGGTGATCTTCGGCCTGCCCACCTCGTCTTGCGACACCGGGTCGCTGGCCGCGCATGACTGCCTTACCGCGCGCGCGAACCTCGATGCCCTCGGTGCGTTCATCAACGACACCTGGGCCAGAGGCCGCATGACGGTGAACGGCGGCGTGCGTTACGACCGCTACCTCGGCTGGCTGCCGGAACAGCAACAACTCGGCGCGTCCGTTGGTCCGATCTCGGTGCAGTCGAAAACGTTCCCGAGGAACGATCTTTACACCTGGAACGTGTTTGCTCCGCGCATCGGCGTCGTCTTCGATCTCGGCGGCGACGGCCGCACCGTGCTCAAGGGCAACTACGGCCTCTACTGGCACAACCCCGGCGTCGGCATCGGCGGCGCCGGCAACCCGAACATCGCCAACAAGAGCGCCACTTACGCATGGAACGACATCAACGGCGACCGGCGCTGGCAGTCAGGCGAGGAAGGCGCGCTGCAGACGGCGTCGCTCGAAGGCGCCATCTCGGTCGATCCGAACATCAAGGCCCCGTACACGCATGAGGTGAGCGCGTGGATCGAGCGGCAGCTCACCGACACGATGGGTGTGCGCGGCGGATTCGTCTACAAGACCGAAGACGATCTGTTCGAGCAGTACCAGCCCGGCCGCGGCGTGGCGCCGTTTGCCGACGCTTTCACCGTGCCGTTCACGTTCGTCGACATCGGCGTCGACGGCATCCGCGGCACGGGCGACGATCGCAACCTCACCTATCTGGGCTTGCCGCAGTCGGCGGCGGCGCAGTTCCCGGCCAATGTCACGGTGATGACGACGCCGCGCTACGGCCGCTTCAAGACGTTCGAAGTGGCGACGACGAAGCGGTTCAGCAACCGGTGGTCGATGCAGGCCGGTGGCAGCTATACGATGCTGAAGGATTTCCCGACCGGCAACTATCCGCAGAACCCGAATCTGCCGGGCGTGCAAGATCGCTCGACGTGGAACTTCAAGGCCACCGGCAGCTACGACGCGGGCTGGGGCATTCGCATCAATCCGGTGCTGCGTCACCAGTCGGGCGTGAACTTCGCGCGCACGCTGAACGTGTCGGTGCCGACGGGTTCGGGCTTGATCGCCAGCGGCCTCGCCTACGCGGAGCCGGCGGACGCGAATCGCGAGGACAACATCTGGGTGTTCGACGTCCGCGCCGAAAAGTCGTTGCAGCTCGGCGACCGGGTCCGCGCGCGCATCGCCCTCGACGCGTTCAACCTGACCAACTCGCACGCCTCCGAAACGATCGGCCGCGCCACCGGCACGGCGTATCGCAAACCGACCGCGATCCTCGCGCCGTTTACGACGAGGATCGGGTTTAGATTGATCTTCTAATTACGGACGAAACACACGGAGGCATGGAGACACGGAGATTCTTTTCTAAATGCATCCAGGATGCTTAGCATCAGATCCCATTTGGAAAGATAACTCCGTGTTTCCGTGACTCCATGGTTTCGTTGGTCAAGGGGCTTTTGCTGTGAGCTGCTTGGCCATCGTCTGGTAGTAGGCCAAGCGGCTCAGCTGATCTCTTGTCGGTAGGCCGGTCCAGCGGCCGAGCGCGCCGTACAAGCCGCCAATCCGCGACGTCAGCTCGCGCGACTGGCGTTTGAAATCGGCGACGTCAGCGCCCGTACCCGCGATCTTCTGAATCCGGTCGTTCACCGGTCCGAACGCCCGCGCGAGCGCCGCCGCCTGCTGCACCGCGTCGGTCCACTGTTTGCGATCGGCAGGAGAGATATCGATGCGCGGATCCTCGCGCACCTCGACCTTCTGCTCGAGCGAGCGACCACCGGCGACGAGCCGAACCACATACGTTCCCGGCGCCACGAGCGGCCCAGGCAGACCTCCGCGCGGTGCGCCGCCATTGTCATCACCGCCGCCACCGCCGCGAATTGGCAGATCCTCTTCCCGCAGATTCCACACGATGCGATTGACGCCTCGATTCCCGGTGGCGCGCAGCGTAGTGATCACCTGACCCGTCGACGAATGCACCGTCACCGCCGGGGCTGGGCCCGGGGCGCCGATCCAGTAGTCGATCAGGGCGCCGTTGGCGGGGTTGTCGCCTCTGAACCACATATCGCCGGTGTGCGCCTTCAGGTTGGTCTGCCGAATCTGGTACGCCGGCGCCGCGGTGAACAAGTGCGCCGTCGACGCAATCACCGCCGGGGTCAGCTCCTGTAGCGCGTTGATCCGATCGAGGATCCAGATGCCGCGGCCGTGGCTGGCGAGCACGAGGTCGTTGTCGCGCCAATGGATCACCAGATCGTTGAACGGCAGCGTCGGCATGTTGTTCTTCAACTCGATCCAGTTCGTGCCGCCGTTGTAGGAAAAGAACAGCCCGAGCTCCGTGGCCGCGAACAGCAGGTTCGGATTCTTGACATCCTCGCGGATGGTGCGGACGACGCGCCCCGCCGGCATGTCGCCGGAAATCGACGTGAAGGTCTTGCCGCCGTCAGTCGATTTGTAGATCCAGTTGCCAAGGTCGTTGCTGCGATGGTTGTCCATCGCTGTGTAAACCGTTCCCGCACTGTGGCGCGAGGCTTCGATGCTGCCAAACCACGACGACTTCGGAGCTCCTGGCAGCCGATCCTGCAAATCGATCCACGTCTTGCCATCGTCCGTCGACATGCGGAAACGCCCGTCGTCGGTGCCGACGTAGATCAGTCCCTTCTGCACCGGCGACGGCGCGATGGCCACCAATCCGGGATAAAACGGCACGCCATCGTCAACGGAGAGCACGTTCTCGTCAGGCAAGCGACCCATCAGCGGCAGCTTCGATCGGTCGACGCCGGTCGTCATGTCGCCGAGATCTTCCCAGCTGTTCCCGCGGTCGCGCGAACGGAACAGGTGTTTGCCGCCCGCATAGACCGTTGCCGGATCGAACGGCGACAACGCCACCGGAGCGTCCCAGTTCGCGTAGTGCCACTCGTTGCCGAGCACGTCCTGCGGCACGTTCTTGCCCCACGTGTTCCAGTTGCGCCGGTCGGCGATGGCGCCTTCCGGGTCGCCCGGACGGATGTCCTGGCTGCTCCAGGTGCGCGTGTCGTTGCGCGCCAGCCCGAGGAACTGGCTCGCCGAGAACACATGGCGGGAGTTCGCCGGATCCGGCACCGAGAAGAACCCGTCGCCGCCGCAGAGGCGCGACCAATGCTCGTTGAGGATTCCGTTTGAGGTCCAGCTGGCGCTCGGCCCCTTCCAGCAACCGTTGTCCTGCAGGCCGCCGTACACGTGGTAAGGCCGTTCATTGTCGACGGCCACGCGGTAGTACTGCGACACGGGCAACGACTGCACGTAGAGGAACTTGAGCCCGCGATCGAATGAAATGCCGATCCCGCCGTCGTCGAGCTTGATCACGTGCCGCGAATCGCGCGGATTGATCCACACGAAACGATCGTCACCATGGGTGGTGGTGTTCGGAGACGTGAAACTCTCGCCGCCGTTGTCGGAGTAGGAGTAGGAATTGAGCATGTAGACGCGGCGATCGTCTTGCGGATCGATCGTCGGCTGGCTGGCGTACATCGGGCGCGGGTTCCAGTCGGACATGAACCGCCAGGTCTTGCCGCCATCGTTGCTGCGATACAGTCCGCCGCGGCGTTGCGTGTAGGCAGTTGAGGCGTTGTAGCGGAAGCCCTGCTCGATGCTGACCATCACGACGCGCGGGTCCTTTCGATACACTGCAATGCCGATGCGACCATATTCGCCGTCAGGTAGACCGTTGCCGGTCAGTTTCGTCCACGTCGCGCCGGCGTCGGTGCTCTTCCACACCGCGCTGCCCGGGCCGCCGCCGTTGAAGCCGAACGCGCTTCGCCGTCGCTGATACGTGGCGGCGTAGAGCACGTTCGGATCGCTCCAGTCCATCACCACATCGGTGGCGCCGGTGTCCTCATCTACGTGCAGCGTGCGCTGCCACGACTTGCCGCCGTCCATCGTGCGATAGACGCCGCGATCGCCGCCGGGTCCCCAGACCGATCCCTGTGCGGCCACGTAAACGATCATCGGGTTCGAGGGGTGCGTCTGGATGCGGCCGATGTGCATCGAGGTTCTGAGGCCGGTGTTGCTCCACGACTTGCCGGCGTCCGTCGTCTTGTAGACGCCGTCGCCCCAGCCAACGCTCTGCCGATTCGCGCGCTCGCCGGTGCCGACCCAGATGATGTTCGGATCGGGTTGATAGATGGCGACGTCGCCGATCGAATGCACGGGCTCACGCTCGAACACGGCGCTCCAGGTGATGCCGTTGTCGGTGGTGCGCCACAGACCCCCGGTCGCCGAGGCGACGTACATGATGTAGGGGTTCGATTCGACGACGTCCATGTCGACAAAACGGCCCGACATCGTCGCCGGTCCGATGCCACGCAGGCGAAGCCCGGCGAGATCGCTGCTTCGCAGCGCAGCCGTCGCCTGTGCGTAAACCAGGTCGCCTCTGGCGTCGATCGAGAGGCCGGCGACGATCGCGGTTAAGAGCAGTAAGGAGAGAGTTCGGCGTTGACCCATGCGCGTATATTATGTTGCGCGGTCACGCCATGCTCACTCGACTCGGCATCGCCGCCTCGCTTTTCCTCATCTTCCACGCCACGGCCGCCACCCAGGCGCCGGCGGTGATCGACGGACCCGTTGGGCCCTCGCCGTACGACGTCGTGCGCGGCTGGCATCAACCATTCGCCGAGCCCGGCTTCGCTTTTGGCGGCAACTCCGGTGTGTTCGCCGAATCGCCTGATCGCATTTTCGTGGCTCAGCGCGGCGAGTTCCGGCTACCTGATCCGATCCCGCCCGGTTACGCGGGCTTTGCGGGATCGATCAAGATGAACGTGCTCAGCCTCGTCGATCGCCGCGTCTGGAAGAATTGTCTCTACACGCTCGATCGTAACGGTCGCGTCAAGGAGCGGTGGACGCAGTGGGATCACTTGTGCGAGGGCTCGAGCGGACCCGGCCCGCATCGATTGCGCATCAGCCCGTACGATCCCGAACGCCGGGTCTGGCTGATCAACGAAACCTTCCACCAGATCTACGTTTTCTCGAACGACGGCAAGCGCCTCTTGCA